>OLHL01000722.1_pt1 | contig 14342 bp, 10 predicted proteins | sample 1609441 | NCBI WGS metagenome assembly OLHL01 (sample SAMN05416833, study PRJEB24817) | seawater metagenome | isolation source: Sea water | place: Canada:Atlantic | collected 2013-07 | reverse complement strand
GAGATAGCGTAGCGTCTCGTGGGCTCGGAGATGTGTATAAGAGACAGCTTCTAAATCATCAGAACCACCAATGTGCTTACCACCGATAAACACTTGAGGTACGGTTTCTCTGCCGCTAATGGCTGAAAGGCTGGTTAACGTAGCATCTTTCCCTAGCACTAGCTCTTCGTACTCGTATCCCTTTTCCGTAAGAAGTGCCTTAGCTTTCGTACAGAAAGGGCAGCCTGGCTTAGTAATGAGTGCAACCGGTGCATTGGTGACTTCTTCAGGTGCAATATAAGACAACATAGTATCGGCATCTGATACTTCAAATGGGTCGCCCGGCACATCTGGCTCGATAAACATTTTATCTACCACACCATCTTTCACTAGCATAGAATAGCGCCAGCTGCGTTTACCAAAACCTAAGTCTGCTTTGTCTACTAGCATACCCATTCCATCAGTAAACTCACCGTTTCCATCTGGTATAACGGTAATGTTTTCTGCCTCTTGGTCGGCAGACCACGCATTCATAACAAAGGTGTCATTCACTGACATGCACACAATGTCGTCGATACCGTGCTTAGCGAACTTTTTCGCAAGGGCATTAAAACGAGGTAGGTGTGTAGATGAGCACGTTGGCGTGAAAGCCCCCGGTAAAGAAAACACGACAACGTTCTTTTTAGCAAAGATGTCTTCCGTCGTTTTCGCTACCCACGACTCACCTTCTCTACACTGAAACGTTACGCTTGGTACTTTTTGGCCTTCTTTGGATGTGAAACGACTCTGTGACATATTTCTCTCACTGTTAAAGTTACTGTTATTAGTGGCGGCTTATCTTTGCTGTATATATTTTTGCTGCATGCATGTTGTTCACCCTACGTGCGTGCAGCGCACACTCTCGGCACATATTGTTTGTGCGCAGATTCGCCACACATCTTAAAGGTGCAGTGATTCTGCATCTAAAGCACACGACAAATAAAAACACCGTGTGACAAGACTAGTTTGTGTTAGATCACAAATCAATAGATGCCCTTTATATACTGCGGCATGCTTTATAAACTGCATCGCAGAGCGATTATGCCATAACAACAGTCACTTAATCACTATTAGGTATTTAACTACATTCGTTAATATCGTTTTTGATGCTGAAGATTCACCCAAGTGTTTCTATGCTTTGTGTCATAGGTTACCGACGCCGCACATTCAACGGGTGGTTCATGTTGGTAGCACAACGATTTATTAAAGGTTTACTTGAGGGTTTGTACCATGATTATTCTAGTCGGTGGTGAAAAAGGCGGAAGCGGTAAAAGTTGCTTAGCCCAGAACATAGCAGTGTATTTGCGTACCGAAAAAGGAGCAAATGTGCTAATGGTCGACTGTGACCCTCAACGAACCACATCGGATTGGATCCAAGAGAGAAAAGCCAACCCGAGACTTGCTGAAATAAATTGCGTTCAATTATACGGAAAAATACGTAACGAACTTTTGAATCTTCGTCAGTATTACGATTACGTCGTAATAGACTGCGGTGGGCAAGACAACCTTGCGCTTCGCTCTTCCATGGCAGTGGCCGATCATATTCTTATTCCACTTCGCCCTAAACGTAGAGACTTAAAAACCGTTCCTCACATGGAAGATATACTGTCAACGTGCAAGATGGTAAATCCAAAGATGAACGCTGCATTTGTTGTAACGCAGTGCCCTTCACTACCTAGCCTTGCAGGACGAATTCTAGAAGCGAAAGAAGTGTGCCGTTCTTTTGGTATTCCGGTGCTTAACGCAGTTACCTTCAGCCGCAATATGTATGATGATTCAGAAGAATCAGGACAATCAGTGATAGAGAGCGAGCCAGAAGGTAAAGCGTCGCACGAAATAAGAACCTTGTTTGAAGAGCTATTAGCGGGAAAAGTGGAGGATTCGCATGAGTTTACTCAGCCTCAAAAAGTCGAAGCCGTCAGCTAAAGCCACGCTTCACTCTGTCGATTCGTTTATTGACGATGCGATATCTTACGCAGCGGGTAAGGGATTACAACAAGAAACGCCATTGGAAACGCTGGCAGACTCGAACCAAAAACCAAAAGATACTCGAGTAAAACCGTGTCTGAAAGCGGTTAAGTGTAATGCCACTCAGAAGCAGCAAAAAGGCATGCGCCATGCAACCTTCACGCTTACACCCGAGTGTATTACGCAGCTTTCACTACTCTCACAAGATAGCGGTATGGCGAAATCAGCAATAATAAGAGAATGGATATCAGCTGAATTTGCCAAGCGTCAATTTACAAAGCGCTAATTTTTTAAAGCTCCAATATATAAAGCGCATATTTATAAATCTCATTGTACAAAAGACCGCGGTACGGATGGCGTTGCGAAAAAGAAACGAGCGTGTGGCCTAGCACGCTTCATAAAGAAATAAAGAAATAAAGATAATAAAACACTGAGTTTTGTTTAGGCTCAGTTCGTTTAATCATTTATACTAAAGTATAACTGCCATCCTAGACGTTATTGAAAAACCGTTTATCGTTTATGCAAAATGGCAGTCTATCGATGCCATCATGGCGGCTCTCGCTACCTAGCGCTCCGAGAACAAGGAGCGCTCAAAAAAAGAGCCTATAAAGCGACACCTAAAACGCTATATCTAAAAAGCTATCAGCTAAAGAGTTATTATTAAAAATCTTATCACGCAACTCAGGAGGAAGAACGTGATTTACAGCTTCAAGCTTATTCACTCGCTTGTTCTTTCTCTGTTATTAAGCAGTATCTTCGTCACACCTTCGCTTGCACAAAGCAATGAAAAAAGCGAAGTCAATGAACTCAACGTTATCGGCGGACTTCTAGAAGCGAAAAGATATGCAGATGCTGACAGACAAGCGCTGCTTTTTATAGAAAGAGCGCTTCAAAAAGATAATGCACCGTCAGACTACCTACCGTTGGGAAAGCTGCTTCAAGCCTACTCACGATTCAAAGCTTCCAAAGCAGTATTAGACGCAGCACTTGAAACGTATACACGTGAAGGCCAATTACTCAACGTAGCTCGTTCACTTCTGCACCTAGCCAGCGCTGAACAGCACCTCTCAAATTACGTATCTGCAGAAGACTATTTACGTCGTGCCCTTTCGATTGCCGAAATGAGAAATGACAGACAGCTTAAAGCAGAAGTACATTTAGAGTTGGGCGTTGTATATAAAGAGCAAGATAAATTAGAACTCGCTTTGGAGCCTTTGAAGCTCGCTTTGGCTGTGTTTCGCGACAACGACAACGTGACTTATTCAAGTCTTTGCTTGTCTCATATCGGAGATATTTACGGCTTACTTGGCCACACAACCCTCGCCTTTACGTATTATGACGATGCGTATTCTGCTGTTTCTAACTTAAGCGAAAATGTAGAAAATAAACGCTTATTGGGAATGATAAAAAGCAAAATGGGAAGTCTTCAGCTTAAAGACAACGAAAAAGAAGGCGCGCTGCAATCAATTACTGATGGGCTTGACCTTCTTTTATCGACCAATGATGTTGGCGCCATTTTCGAGGCAAAGATGTTAATGGGCAAAGCGCTGTTAGAAACCGGAGACACAGTCAAAGGCACTGCTTTGTTGCAAGAGGCAATGAGTTTTGCGTTGGAATCAGGACAAATTGGTTTAGTCAATGATGTGCGCTTAGCGCTTGCTCAGGGCTATATGCGAGAACAAAAGTTTGACCGAGCGCTCATCTATGCGCGCGCAGGAACCGTTGACGCTCGAAAACATGGGAACTTGCGAGACCAATTACGCTTTTTAGCTATTCAGCTAAGCGCCAATGTTAGCCTTGGCGATTTCGAGAAAGCATTGGACATACAGTCGGTGGTTCAAGAACTTCGCGAAGCGCTTCTTAATTCCGAAACCCAGAATGCTGTAAAAGGGCTTCAAGCGGAAATTGAACTTGTTAGGCAGTCAGGAGAGCTTGAAAAATTAGAAGAGTCCAAACAGCTTGTTATTGCAAAAGCGGAGCGGGAAAAGCTAAAAAACACCCTTTTTTGGAGTGCGTCTGTCGCGGTGTTACTCATGCTCTTTTTAATGTGGAGCAGGTTTAAGCAGCGCCAACAAACCATTATTTTACGCCGTGAAGTTAGGCAGCAAACTGAAACCTTACAAGAGAAGAATAGTGAATTAGAGCAAGCCTACAAAACCTTAGAGCATGTCAGCTTACGCGACCCACTCACGGGGTTATACAACCGACATTACTTGGAATCTCAACTGCCTTCAGAAATTAAACGCAGTCAGGTTGAAATTGACAATATATCTACGCCGTCGAAAAAGCGGGATCTGCTGTGTTTACTCATTGATATAGACCACTTTAAAAGTATCAATGATGATTATGGGCATTTGGCAGGCGATAAGGTGCTCGAAGGTTTTTCATCTGTACTTAAAGAGGTGTTTAGGCATACCGATTTAATTATCCGCTGGGGCGGGGAAGAGTTTCTTGTGGTTTGTCGTCATTCCTCGCGAGAGGAGCTTCCTGAATTAGCAGAGCGTTGCCGGGCAACGGTAGCAAGTAATGTGTTTAATATCGGCGATGACAAAACTGTTAAAGTTACCTGCAGTATTGGATTTTCACTACTTCCACCCAACGAAATTTCACATTTTGATAAGGCGTGGCAACGAACGTTTGCAGTCGTTGATTATGCCCTGTATGCCGCTAAACTTTCTGGTAGAAATGGGTGGATAGGGCTAATTGAAACGTATCACACGACAGACGCCAATCGAACGCCCTTAGACTGTAAGTTCGATTTTCCAAGTTCAAGAATAGCAACATCATTTAACAATATCGCTAGTATTCAATGGCCTGAAGAAGTAACGAGGTAGCAGTATGTATAGGGGAAATTGCAAATGCCAAGCTGTGCATTTTGAATTAGCCGATGGCAACCATCTAGAAGCCTATTCATCGATGTCACTGCCAACAGATGACAGTAAAATGTTACTTGAGGCTGATAGACAGCATGTCATTGTAGATTGCGCACCATCAAGTGTCGCACGACTCCATGCTTCAAGCGGCGAAACACATCATGTTTGCAATATATGTGGGTCGCTGTTGTTTGTGGAAGTAAAGCCAGATACTTTCCAGCTTGAAGTCATGTTTGCAGGGCACAGTAAACCGATTGGTTTCACCTAAGTTAATGGCTCCATTTAATACACTACGGTATTGACCCATTGCGGTTTCTTCCTTGTGGGCGCTAACTCTCACTATACAAATACTTCTCACACTTTGCTTTAGAATTAGGCTAGACTCGTGAAGTTAAGCGTAAGCTGAGGTGTGGTAGATTCATTAACTGTTCTACGCTTATCAACTTGTGACACCAGCACTCAAATTATCCGGCAAAAGGAGTTTTACCATGAAAACAAAAACAATTGCGCTAGCACTACTACTTACCACTCTTGGCGTAGCAGGCTGCTCTGATCAGAAAGAAGAGCCGAAAGAAGAAGTAATGGCTGAAATGGAAAAGGCAGGCGAAGCAACCGCTGATACCTATGAAGATGCAAAAGAGAAAGCAGCAGATTCATGGGATGAGACCAAAGATGCAACATCTGATGCCTACGAAGAAGGTAAAGACATGGCGTCTGATGCATACGAAGACGGCAAAGATATGGCTTCTGATGCATACGAAGACGGCAAAGAAATGGGTTCTGATATGATGGACAAAGGCGCTGAAAAATCTGAAGAGCTGAAAGATGCGGCATCAGAAAAAATGCGCGAAGCGTGTATCAAAATGAAGAAAAAAATGGGTGGCGACGTTAGCGAATGCGACACGCAAGACTAATTTAGTGAATGCGATACGCAAGGCTAATTCAACGAATACGAATTTCCTTGCTACTTAGCAAGTTGCCCTGTGAAGTGTTGGTTGGCGTAAGCCACCCAACACTTTATTTTATGGAGACTATTTAACAGGCCTCATTCTTTACTGGCGCAAATGCAAAAAACCGGTTATCAAGCTCAGTCGCTACTTTTAATATCTTCCATGTGATATTTATCGATAAGCGAATAAAGCGTTGGTCTCGTAACCCCGAGTAACTCCGCAGTTTTAGACATGTTCTTCTCCGCTTTTTGATAAGCGTTTCGAATGGCCTTACTTTCGGCTATTTCTCGCACTTCCCTTAAATTTAATGTGGTGGGTTCGTCAACACCATCTGCAGGTAACAACCCTAAATCATCTGGCTGTATCACCGTTCCCTCAGCCATAATTACCGCTGATTTGAGTTTATTCTGCATTTCCCGAATATTGCCAGGCCATTTGTGAGCAAGCAGAGCGTTAACAGCAGATTCGGAAAAACTTTTTGCTTTCGCTTTAAATTCTTCCCGATAAATATTGAGAAACGTTCGTGCGAGTAAAATGACATCCTGATCCCGGTCTCTCAAAGGTGGGATCATAATAGGCATTTCCCCTACCCTGTAATATAAATCTTCTCTGAATGTTTCGTTCGCCACCATAGCCTGCAAATCTCTGTGGGTTGCACAGATAACTCGTATATCGACGGGTATCTCACTTCTTCCACCTACACGTTCGATAATGCGCTCTTGAAGAAAACGCAGCATTTTAGCCTGCAGTCCAATCGGCATATCGCCAATTTCATCAAGAAATAGAGTCCCGCCTTGGGCGGTTTCGATTTTACCGAGCGTGGTTTTGTTAGCTCCGGTAAATGCCCCTTTTTCATAACCAAACAGCTCACTTTCAAGTAAGTTTTCCGGTATGGATGCGCAGTTAATAGCCACAAACGGCTTATCTTTGCGCGGACTATGTTCGTGAATACTGCGGGCAAACACCTCTTTACCCGTACCACTTTCCCCGAGAAGCAACGTGCTAATATCAGTATTTGCTATTTTTTCTGCCCGTCTTACCACCGTTTGAATGGCTTCGCTGTTTCCTACAATTCGAGACATGCCGGTACGAGTGCGGGCTAAAATAGCGTTCTCGTGTTCCAATTTTGCTAAGTTTAAGGCGCGATTTACTAGCAGCTTTATCGTATCTGAATCGATAGGTTTTTGATAAAAGTCATAAGCACCAAAATCGATGGCCTTTAGTGCATTTTGTTTATCGCTGTTGCCCGTTACCACTATTACTTTTGTACGAGGCGCGAGAGAAATTATATCGTGAAGTATACGCAGCCCCTCTGAGGCGTTTGCAGGGTCTGGAGGGAGTCCTAAGTCAAGAGTAACAACTTTGGGCTCATGACGTCGCAACTGAGCAATTGCCGAGGTGTGATCATCGGCAAACACAACGTTGTAGTCGGTTAAACTCCACTTGAGCTGCTTTTGGATACCGAGGTCATCATCAACTACCAGTATGGTATCTGTCATCTTGTCATCCTATTCTTCTACTTCATCCTACGCCGCGAACAATCCACTGCGCTCGTATTTGATTGGGTGCTTACTGCGCCTAAGCGCTATTTTGCGAAAGGTATCATCGCTTACTCTATGGGAAAATGCAGAGTAAAACAGCTTCCTTTTCCCACTTCACTTTGTACGGTAAGTTTGCCGCCAATAGACTCTAGGTAGGTTTTTGCATCGTAAGCGCCAATGCCCATACCTGCATTTCCTTTAGTCGTATCAAAGGGTTTGAAGAGGCGCTCTTCAATAAAGGCTCTTTCCATGCCGGTACCGGTATCTTCAATCATGATCATTTGCGTGCGCTTTGCGCCATCAACTGTCAATACCACATCAACCTCGCCATCATCTGCGGTTGCCTGCTGAGCATTACTGATTAAGTGATAAAGTACATTGGCCACTTTCTCTTTGTCCACAATAACAGATTCTTCTTTCATCAAATGGACTTTTGGTATCGGAGAAATTGAACTGCAGCGCTGCGTTACCACCTCATCGACTATTCGCGATAGATACTGATCATCATTCACACTCTCTTCAATGACCTTCTTATCGGTTAATTGTTTCAGCATTTTTTCCATACGCGCTTTTGTGTGCTCAAGCGTCTCAAACGTATCTTCAATGAATTCGGGATTGTGTTTGTGCTGCTGCGCATTAGCAAGAATGAGGTCTACCTGAGCAAGCACGTTTTTCAAATCGTGTAGCACAAATGCGGACATTCGATTGAAAGCTGCAAATTGTGCATTCTCAGCAACGACTTGAGCAGCTTCATGATGTTGTATAAAGGTGCCGACTTGCTCTGATACTGCGTTGAGGTAATCTTTAACTTCCCAATTCAATGCGACTTTTTCTTTATCGCCCGCGGCTAACACGGCAAAGCCCCATACCTGGGCATCTTGCATGAAGGGTATGAATAGTTGGTAATCCCACTGCTTTAATACTTCCCTATCAAGCTTTAACCCTTCATAGTCAAAGGGTTTTACCAAATAAGCATCCGTATCGATTACCCACCCTTTTTCGCCACTATATTCAATTAGTTGCGTGAGCATAGCGTGCTGCTTTTCATTCAGACTTGTATCGCCAGACGGTGAGGCCGCGGCGACGCAATCGAGGCCCCTTTTTGATACTTTGAACAACAAACCTGAGTCGTATTGAACTGCATTTAATAGACCGGTTAACCCCGAATGATAAACGTCTGCCGTGCTATCCCCTGAGCGGGTTAACCATTTAGTAAGCTTTACCCACTCCACTCGATAATCGTATTGATTAGCAAAAAAGTGCTTGGTGATGAAAATTTTGATTTTTGTTCGAAATGCATTTGATAAAAAGACAGTGGCTAACAAGGCGAAAGACATAACCACCAAAATAATTTGTACTGTGGCGCCCCAGCTCCCCCCTACGAAGTTAATCGCATAGCCAACAACGGCCATGACAAATAAATAGCCACCAGCCACAAGTAACAGCGAGCTATGAAGTACCACATCTCTGGATATAAAAATGTCGATACCCCAGTGATGGATACGACGAATAGAGATAACGAGGAGCGGCATGAGAAGGAAATAGATATAACCGCGCGCTGCGATGTACCCGACCTCGACCTGGTTCACCATGGTTGCATTCGCGTAGGTGACAAATTCAAATACATTTGCCGCACCAAGGTAAATGATGAGGGGTTTAAACGCCCACTGTTCCCGACCAGCTTGGCGATAGACAACCTCGAGTAGTACCAGCACTTCCAGCGACAACACAATGAGCGTTAAAAAGCTCCACGTAGGGTCAATAGCAAACAGATAGGGAGCAACAAGTGCGACAATGGCTGGCGCTATGATCATTAATGTAGCAGGGCGACGAAGCACGTGATGAAGATTTTGAAAATTAGTTTGAATACAGCCAGCAAGGAAAAGAAGCCACGCCAGCTGTTTGACTATGTCGACAGTGAGTAACCAGTTTAGCGAAATAGGCCCAAACAACACCGTAATTAAACTTGTCGACCAAACGAATGTGGTGGCAGTAGCGAGTACGAGCAAATGCTTCGCTACACCTGGCTTCCTTACCGTTAGCAATAAAAGTAGCAGTGCTAAATGCGCTAGGCTATTTAGCCCATAACCTAAATCTGAAACCATCCCTTCGCTGTCATCCTAGTAAGTTTTATTATTTGGGTGCCGATAGGCTATTTCTCTTAAGTGCTCTTTTAAAGCGCTGTTCTTGTAACCATCTTTACGTACTTATGTTTACGTACTTGGCTTTAAGCACTTATCTTAAAGCCCTTGGCCTAAGACAATTGACTTGAAGCCCTTATTTTCGAGTACTTGTCCTCGAGTATTTGGCTTCAAGTGCCTATTTTTAAATGCTTAGCGCTTTTTAACGACCAACGAGCCAATCGAGTAACCTGCACCAAATGAACATAGCACGCCCACATCACCAGAAACTAGATCTTGATGATGCAATCCAAACGCAATCACCGACCCAGCTGACGCTGTGTTAGCATACTCATCTAGCACAATTGGCGCTTCTTGTTGTGTGGCATCTCTGCCAAGCAGGCGCTTACAGATCAATGTATTCATGTTGATATTCGCCTGATGGAGCCACCATCGTTTCACTTGCGCAGGCGTAATATTGTGTCTTTCTAAATGCGCTTCTATGTGTGAGGCCGCCATGGGGCAAACTTCTTTGAACACTTTGCGCCCTGCCTGATGGAACAACTTGTCGACACCGTAGGGTTCAACGTCTTCGGCTCTCGTTAAATAACCAAAGTTTGAACGTATATTGTTTGAAAACTTGGTTACCGCTTTTGTGCTCAGCACGTCATATACATGCTCGCTTTTTGCAGTATCAGCTAATTCCATAACGGTTGCTGTGGCTACGTCGCCAAATATGAAATGGCTATCACGGTCGGTATAGTTTATTTGCGGCGATACTAGCTCAGGGTTTATCACCAACACTCGAGAAGCGTTGCCGGCACTTAACATTTCATATGCTCTGTGCATCCCAAACGTTGCTGCTGAACATGCCACAAGCATGTCAAAACCAAAACCCTCTATGTTCAGTGCTTCTTGTACTTCAATGGCAATTGCGGGATATGCCCGTTGCGTATAAGCACACGAAACAATAACGGCATCTATATCTTCTGCATTTACGTTCGCTGAATCAAGCGCCAAGCGCGCAGCTTCAACAGCGATTTCAGCCTGATGGGACAAGACATCATCACTGCGAGGAGAAATTTTGGGCTTCATTCGCTCGATATTCAAAGCACCTTCTTTCTGATAGATATATCGGCTTTTAATTCCTGATGCTTTTTCGATGAATTCAGCACTTGAATAAGGCATTGGCGCAACGTCGCCGCTTTCGATGTCCTGTTTATTCTTTTCGTTGAAACTGTCTACATACGCATTGTAACTTGCTACCAATTCTTCGTTGGTGATGCTTTCTTCAGGGTGCCAGACACCCACGCCACTTATCACGACTTGCTGAGACATAGTTACTCTCTTCTAATTATACGCTTCTATTATTTGGTGAGCCTAGATGGTAAATACAGGGGCACAAACCCTATTATTTAAGCAATCGCTTGCGCCTTGATTTACGGCTGAATCACCTACGCATCAATATTAAAGGCATTAATACACAGTCTGTGTATCTGAATTAGGCAAACCTTCGATATCTTTGCTCGCGGGCATCCTATAAAACGCCACTTCTTTTACCATAGCTTACCTCAATCAAGTCGCTCTGTAACTATTCTCAACCATTGACACGCTCTTGCAACACTACGTGAGTCCGCAGTGTATTTATGTATAAGAGTGACTCGCTAAGCCTTGAAACAAAAAAACCCGCTATTAAGCGGGTTTTTGTCACTAATGCAACATACTAGGTTGTTGTCATATTTTATTACAGCTGGCTAATTTGCCATACCGAAACGGTACCACTTACTTCGTTACCGACAACCAATAACGCTTCACCGCTTGGGCTGTCTTCTGCACTAACAAACACTAAACTCTCAGGCGCTAAGTCGCCAATCACATCGTCAGAGGTCAGGCCTTCAGTTAAGTCACGGTTAATGACGTATTCGGTAAATTGCGCATCATACGGATTAGTCACATCGTAAACGAAAATTCCGCCCATGCGCTCTAGACCGATAAAGGCGTACGTACGATCGCCAATTTGACCAACGGTAATAGCTTCCGGCTCAGGCCCTTTGTTTTCAGAGCGTGAATCGCCTTCGTTTACATCATTGTCGTTATTAAACTGTGCGCCGTGCACTGACGCCGTAATGCGCTCAAAATCATCACCTGAATCGAAAACCACTAAACCGTTTTGATCCCAGATTGTAAATGAACGTGCGCCGTAGGTAAATGCAGCGTCATACTCACCGTCGCTATCAGCATCACCCATGGCTGTTGTAACACGTAAATCATCAGCTTCACCAGTGGCTTGCAACATCGCTAATTCGGAGTTTGCTTCTGCAACTAAATCGCCCACTTGTACTTCATCGGTGTAAGCTAAACAGCCGTCGTCTTCATCAAAAGAAACGCCACCTGCAGCGGTACATGCAGCATCATCAGCAGCATCAAAGAAGTATTCACGAGCATCACCTTCGTTAGCTGTCACAATGAAGGTAGCGTCTTTCCAAGTAAAAGTAGCAAGGCTGTCAGGCTGATATACGCCGTATAGACCAGTGTACTGACCGAAGCTCACTGAACTGTCTTCTTGAATATCGATATTCAAATCAGCCCATGCTTTAGTACCTAACCCAACAACATCAACGGTTAACTCTTCTAAATCAAGCACCGCTAGGCCGTTATTTTCTTGCAAGCTGACGTACGCTACGTCATTCGTTGCTGCAATGTACTCAGGCTCTAAATCTTGCGCCACTGTCGTTGCAATGGCAGTCCCATTAATTGTGCGACCAGATGGGTTGGGGAACATCATGCCCTGTGCCATAAGCTCGGCTTGTGAACCGTTGAATGCGGTGAACCCAACGGTGGTTCCCGTTTCTTCTGGTTCGCCACTGGCAAGTACATTAATAACTGAAATCGAACCAACCGGGTCTACCGTGTAATCGTCTGAAGGCTCGCCTTCGTTAGCCACTAACACTTTACCGCCATCGGGAGTGAACGTAACCATATCTGGTAGCGCGCCCACTTCTACCGAATCTAAAAATGCCGGGGTTGCGCTATCTAAGCCGTTGTAGAAAAGCACATAGCCATTGTCAGTTTTCACTGCTGCGGATACGGCAACAGCCATAAGATCACCGCTAACCGCAATGCTATTCACACCGCCTAGGGCAACACCATTGATGTCTGCGGGTAAATCAACAGTAGAAGGCGTTAGGTTAACTGTGTTTATCGGGTCGCCCAATGCCGCTGTAGAGACAGTGCCTGCAGGAATAACCGCTATAGTATTGGTTGAGGTGTTAGTCGCGTAAATCGTTTGGGTATCAGCGTGATATTGAACAATTTCCGCAGCGCCTTGATTACCTAAAAATGCACGACCAACAACATCTAAGGCAATACCAATTGAAGCATCAGTACCGTCAGAACCATCTGCGCCAGGAGTTCCCTGTTCACCCTGAGGCCCTTGAGCACCCGTTTCGCCTTGCTCGCCATCGTCGCCGTCTAGACCACAACCCGTTAACGATGCAGACACAAGAAGGGCGAGTAATCCGTACTTGAATTTATTACGCACTGCCATTTTTATTTCCTTTTTTATTAGTGTGTTATTCAGTGTTGAACTGTTGAAATAGGTATCGCTTCCTGCGCACTAGTACAATCAGCAGGTGTAGGTATCTGTTCAACATTATTCCAGTACAACAGAAATATCATGTAACTTCTATGTATAAATTAAAGCCAGTTTATGACACAAATATTAATTTGGCAAAGGCTTTACCAAGGGCTATCAACTACTTATTTAGCGATGGTATTTTTACCATTGCGCACCACAGGAACCACTAAATAATTTAGCCACTATTGATGCACTAAAAATAAAGGTATGCTTAGCGCTAGCCTAATGACCTTTGGTCTGCACATTTTTGCGTTTATATTAGGCCGCGTTGACCTAGTAGTGCTTAAAAACTGTAAACCAAAGATCATCAGGCTCAAAGCCAAAACGATGTTAAAGACACAAAGGACTCAAAATGAAATTGAAATTCACCTTATCAGCAGCGGTGGCCGCAGCGCTCGCACTATCAGCGTGTGCCACCTCCCCAACTGGTAGAAACCAAGTACTGCTTTTTTCTGACTCCCAGTTATCTGAAATGGGAGCACAAGCGTTTTCAGGCATGAAAGAAGAACTCAAAGTGTCCACTAGGCCTGTGCAAAACACCTACGTAGAATGTATTGCCAATGCAATTACTGCACAGGTGCCTGCTTCTGTATTCGATGGGCAATGGGAAGTGGTTGTTTTTGATGACGAGCAAGTCAATGCATTTGCCTTACCTGGCGGTAAAATTGGGGTTTATACTGGCCTTCTTGGTGTCGCTGAAAACCAGCACCAGCTTGCAGCAGTAATTGGACATGAAGTAGGTCACGTTATCGCTGAACACGGTAACGAGCGTATGTCTCAATCTACCTTAATGAATATGGGTACTCAAGCAGCAGGCCAAGTGCTTGCAGCGAACGAGGTACCTCAGTCGGGCCCCATTATGGCGGCTATAGGATTAGGAATGCAGGTTGGCGTTCAATTACCTTTCAGCAGAACTCACGAATCAGAGGCCGATGAAATAGGTCTTCAGCTAATGGCAAAGTCTGGCTTTGACCCTCGTCAGTCTGTCAACCTTTGGCAGAACATGGAGGCAGCGAGTGGAGGAAATAGCCCAATGGAGTTTTTATCTACTCACCCGGCTCCGCAAACGCGTATTGCAGATTTAAGAGCAAATATGAGTCCAGCGCTTGCTGATTATCAAGCCACGAACAATCGTCCCAATTGTAAGCAGTAATCAAAAATATCAGTAATAAAAAACGCCGCTTAAAAGCTGTCTCTTATACACATCTCCGAGCCCACGAGACGCTACGCTATCT
>OLHL01000720.1_pt1 | contig 14397 bp, 10 predicted proteins | sample 1609441 | NCBI WGS metagenome assembly OLHL01 (sample SAMN05416833, study PRJEB24817) | seawater metagenome | isolation source: Sea water | place: Canada:Atlantic | collected 2013-07 | reverse complement strand
GATAGCGTAGCGTCTCGTGGGCTCGGAGATGTGTATAAGAGACAGGTTCTGAATATTACGATTAATAAAAGTGACGTTTGGATGGGCACTACCTCTGGTCTCTTTGTTTTAAGTGATGCTGCTGTACAAGAAATAACGCCTACTACTGAACTCCAGTCGCTGCATTTGAATTCAGACAACTTTGAATCGACGGGTTTTCCGGCAGCGGTAATTATTCGGGTAATGGTAGACAGGACTGGAGTAGTATGGGCAGGTACCTTTCGTCAAGGCGCATTTAGATACCACCCTGAATACGCTAGTGTGAATTACCAACCTGTCTACAACTCCTCTCGCCAGACAGAAGATAATTTCGCGACAGTATGGGCACTTTCAGAGAATGTTGCTAACGACCTAGTTTTGGTAACTCAGGAACGAGGGCTCGCAAAATTTGATAAATTATCTGGAAAGGTTAATTACTTAGTTCACTCCGATGAAGACAGCATTCAAACAAACTATTGGGACTTAGCTATCGATGCTCAAGGATATTACTGGGTTGCATCGTCCGATGGGCTTATTGCATTCAAAGAAGAGAACGGAACGGTTGTAAAAGCTGCCCATTTATTTGAAGGCGATATTATTGACCACATTCATTACCATGAAGACATGATATGGGTGTGGCATGAAAAGCTCGCTACACAATACATTGATACAAGGGCTCTAACGACCCCGAACAAAGAACTATCTCCAACAAAATTATCCATTGAGGGGTTACCAACCACACTCATCCCATTTTTTACAGATAGTTCGCAGCGTCTGTGGTTACGAGAAGACCAAGAAATAACTATCCTATCTCCATTCTCGCAAAGCATCGTAGCTCATATTTCACAAAAGGATGGCTTAAACTCTCAAGTATACTCCGTTTATGAGACGGACGAAGCGTTTTGGTTGACCACTCGTTCAGATGGCGTGCTGATGGTTGACAAGGATTCTTTTGAAATTGTTAAGCGACAGGTCAGAAATGATAGAAATGGTTATATCATATCGTCTATTGGTGTTGGACGCAGTATTTGGTATGCCGATGCAGCAGGGGTACATCAAATTGCTCTGCCCTCTCTCAGCCAAGAGTCTCTTATTCCTTACTCTGAGTTGAATTACAACAGCCTTGGTGAGTCCTCAGTATTTGTTGCACAAGATGACTCAATATATTTTGGAGGTAGCAAAGGCTATAACAAAATTTCAAAAAAACTGAGAAGTTTTCAGAGTGATAATTTACGGACTATGGCGCCACAACTCTCCCATTTAAAGGTTTTTGGAGCGGCAAAACCAGACGGCAAGCAACAAAACTCAACTGGTAATGAATATCATGCTAATGCAGACCGCCAAGATGTGCATTATCGTGAAAAGGTTCTATTAGCTCATGATGAAACACGATTCAGCCTCTCTTTTGCATTAGTGAATCCAGTTTATCCTTCTCAAGTGTCATATCGCTATCGTCTTAATAATTTAGACGCAAACTGGATTTATATCGACGACGGAAGAGTTGCCCAGTTCAACAACATCAGCTTTGGTCGCTATACCTTTGAAGTTCAGGCGAAAGAGCCTGGCAAACAATGGTCTGAAAGCCGCTCTTTGGAGATCGAAATTGAACGTCCGCCTTGGTTACACGCAGTAGCCCTTGTATTTTATGCCTTAGTCACTGTGGTAATTTTTGCATTTCTGGTAAGACAATTTCAAATTCGAAAAGCCAACCAGCTAGCGATAAAAGAGTCTGAAGAGCGATTAAAGTTGACGCTGTGGAGTTCAGGGGATGAGTTGTGGGATTGGGACGTTTACCGAGGTCAAGTGTATCGGGCAAATACTTGGGGCACCTTAGATTTCCCTCAAGACGATATACGAACCACAGGCGCTTACGATGCCAACATACACCCTAACGATCTTAAACGCGTTAAAGACTCACTAAGAGAACACCTAGAAGGGAAAAGCGATTTCTACGAACTTGCCTACAGAGCGAAAACGTTTAAAAATCAGTGGATTTGGATACTCGATAGAGGAAAGGTTGTAGAGAGAGATCACAATCAACAGCCAATTCGCATGACGGGTACACTAAAGAATATTCATCACCTTAAGGAAGCTGAAGAGCAGCTAAATTTATTTAAGCGCTCCATTGAAAACATCTCTGAAGGGGTGTTTATTTCAAACACTAAATTTAAATTTATTAGTGTTAACAACGCTTACTGTGGCTATACCGGTGAAACTAGAGACCAAGCGCTAGCCAGCTACATGCATTTTCATTTATATCCAGATGCCTTTACGGAAGAAATTAAGAAAACCTTAAAGAGCAAAGGTAACTGGAGTGGCGAGGTAGAAAGCGTGCGCGTTAATGGCGAACGTTTTGAAATTGAGCTTAATATAGATGCCGTGCACGATGAAGACGGCAAAATAAGCCATTTTGTGGGCGTTTTTAGTGATATTACATCGCGAAAAAACACTGAGAAAGAGCTGCTTAAACTTGCCAATACCGATCCTCTTACTGAGTTACCTAATAGGTCGTTCTTTCAAGCCAGTCATCAAAACTTAGTGCGTAAAGGTGAGCAACACACGCTCCTTTGTTTGGACATGGATAATTTTAAGAAAATAAATGATTCTCTAGGGCACCAAACTGGTGATATTTTAATCAAACAAATTGCTAAACGATTGCAGAGAATTACCGGTAAGACTGCCACCTGTTACCGCCTTGGCGGCGATGAATTTAGTATTCTTATGGAGAGTGATGCTGATATTCACACCGTAACGCATTACGCTCAAAACGTATTAGACACGCTATCACGACCGTTTATTATCAATAAACAAGAATTTGTACTTGGCGCAAGTATAGGGATCGCTTTCTTTCCAGATGACGGTATGTCCCCCCAAGAAATGCTAAAAAATGCCGATACGGCTATGTATTTTGCTAAAAACAACGGTGGCAACAGCTATCAGTTCTTTAGCGGTGAAATGAATCAAAACGCCGTACGACAACTTCAAATCGAAAACCTAATTAGACAAGGGATCAAAGACGACCTCTTCACCGTGTACTACCAGCCCAAGGTAGATATAACGTCGGGCAGACTTGTAAGCATGGAAGCTTTAGTGCGGTTTGAGCATCCTCAAAAAGGGATTGTAAGCCCTGGCCAATTCATTCCCCTTGCAGAGCAAACTGGTCAAATTATTGAGATAGGCGAGCAAGTTTTAAGAAAAGCCTGCGCCGATACAAAGCGCTGGGTCAGCCAGGGGCTATTCAGCGGTCGCGTGGCTGTCAACATCTCTGCCAAGCAATTTGAATTACCTGACTTGGACGAGCGCATCAACCGGATTTTGAGTGACGTGGGGCTATCTCCGCTACATTTAGAATGCGAGATAACCGAAGGTACGTTAATGGAGAGCCCAGAAAATGGCCTTCAAATGATGACTCGCCTGCGAGAGCGAGGTATTCACTTGGCCCTTGATGACTTTGGTACTGGCTACTCGTCACTTGCGTATCTCAAGCGCTTTCCACTGAACACCCTTAAAATCGATAAAGCGTTTATCGACGATATCGCAAAAAGTAGTGTGGACCGTCATATGGCAGCAGCCATTATTAATATTGCCCACAACCTCGGACTTAAAGTTGTTGCTGAAGGCGTAGAGGAAGAGGCACAGCTTAATATCCTGCGCCGTTATGATTGCGAAATGCTGCAAGGTTTTCTCTACAGTAAACCACTTAATGCAGAGCGCTTTGAAAAACTACTTACCGAAAATCACCAGCTAAATACCATCCTTGGCAACGCAGACCTACAGTAGATAACAGCCTACTATTCCAAACCTTCTAAAAATGCATTTTACGGCAGGCCAAGGTCTGCCTCATCATCACAATTCATTCCGGCAATTTACCGCCTATTAGGTAAAAGTTTAATAGACTTTGGTATTAAAAAACCGTCAAAAAAACAACAAGCCCAATGTAAGCCCTTGTATTTAAATAATTTTTAAAAACTGGCACAAGTTTAGCAAAGATATAATCGTCGGTAAGAGTCAACAATAAAAATTCAAATCGACTTTGTTTGTTCGTTTAAAAAAAATTTAAAAATCAGAGGAAAAGACATGTTAAAAGAGTACGCTGTTGCACTAGTACTATCTACCGCTACCCCAGTTGCTGCTGACAAGCAAGACGGCGCCAAACAGGCTCCTGAGACTAAGAAAGAAGTAGCGACAGAAAGCTATGTTCCAAAGCCTCGTAGTGGTAATAATGGCCGCGGTTTAGGCTGGTAATGCGCGCTAACACAGATTCTAAAAAGAGAGCCTCGGCTCTCTTTTTTTATGCCTAGCTTTTACCGAATCACTCGACCTCTATTCGCCCTCTATTCGCCCTCGAATCTCCCCATCACCACACATTCCACTGGCACCTTTTGCAGCGTTAGGTCAAAGCGTCCTGTAAGCGCTTATGCGGCAACAAAGAGGTTGTTGTAGCCTACAGCGTTGCGCCAATGAATATGACGCGAAATAGAGAACATGGGAAGCACTGCAGGCCCAAGGAGTAAACCGGCAGCAGCCCAGCGTCTGGCATTCATACCCCACTTAAACGCCTCTACATAAAAATAGGCGCTAAATATCATGCATACTAGAACAAGTGACAACACTCTACATCTCCACAATTTCGAAGGGTTTTGATTAAACCATATCAAGTAATCATTGCCTGTTTATTCAAACGGTAGCATCACTCACTTTGAACATTGTATCGCCATAAAAATGATCGCCATCAAGATGGTTGCAGTAATAACGGTCTCCGTTAAATGAGACGTCATTTTTTTGACATCAGCATTGTCATTACAATGTGAAGTTTCGTTTTGACTGATAAACCGACAGTATCTTAAGAAAACGCGGGCGATTCTAACCATATATGCTCAATAAACCAGCACAAATTGCAGTTACATGAACGAAAATCGACGAACGCCCCGAATTTAACATTTGAGCAACCCCATAGTAACCAAAACTTATCTTTTGGCGTTGATTATTAACAAAAAGCCTTTCGCAAAAAAATGGCGATATATCAATTCTAGGCTGTCGGACAGTTAATAAGTCAAATTGAATCCACTATCCTTCTTGAACTCATCACGAGTAAATAAGTTTTGAATTTTAAAAAACGACTCTAAGTCGTTTTAACCTATTTATTAAATAAATAAGGAGACTAAATAATGGAAGAGGCTTTTTATGCAAATGCCGCGAATGCAAGTTTAGGCTTAAGACCAAGTGTAGAGTCAGGTCTAGGCTTTACATCGAGATTTCACAATGCAATTCATTAAACCAACAAAAAAGCTTTATCGATTTGGCCAAGGGTTGATCGTTGTGAATATTGTGTACTGCTGGGTGATGGTAATGTATTTCGCAGCGGCTAAAGGTGAGTATGTATTCACATCGAAGTATTTTTTTGCCGCAGCATTATTAGCCCTGCTTTATTTTAAGGTTCAAACTTACTTGAAGTAGCTAAGGGCATTTTTGCAAAGCCGGTGGTGCTTTAGCAATTTGCTGTGGGTTCCACTTAGGCCTCTGACTAGAAGTCCTTATTTAAAAAAGCTCTTACTTAAAAAAAGACTAAAAAAAACGGGGCATTTATTAAATGCCCCGGTTTTTATATCGTACTTCAATAGATGTTAGTAAAACGACTTCTCGCTTTCCGCCATCTTCACCAATACATCAGCTGGCGCGAACTTATCACCAACAGCGGTAGAGTAATGATTTAGCCTAGCTACAACATGCTTTATGCCAAGCGTGTCCATGTATCGGAACGGACCACCCAAAAACGGCGGGAATCCAATACCGAATATAGCACCAATATCACCGTCACGGGCATTGCGAATAACACCTTCATCTAAACAGCGAGCAGCCTCGTTCAGCATCATCAGAACGCAGCGCTCTGCCACTTCTTTCTCGCTAAGCTTACTTGACGGTGATAGCCCTAATAATTCATAAATGCTTTCATCGACTTCTTTACCAGGCTTCTTACCTTCGTAATCGTAAAATCCTTTCTTGTTTTTCTTACCTTTACGTCCATCAGACAACACTTTGTCAAATGCAGAAGGCGCGGTGAAACGCTCACCAAACGCTTCCACTAAAAATGGAATAATCTTGGTGCCTACGTCTATACCAACCTCATCAAGTAGCTTGACTGGGCCAACTGGGAACCCAAATTTCACTAAAGACTTGTCAATATGCTCAATTGGCTCGCCATCTAAGATTAAGTTAGCCGCTTCATTCATGTAAGGCGCTAAAATACGATTCACATAAAAGCCTGCGCCGTCTTTAACGACAACCGGTGTCTTACCCTGCTTCTTCGCAAACTCAACCGTAGATGAAATGACATCATCTGAGGTTTTATCATGAGCAATCACTTCCGCCAACGGCATTTTATCTACCGGGGAGAAATAGTGCAGACCAATGACATTTTCTGGACGGGCAGCTTTCTCAGCAATTTGCGTGATAGGAATAGATGACGTATTTGATGCGAAAATTGTTGTTTCTTTACAATTTTCTTCAATGTCAGCCACCATCTTTTGCTTTAAATCAAGATCTTCAAAAACGGCTTCTACAACGATATCAATGCCTTTATAACCGCTATAGTCCAGTGTTCCCGTTAGCAAGGCTAATTGCTTCTGCATTTCGCTGTTGCGAATAAAACGCTTCTTCACCTTTTTATTTAAAATGTCATAGCTGTACTTCATTGCATTAGTAATACCTTCTGCGCGCACGTCTTTAATACGCACAGGCACGCCAGCCTTTGTTGATGTAACAAAGGCAATACCGCCGCCCATAAGGCCACCGCCTAAAACGCCTACTTTCTTCATTTTTGTAGGGGTAACGCCTTCTACACCGTTTTCTTTCTTCATTTCGGTAGTAGCAAAGAATATTTGACGAAGTTGGAATGACTCTGGCGTCATCACCAATTTACCAAATGCTTCAGCTTCTGCCTTTAAACCCGCTTTCATTCCATCATTAATGCCAGTTTCAATAACATCAATAATGTAGCCAGGTGAAGGGTAATTGCCCTTAGTTTTAGCAAATGTGGCTTCACGTGCTTTTTTGAACATCATATTGCGACCAGGACCGGTAGTCTCCAATACTTTGTTCATTAGCCCTTTTTGCGGCGCTTCACGCTCTGGCTTGCGCTTAAGCGCAAATTGCTCAGCCACCTTGAGTAGCACACTTTCAGGCACTACCTCATCAACAATGCCGTACTTCTTAGCTTGTTTCGCTCTAGCTGGCGAACCTGTTAGCATCATTTTCATCGCTTGCTGTATACCAATGAGACGCGGAAGACGTTGGGTACCACCACTTCCTGGTAATAAGCCAAGTTGTACTTCTGGTAAGCCAACTTGCGTGCTTGGTGCGTCGGTACATACGCGATAGTGACAAGCAAGCGCCAATTCCAAACCGCCGCCTAAGGCAGGTCCGTGGATGGCAGCGACAAATGTTGCCTTCATATTTTCAATTCGGTCGAACACAGCTTGGCCACCAGCAGCAATTGTTGTTGCATCTTCGGCTGTTTTGCATGCGGCAAGCATAGAGATATCGGCGCCAGCAACAAACGAATTACGCTTACCGCTAATGACGACTACGCCTTTAATGCTATTGTCTTGCTCAATATCATCTAGCATTGCGCTAATTTCATCGCCGAACTCGGCTTTTAGCGTATTCATGCTCTCACCAGGCACATCCATGCTTAAAATAGCAACGCCGTTGTCCTGCTTAGTCAACGTAAACGCACCTGTGGTGGGCGTGGCTGCCTCGTTCACTTCTGTGTTTTGGCTCATATTTTCCTGACTCATATTATTCTGTCTCCACAATCATAGCTGCGCCTAAACCACCGGCTGCGCATGCTGTAAGAAGGCCACTTCCGCCTCCACGACGATTTAGCTCATTTAGCATCTGCGTAATCATACGAGTTCCCGTAGCGGCAAATGGATGGCCGTAAGCAATCGAGCTGCCCATTACATTGAACTTATCCATATCAATTTCGCCCGTGGCTTTGCTTCGCCCTAGCTTTTCTTTGGCGAATTTATCGCTTGCAAACATTTTTACATTGGCAAGTGTTTGCGCAGCAAATGCTTCGTGCATTTCTATTAAGGTAAGGTCGTTTAGCGTCATGCCGGCTCTATCTAACGCAATGGGTGTAGCATAAGAAGGTCCCATCAACATGTCTTCCCACACATCAATAGCAGAAAATGCATAGCTCTTGATGTAACCAAGTGGAGTATATCCTAGCTCTTTAGCACGACTTTCTGTCATCATGATAACGGCAGATGCACCGTCAGTAAGGGGCGTGGCGTTAGCCGCAGTCACAGAGCCATATTTCTTATCAAAAACAGGACGTAGCTTAGCGTAACCTTCTAACGTTGAGTTAAAACGCACATTGTTATCACGCTCAAGAGCGCCTTTGTACGGTTCGGCGTAGGCAGTCATAACTTCATCGGATAATTTGCCTTCTTCCCAACTTTTCGCTGCAAAACTATGCGAGCGGTGAGCCAATTTGTCTTGCTCTTCACGGCTAATACCATGAGACTTCGCCATTTGCTCTGCGGTTTGTCCCATTGACAGTCCCGATGAATACTCTGCAACTGCAGGCGGTACAGGGGCTAAATCTTTAAGACCAAGACGCTTGAAAATGTTCAGCTTCTGACCAAGAGTTTTCGTTTTTTGCAAATCAACCAACGCTCTGGCTAAATTCTTAGACACACCAATAGGAGATACAGACGTAGAGTCGGCGCCACCTGCAATGCCAACCTGAACGTGTCCCGCCATCATGCTCTCGGCAATATTAACCGTAGACTGAAAGCTTGTGGCACACGCTCGTGAGACGCTGTACGCATCGGTATGCACATTCATGCCAGTGCCCAATACAATTTCACGAGCAATGTTTGGCGCTTCAGGCATTTGCACTACTTGTCCATAGACAACCTGATCCACCCACTCTTTTTGAATTCCGTGGCGAACAAGAAGTTCGTTCACGACCATCTTGCCTAGGTCTACAGCGGGAACGCCGTGAAAATATGTCGCCATCTTTGCGAAAGGAGTACGTAACCCCGCGACAATAGCGATACGATCACCCTCTCGGGTTGTAACTGATTGTTTTGTGGACATAATGCACCTAAATTAGTGACCCTCAGCAAGTGCTATCGACACCTGACCTAAGTGGTCTGACCTGTAATAACATCGATTTTTACAAACTATGAACAAAATAGCAAATAATGCGAAGAGAATAACGGTTATCAAGCAAAGAATATGGGCAGACTACCTTTTAGCTAGATTAGGACCTGTAGATCGTGTTTCTTATCAGCCTCACCAGGATTTCTTCGCAATTTAATATGGCAATTCTCGTTTTCATTCACATAAGTGACTTGAAGTAATGCAAAATGAACCTTATATGAGAAACACAGTCTGTTTTGTGTCATTGTTTAGGTAAGTCTAGGTGATGACTTCAGAAACTACGCTTTTTTTGTGCACAGTGGTCGACATTTCCTCATAAGCGTCACAGGCACTTCCTGATAACTAGAATTTAATTGGAAAAATGGCAATATGGCAGCAGAGCAATTTAAACAATTACATGCATACCTTGATCAACAAATTATCGGTCAACATGCATTAACAAAAAGTATTTTAATAGCGCTACTCGCCGATGGACACCTTCTTGTGGAAGGACCGCCAGGTCTTGCTAAAACCCGTGCTATTAATGCCTTGGCCAATGGCGTGGATGGCGACTTTCATCGAGTTCAGTTTACACCGGATTTGTTGCCTGCTGATTTAACGGGAACAGACATTTATCGCCCTGAAACAGGAGAGTTTGTTTTTCAGAAAGGCCCCCTTTTCCATAATTTAGTACTCGCCGATGAGATTAACCGAGCACCTGCTAAAGTACAGTCTGCGTTGTTAGAAGCCATGGCAGAGCGTCAGATAACGGTAGGAAGTAAAACTTACCCTTTGCCTCCTCTATTTTTAGTGATGGCAACGCAGAATCCGCTAGAACAGGAAGGAACCTACCCACTCCCTGAAGCACAACTCGACAGATTTTTAATGCATGTTGATATTGACTATCCCGATGCAGATACTGAATTAGAGATTTTACGACTTACTCGAGGAGAGGCGTTATCGCAACCGCCTGTGACACCGCCAACACTGAGTCAAGACGATATTTTCACGTCTCGTAAAGAGGCACTGTCTCTTTACATGGCACCTGAATTAGAAAATTACCTAGTGCAACTTATTATGGCTACACGCAAACCTGGGCTTTTCGACGACAGTCTTGCTCAGTGGATTGCTATGGGAACAAGTCCACGAGCTACTATAGGGCTAGATCGTTGTGCTCGCGCCCACGCCTGGCTTAGCGGCCGTGACTTTGTTGGACCTGATGATATTCAAGCCGTTGTTCACAATGTACTGAGACACCGAATTATTTTGTCTTATCAGGCAGAGGCCGAAGGCGTTACTGTTAATGATGTACTGGATAAAATAGTCGCTACCGTTGCCGTACCCTAAGCCATGTCGAACATTTACTCGCAATTAGAGAAGTTAAAAAGCGATGGGGTAAATCTGACGACCGCAGAGTTACTGCGCTATCAGCAGCTGGCAAAACTGATGAACTTAACTCCCAAAAAGGTGCCACAAGCGCGCTTAAGCGGGAGCTACCTCACCAAGCATAAAGGTAGAGGCATGGAATTCGATGAGGCCCGCCATTACCAGCCCGGTGACGATATTCGAGCCATCGACTGGCGCGTAACTGCGAGAACTGGAAAAACCCATACCAAAATTTATAGAGAAGAAAGAGAACGTCCTGTTTTTATTTTCTGCGACTACCTTCCTTCCATGGGGTTTGGCACAAAACTACTGACAAAGGCCGTTCAAGCAGCGCATATTTCTTCGCTAATAAGTTGGTCTGCCGCCGCCCGAGGAGACAAAGTAGGCGCCTTAGTTTTTAATCAAAATAGTCACAAAGAAGTAAAACCATTAAGTAGAAAAAAAGCCGTACTTCACGTTTGCCATGAGCTAATAGCATTAAGCCAGGATGCTCATGGGGAGCAGCCGAATATTGCTCGCGACCAAGACGCTTTTTCTGACGCTTGCGCTAGAGCTAGGCGTTTGGCTAAGCCAGGTAGTTTGGTTTATTTAGTTTCTGATTTTCAAAACATGAGCACCTCGGCACAACAGCATTTAACGCACCTTACACGTCATTGTGAAGTGAGAGCTATCGTTGTTGATGATCCTTTCGAACACAAATTGCCAGAAACCAACGCGCTGCAAAGCGTCAACGTGTCTGATGGCGTTGTGAATCAGCGTTGGGTACTTGGCGATAGCAAGGAAACGCTCAGCTACAGTGAATGGCGCGAAGAACAAAACACAGCCATTACGCAAACGCTTAAGCAAATGGGCATTGCACGCTTTCACGTCTCTAGCGCCTATCCATTAGATGAGCAACTTCAAAGTATGCAAAGAGAGAAAGTGTAATGGCGTTACAAGCATCACCAGAACAAGATCCACTTTTGCAACTACGAGACATTAAAACACCTACGGGCGTTGATTGGTGGCCACTCGATTGGGGATGGTGGCTTTTAATGCTATTGAGTGTGGTTGTATTGATTGCCCTCACTGTTTTCATAAAACGTCGAATTGCATTTAACAGACCTCGCAAGGAAGCATTAAAGGCATTAGGGACAATATCAGAGCATGCCGATGATTGGCCTGTTCAGTTAAATACATTATTAAAGCGAACCGCCCTTTCCTACTTTCCTAAAGAACGCATCAGTAGCCTGCATACTCAGCAGTGGCGAGATTTTCTGTTAGCTTCGTGCCCTAAAAACGCGCAAGCCCTTAATGAAGGCTTGACTACGTTACATGCAAACCTTTATCGAAATAGTGCACAGCATACTGATTTTGCTGTCTCCCATGATGCTGTAAAAATGTGGATTAAAAACGCAACATTTCCAAGGCAACATCGTATTCCGTCGTTTTTAGAGGCAACATCATAATGCTGGATTTCAATTGGTGGTGGGCATTTCTTGCGCTGCCTTTGCCCTTGATAGTGAGGTTTCTAGTACCTAAGGCGTCAGAACCTTCGTTGGCTGCTCTTCGAGTGCCTAGACTGCGTCCCGAGCAACACAATGAAGACAGAACGGTTAAAAAGAGTAAGGTAGCGCTGGCGGCAGCAACGCTTATATGGCTAGCGTTAGTCACGGCTGCCGCTCAACCCCAGTGGCTAGGTGAGCCCGTCAGCATTCCAAATGAAGGCAGAGAAATGATGCTTGCGGTTGATTTATCCGGCAGCATGAAAATAGACGATATGCAGTTAAATGGCCGGCAGGTTAATCGGCTAACAATGACAAAGTCTGTGGTGTACGATTTTATTCAACGCCGAGTGGGTGACAGGTTAGGGCTAATTCTATTTGCTGATACAGCGTATGTTCAGGCGCCCCTCACGTACGATAGAGAAACCGTATCTACACTTCTCAGTGAAGCCGTTATCGGGTTAGTCGGTGAACAGACTGCTATTGGCGATGCAATAGGCCTAGCGGTAAAACGGTTTGATGCAAAAGATGAATCAAATAACGTGCTCATTCTTCTCACTGATGGTCAAAACACAGCAGGTAACATCACACCAGAACAAGCAAAGGAACTGGCAATTAATAAAGGCGTAAAAATATACACGATTGGTGTAGGCGCTGACAAAATGCTCATTCAAAGCTTTTTCGGCAGCCGACAAATAAATCCTTCCCAAGAGCTAGACGAGACGATGCTTTCAGATATTGCTAGCTCTACTGGCGGGCAGTATTTTCGCGCTCGCAATGCTGAAGAGCTCAATTCCATTTATCAACAGCTTGATACTCTTGAGCCTATCGAAGGTGAAACTCGCAAAATGCGCCCGCTTACGGCATTGTTTTACTACCCGTTAGCCTTCGCTTTATTAGGCTCAGTGTTATGGATAATAGTTGCATTTTTAAAGTCGCTGTTTGGTGGTATGAGCTTAAAAAACACCGATAAAGAAAGCGTGGAGAAGCAGGCGTGATCAACACTGACTTTTTAAACAACTTTCACTTTATTCGACCTGAGTGGTTTTACAGTGCAATCCCGTTGTTAGTGCTTTATGTGTGGCTAAGAACTCGCTCTACGAAGTATTCGGGCTGGCAATCGGTTATTCCCGCCCACCTCTATAACCATATGGTTGTGGGCAAAGTAGAAAAAGGAAAACGCCCACCACTTTGGTTACTTCCATTCACATGGTGTATTGCCGTTGTAGCGCTTGCAGGTCCAACATGGGAACGCCTTCCCCAGCCGGTTTATCAGCTTAAAATGGGGCATGTGGTAGTTATTGATATGTCGATGTCAATGCGAGCAACGGATATGACACCAGATAGGCTCACTCGCGCCAAATACAAGGCCATCGATTTAGTCAACACGATCTCCGAGGGCGAAATGGGGTTGGTGGCCTATGCAGGCGACGCCTTCGTTATAAGCCCTTTAACTGAAGATGCCGCGAACATTACTAGTCTACTTCCCAGTTTATCCCCAGAAATCATGCCGGTACCTGGTAGCGATCCACTTCTTGGCATAGAAGCGGCCGTCGAACTGTTAACCAATGCCGGCTTTAACAACGGGGCAATTTACTGGATAACAGATGGTATTGAGTTTGGTCAGCAACAAGAGCTTCAAGAATATGTGAGCGGCATTCCATTTACAGTGAACGCACTGACGGTGGGTAGTGCTGAAGGCGCACCAATTCGACAGCTAAATGGCGAACTGCTTAAAGATACATCAGGCAGTATCGTTATTCCTAAGCTAAAAGAGGACGTGGTTCGTGGCGTTATAAAAGCAAGCGGCGGCCAGCTTGAATCCTTTACCTCAAATGATGACGATATTGAGGCGCTAAGCACAGTGTCATTGTTAGAGCGTGACACTAACGACACTAGTGAAGAAGAAAGTGACTCAAAGGGCGACCAGTGGAAAGAAGCTGGTCCATACCTTATATTACTTATCTTGCCTTTTGCTGCCTTTGCGTTTCGCCGAGGGCTACTCTTTTTTGTCATAGTAGGAGTGCTAACTCCCTTTGATAGCCAGGTAGCACATGCACAGACATCTGCAGAGCATCCAGCTCAAACTGACAGCGCATCAGATACTCCCCTATCGTGGTGGCAAACTCCATTTTTAAATGCAGACCAAGAAGGCCTGAATAGCTACCAGCAAGAGCAATTTAAGGACGCAGCAGAGCAGTTTGAAGACAATAACTGGAAAGCATCGTCACTCTATAAAGCTGGCCGATTTGAGGAGGCATTAGCTGCCTATCAAGACGTCCCCGGCATTGACAGTCTGTACAATCACTGTCTCTTATACACATCTCCGAGCCCACGAGACGCTACGCTATCTCGT
>OLHL01000718.1_pt1 | contig 14420 bp, 13 predicted proteins | sample 1609441 | NCBI WGS metagenome assembly OLHL01 (sample SAMN05416833, study PRJEB24817) | seawater metagenome | isolation source: Sea water | place: Canada:Atlantic | collected 2013-07 | reverse complement strand
CTACACCTCTCTATTCGTCGGCAGCGTCAGATGTGTATAAGAGACAGATCTGATATAGGGTAGGTCATATCCAGTTGAAAGCTGCCTCTATTCTCATCAAAGTCTAAGTTATTTCGAACAAGAGCGAGCATCTTAAACGCGCCAATCTTTCTGCCATAGCCAAACTCGAATCGGCCGTAAAAGTCTTCGATATCAGGGTTGTCATCACCACTGGCATCCAAAGGATCGTCTTTTTCATCTTCTGGCACGCGATACCATGTTTTTAGATAATAAATATCGTCATTGTCGCTAAAAGTGATAGAGGCAAATATACGGTTCCAACTGCGAGAGCGAAGGCCGCTTTGGCCATTAGACATATGATTAAAACCTAATTGAAAGGTATTAAACTTATACCCTAGTACTGAGTAGTCGCCGGTCTTCTGCCAAAAGACTTCTGGTTCATAGTTGGTTTCACGAAATGGTTTAGACACCTCACTATTGTAAAGTTGCCAAAACGAGGTAAGAGTAAAACCAAAATACAGTCCATCAAAACCTGTGTCCTCTAGGTATAAAGGTAGCTTCATGCTTACCTGAAATTTAGCCTCTTTGCTGTCTACATTTTCTTCTGTTAAATCCTGATTACCCGCAGAGTTTGGGTTTTTAACATACGTAAAAGGAAGCAGATAGTTTTGACGATGCTGAGTAATAGCAAACACATTATCGAGGGCTTCTTTATCACCTGCTATTCTGTTATCCAGCGCACTTTCTGTTGTGGTATCTCGTTTGATGATATCAATAACTTCAATGCCTTCTTCAATAGCTGAAGATAAATCAGATTTGTCTTCCTTTTTAGCAGCATCAGATGTTGTTTGCTCATCACTTGAGTCTGACTCCTGCGCATGCGCAAGGGTATTTGCACCTAGTAAAATGTACGTCGATGTAATTAAAAAAAACAAAGGTTTTAGATTCACCTTTTACTCTCCGGGTTATGATCTTAAGGTTCTAAGTTGAGGTTTAAATTAAGGCTTGTTGAAGTTCAGTGTTTGACCTTCAGCCGAAGCAAATATGGTTAGCGGGGATTCAGCCGCAACAACAAAGTCATTACAGTGCGCAACCACAAAATCTATATCATCGTCTGTTCTTTCGGGGTCATGACTGTATAGCGCGAGTCGCTTAACGTTACTTGCCATAGCAAGTTTCACCGCTTCTTCTGCCACAGAGTGTCCCCATCCGTTCTTTGCGGGCATATCTGACCCCATGTACTGAGCGTCATGGATTAATAGATCTGCGTTACTGGCAAAGGTAGCGAACGTTTGAAAATCAGTTTCTTTTTTGTAAGGAGGATAAAGCTCGTTGTCAGTAATGTACGCTATTTTGCATCCATCGGCTTCGATGCAGTAGGCGCTCCCTTTACCTGGGTGATTCATTGGTACACGCTTTATATGAGCGCTGCCAACAGTGAAGCTTTCTTGCTCCGCTGGTAGCTGCACAATATCTATATTAGCGTGCAAAGCAGTTCGCGGTACGGGAAATAAGGAGCCTTCCATTTGCCGAAGTATCTGATCTGGCTCATCGAGATTAGTCTGACCTGGAAAAATGTTTATTTCTCTGTCTTTTTGATAAATCGGCGTGAAAAAGGGAAAGCCCTGAATATGGTCCCAGTGGTTGTGGCTAAGTAAAATATTAATTGGCGACGTCTTTTGAATAAGTTGAGCGCTTAGTAAGCGAATGCCTGTGCCTGAATCGAGGACGATATCGGTGCCATCCTCAAGTTCAATATGCACACACGCAGTATTACCGCCATAGCGCACGAAGTCCGCACCGGGAGTCGGAATTGAACCTCTAACGCCATAAAATGTTAACCGCATATACTAAGCCCCATCATCTACATATTTGGGCAACGCCAGAAGTTAGAGCGCGGCTATAAAGTCTCTAGCGGCACTGATATCTAATAACTGTTTATCGCCAGTTCTTCTATTCTTGTATTCAACTTGTTGATTATCCAAGTTTCTTTCGCCAATAACAATACTGTGAGGTATACCAATTAATTCCATGTCATTAAACATGACACCTGGACGCTCTTTTCTGTCGTCGAAAAGTACGTCTATACCAAGTGCTAGAAGCGCTTCATAAAGGGCTTCAGCCGTTTCCTTTATGCGATGGGATTTGTGCATGTTCATCGGGATAATCGCCACCTTGAACGGTGCGATGGCGTCAGGCCATTTAATACCAAACTTGTCATGGTTTTGTTCTATAGCAGCGGCAACAATACGAGATACGCCAATACCATAGCATCCCATGGTAAGTGTTTGGTGCTTACCCGTTTCGCTTAATACACCGCAGTTCATGGCTTCAGAGTACTTTCTTCCAAGTTGAAAAATATGACCCACTTCAATGCCGCGTTTAATGTCAAGTGTTCCTTCACCGTCAGGAGATACATCTCCGGCGACGACATTACGAATATCAACCGCATTAATCTCTTCAGACCAATTTGAATTAATGGCTAATTTGTTTTGCTCTCCAGCACCGCAAGTAAAATCGGCTAGCGCTGCTGCGCTTGAATCAACAAATGTAGGAATAGTTAAGGTGGTTGCATCGGCAAATAAAGGAGAAATACCTAGTACCTGTGCTGCTTTTTCAGCAGAGGCTTGCACTAGCGGTGTAGCAACGCTACCAATTTTTTCTGCTTTGACATCGTTGAGTGTGTGGTCTGCGCGAAGTACAAGCGCAACCCATTTTTCATCGCTGCTTAGCGCAGCGTCAGCGTTGCCTTCATCGGTTTCAGCGCCTTTAACTACAAACACGTTTACTGCGTTGCTCGCTGCAATATTAATACTGCTAAGAGCCTCTTCTAAAGTGTGTCCACTCACAGGCTTAGTCTCACGCGAAGCGCCAGAGGCCATCGCTTTTTCAGGGGCAGTAGCAAAAGCCATCTCTACATTTGCTGCGTAGTTGCTCTGATTAGAGAAAGCAATGGCGTCTTCACCAGAGTCTGCCAATACATGAAACTCATGAGAATGATTACCACCAATTGAGCCAGAATCGGCAATAACAGCACGAAAATCTAGGCCCAAACGAGTGAAGATATTGCTGTAGGCATCGTACATTTTTTGATAGGTAGTTTCTAAGCACGAGTCTTCTAAGTGAAAACTATAGGCGTCTTTCATCGTAAACTCGCGGCTTCGCATAATGCCGAAGCGAGGGCGAACTTCATCACGAAATTTGGTTTGTATTTGATACAGGTTCAGCGGTAGCTGCTTATAACTGCTCACCTCATTGCGTACAAGAGCAGTAATAACTTCTTCGTGAGTGGGACCTAATACGAAATCTCGCTGATGGCGGTCTTTCACACGCAGTAGTTCTGGGCCGTACTCTTCCCAGCGACCAGATTCTTCCCAAAGATCGGCAGGTTGAACAACAGGCATTAATATTTCAATTGCGCCGGCTTTGTTCATTTCTTCACGAACGATATTGGCCACTTTATTGAGAACGCGAAGGCCTGAAGGCAGCCAATTATATAACCCCGACGCTAACTTTCTGATCATACCAGCGCGTAACATTAGCTGGTGGCTGATAACCTCTGCATCTGCAGGTGTTTCTTTTTGCGTGGCGAGCAAATATTGACTAGTGCGCATGTAAAACAGTATTCCTGTAAAATAAAATTTAATCTTATGTATTCTAATTAAGTACGAGCCATTACGCTACATACTGAGTGTTTTATATTGTATTTATCTGTGTGACGACAACAATGCCGTTCTTCACCATAAATCCTATGTCCCGATCGTAAAGGGTTACCCTATAGGTTTTGTCATCACTTTCTGTGTTTTGCTTATAGGCGGGGCGGGGGTCTTGGGCTAAAATTTCACGCACTAGCAGTTTGAAATCGCTGTGTTGCTTACAGGCTTTTAAAAGCTGTGGTGAAATTTCATCTAAAAACTCTACCGGTCGCTGAGGAATAGGACGCATTTGAGTAAGGCTATCGGTGGCGTTTTGAATACTGTCGGCGTAATGCAGGTAAGGTTTAATATCGATGATGGGGGTACCGTCTACTAAATCTATGCCTTCAACCACTAATCTTGGTTTGCCGTCGATAGTATGAATACCATTATTCTTTACTACCGACATACCGATGGAATTGGGTCTATGGGTACTTCGCGTTGCGAGCACTCCCATTGTGGCATTGCCGCCTAAACGAGGGGCTTTAACAGTACTTTTCCATCCTCGTTCCATTGTTTCGTGAAATACAAATAGAAGCCATAGATGGCTGTAACCTTCGATACCTTTCAACATATTGATATCGTCAAAACCGGTGGCAAAGGAAATAATTCCCTTTGCTGTGCTTAGGTTAGCCTGCCGAGGTATCGCAAATTTTTGCTTGAATGGTGTTGCTATGGTGGCAATTGCGTTAATGTGAAATTCATCGTTTGTCGTCATTTCGTTGAATCTTTGTTGTTTTTTGCTTGTTTGATAGACGACAACGTTTTTTCAAAATAAGGGCAGCCAAGCTCGTTGGCTTTTGCGATATTATGGGTATATATCTTTTGTGCATCTTCTTCGTTTTTCATATAACGAGTAATGTCGCTTTCTCGAATTATATGTAAGAGCGGATAAGGTGAGCGGTTAGTGTAATTTTCAGCGTCATCAATGCTGTTGCCCTCAAAAACATACTGTGGGTGAAAACTGGCTAGCTGATAGCGCTCTGAAAAGCCCCAGTCGTGAAGCATGGCCTCTGCAATAGACAGCACATCTAAGTATTCATTAAAGTCTGTGAAAGACGTATTTGAGAGAATTATGAGGGTTGTTGCAATATCGTCAGTATTATCTAAGCGTTTCAATTCCTCAAAAAGTGCTTCTAATACATCACCGGTATTGCCTGCTATTACACTGCAATGTATTTGATTAGGCGTTCTTACGAAAGATGCGAAGGGGCAAAAGTTATGGTGAATAACAACGTCATCAACCCACTGCATAGTGGCCTCTATGTAGTGTGCGTGGCTGTCGCTAGATTGCTCGTTACCAGAGCTCTCATCACTAGAGTGCTGTGTCGCTTGTTTAGCGCCTGAAGATTCAACTGGTTTCATCAAATAACACTGTTCGCTAATATGTGCCTCAAGTGTAAAGAAGCAATCAAGTTTGTAATAGTGTGCTGTTAGAAAACGCCCAGCTGTAAGCTAGGCCATTCTATGAAGCGCTACGTTAAAGCATTTCTTAAAAACATCGCATAGGTCGTATGCGATGCGAAACTTGCGCAATTATGTTATTGAGAATACTGCTAAGAATGATACTTTACGTACGCCTCTAGTGTGTTTTCAATAAGACTTGCTACCGTCATTGGGCCCACGCCGCCAGGCACCGGCGTTATCCATCCAGCACGCTCTTTTGCCTGCTCAAATTCAATATCACCAATTAATGAACCGTCGCTTACACGATTGATACCCACATCAATAACAATGGCACCGGGTTTTATCCAGCTACCAGGAATGAAATTGGGCTTACCCACGGCAACGACCAGCAAGTCAGCGCGCTGAACATGATTCTTTAAGTCTTGCGTAAACTTATGACAAGTGGTTACTGTACATCCCGCCAGCAACAGCTCAAGACTCATCGGGCGACCAACAATGTTTGATGCGCCAACAATGACTGCGTCTAAACCTTTTACCGGGCGTTTCGTTGATTCAATCATTGTCATTATGCCCTTAGGGGTGCAAGGACGAAGGGCCGGTATCCGTTGCGCTAAGCGGCCTATATTATAGGGATGAAATCCATCTACATCTTTGTGCGGGTGAATGCGCTCTAAGACACGCTCAGCGTTCAGTCCTGCTGGCAACGGTAATTGAACAAGAATACCGTCTATTTCTTTGTCTTCGTTAAGTTCATCTACCAATGAAAGAAGTGCTTCTTCTGTGGTGTCTGATGGAAGGTCAAAAGAACGAGATATAAATCCTACTTCTTCACACGCCTTTCGTTTATTCGATACATAGACTTGAGAGGCAGCGTCACTGCCAACTAAAACCACGGCCAAGCCGGGTTGACGCTTTTTCGCTTTTATTAATGAGTCGACGTAAGAAGCAACATGCTGGCGAACTTGCTTGGCAATTAGTTTGCCATCAATTAGGTGAGCAGTCATAAACACAAATTCATAAAGTAATTAATGAGTGTTGCTTATTGTTTCACAAAACCAATATATGAAACCAGTTTATTATTTCGGTAAATCTGAGCTTTTGACTAAAGACTGAGAGTGTGACTTCTTAAAAGTAGTACTTAGGACATTTTTCTAAAATGTCTAATTAAGAAAAGCAGATATCAAGTGCGCTTATTAATTTACTTTCTATTCTTTTTTTCATTTGCGCTTTTTATTTATGCTTTCCAGTCATCTGTGTATTTAAGTTTTTGCGGCTTACCCACGCCTAATACCTCAAATTTACGTTCAAAAAGCATACGGTTTGTATAAAAAAACACAAGAATGCACGCTTTATGAGCGGTTGGTTTTTTTATTTCAAAAAGTGTTTGACGAGGTGGGGGCAAGTCAGTAATATTCGCACCCCGTAACGGCACAGAGGAAAAACGCTTCGAAAGCAGTTACACTGTCGGTGAGTGGCGCAGCTTGGTAGCGCACTTGTTTTGGGTACAAGGGGTCGCAGGTTCAAATCCTGTCTCACCGACCACTGCTTTATCTCCCTATCTTTGTCATTTCTAGTAGCTTTCTGCGCGAATTTTTAATAATTCTGCCTTTCTGCGCGTTTATTGCGCAAAACGATGTTAAAAGCGTGTTTTTGCCTCTCGACTCTCAAAGTGTGCGGCTGTATACTACCGCGTCTTTTTTTAACCAATACGTTTATTTCAAGTTGCGTGTTTACACACTTAAATTCTTATTTGAATTGTGCAATTTTGAGCCCATAAACGATTTTTAACGACCTCTACCCCGAGTGATGTGCTTATTAAGCATGACGGGAGAGGGGATTGAAAACAAAACGCCTGAAAAGGCGTATAGTTGAGGTAATATAATGCAAGTTTCAGTCGAGACGACCCAGGGTTTAGAACGCCGTCTTACTATCACCGTTCCAGCTGACGCTATTGATTCAGCTGTTAAATCTCGCCTACAGCAGTTGGCGAAAACGCAACGTATTAACGGTTTCCGCCCAGGCAAGGTACCAGTAAGCGTAATCAAAAAGCGTTTCGGCCAAGCAGTGCGTCAAGAAATTGCTGGTGATGTAATGCAGCAAAACTTCTACCAGGCTATCGTTCAAGAAAAAATTCAACCAGCTGGTATGCCAAATTTCGAACTGACTAAGATGAAGATGGTCAGGATTTGGAATTTGTTGCTTCTTTTGAAGTATATCCAGAAGTAGAAGTTAAAGGCATCAACGATATTGAAATCGAAAAGCCAGTAGTAGAGATTACTGACGAAGATCTTGATAACATGATGGTAACGCTACAGAAGCAACACGCTTCTTGGAAAGAAGTTAAACGTAAAGCGAAGAAAGACGATAAAGTTGTTATCGATTTCGTTGGTTCTATCGACGGTGAAGAATTTGAAGGCGGAAAAGCTGAAGATTTCGAACTTGAACTAGGTCAAGATCGCATGATCCCAGGTTTCGAAAAGCCACTTGTAGGCGCGAAAGCGGGCGAAGAAGTAACAGTAGAAGTTGCTTTCCCTGAAGATTACCACGCAGAAAACCTTAAAGGTAAAGACGCGGTATTCCAAGTAACAGTGAAAAAAGTAGAAGGCCAGTCACTTCCTAAAGTTGACGAAGAGTTTGCTACCTTGTTCGGTGTTCAGGAAGGTGGTGTTGACGCGCTTAAAGCTGAAGTTCGTAAGAACATGCAACGCGAGCTAGATCAAACACTTAAAACTCAGGTTAAAGAAGACGTTATTGCTAAATTGGTTGACGCTAATGAGCTTGATATTCCTCAAGCACTTATCGACCAAGAGGTTAACGCTTTACGTGAACAAGCTAAGCAGCGTTTCAGCCAACAGGGCGGTGGTCAAAACCTTCCTGAGTTGCCTGCTGAATTATTTACTGATAATGCCAAGCGTCGTGTTTCAATTGGCCTATTATTAGGTGAAGTAATTAAGCAAAACGAACTTAAAGCTGACGAAGCAAAAGTAAACGAGATGATCGAAACTGCTGCTTCTGCGTATGAAGACCCTCAAGAAGTTGTAGAATACTACAACAACAACCAAGAGCTCATGCAGCAAATGCAAAATGTTGCATTAGAAGAGCAGGCGGTTGAGTGGGTACTTGAGCAAGCTAAAGTTACCGAAGTAACTAAAGCTTTTGACGAGGTTATGAACAAACAGGCGTAATTTTTTACTGTCTGATTGACATTACTTGTCAGCAACTGCTTAAATGCTCGGAGCCTTCCGAGCATTTTTGTTTTTAACGCTAGATAATCAAGGTAGCTATGACTAATACCCCATTTGATCCAATGAATGCACTTGTTCCTATGGTAGTTGAACAGACTTCCAAAGGTGAACGTTCGTACGACATCTATTCTCGTCTACTAAAAGAAAATGTTATTTTCTTAGTAGGGCAGGTAGAAGACCACATGGCCAACCTGATTGTGGCTCAAATGCTATTTTTGGAAGCTGAAAATCCAGAAAAAGACATTTTCCTTTATATCAATTCACCTGGTGGTTCTGTAACTGCGGGTATGGCAATTTACGACACCATGAATTTCATCAAGCCAGACGTAAGCACGGTATGTGTGGGGCAAGCGGCTAGCATGGGTGCGTTCTTGCTATCTGGTGGTGCTAAAGGTAAGCGTTACTGTTTACCGAATTCTCGCGTGATGATTCACCAACCTTTAGGTGGATTCCAAGGTCAAGCATCAGATTTTGAAATTCATGCGAAGGAAATCCTGTCTATTAAAGAGAAGTTGAACCGCTTAATGGCCCAACATACTGGACAAGATTATGAAAAAGTTGCCCACGATACCGATCGTGACAACTTCCTTAGTGCAACCGAAGCCAAAGAGTATGGTCTTATCGACCAAGTTATGACAAATCGATCTGACGCGGCTGCAACTAAGTAGTATAGTTATATATAGTAGACCTGAACTAGTGCTTGGCACGATTTGGTTTTCGGTTCAGGCAAGGCAGAGGCAATAGTAATGAGTGATAAACAAAGCGGTGACGGTGATAACAAGTTACTGTACTGCTCGTTTTGTGGCAAAAGCCAACACGAAGTAAGAAAGTTAATAGCAGGCCCGTCGGTATTTATTTGCGACGAGTGTGTTGAGTTATGTAACGATATCATTCGCGAAGAAATCAAGGAGATCGCGCCTAAGCAAAAGCAGGATGCTTTACCAAAGCCAAGTGAAATACATGCGCACCTAGATGACTACGTTATCGGTCAAGAGCACGCCAAAAAAGTATTGTCTGTAGCGGTATATAACCACTACAAACGTTTACGTAATGGTGATGTGCACGATGGTGTGGAGCTTGGTAAGAGTAATATCCTACTTATCGGCCCAACGGGTAGTGGTAAAACATTACTGGCGGAAACGCTTGCACGTTTGCTTGACGTTCCTTTCACAATGGCAGACGCGACCACATTAACCGAAGCTGGTTATGTGGGTGAAGATGTTGAAAATATCATTCAAAAGCTTCTGCAAAAATGTGATTACGATGTAGAAAAAGCCCAACGCGGCATTGTTTACATTGATGAAATTGATAAAATTTCGCGTAAATCAGATAACCCATCTATTACTCGTGATGTATCGGGTGAAGGTGTGCAGCAAGCATTGCTTAAGCTTATTGAAGGGACTGTTGCTTCGGTTCCTCCACAAGGCGGTCGTAAGCATCCACAGCAAGAATTTTTGCAGGTAGATACCTCTAAGATTCTGTTTATCTGTGGTGGCGCGTTCGCAGGCCTTGATAAGGTTATTGAACAACGTGCGCAGAAAGGAACGGGTATTGGATTCGGTGCGGCTGTTAAGTCTAAATCCGAAAACACCGCGCAAATTAGCGAGTTGTTCAAACAAGTAGAACCACAAGATTTGGTTAAATACGGGTTAATTCCTGAATTTATCGGTCGTTTACCAGTGGTCACTAGTCTTGAAGAATTGAATGAAGAAGCCTTAATTCAAATTCTTAAAGAGCCTAAGAATGCGATTACGAAGCAGTATTCAGCTTTATTTGATATGGAAGATGTGGAACTTGAGTTCCGTGACGACGCACTGCATGCTATCGCTAAAAAGGCGATGGAACGTAAAACGGGTGCCCGTGGTCTTCGTTCAATTGTTGAAGCAGTTCTGCTTGATACCATGTACGAATTACCGTCTGCGGTAGACGTAAGCAAAGTAGTTATTGATGAAACCGTTATTCGCGGCGAGTCTAAGCCTATCTTGATTTACGACAATACAGATAAAAAAGCAGCCTCTGAGTAGGTAGCTTTGCTTTCTAGAAAAGGTCCTTCAGGGCCTTTTTTGTTTTCTAAAAGCCTATAAATATTTTCTGCGTGAGGGTTTGTTAACCTCGAGCTTACTTTCACCCTCAACCTCAACATTCAAGATTATTCACTTCAACGGCATAAAAATAATACTCAAATGTTACGCTTTCCTGTATGGCTAAAATTAGCGTTTTTCCGCCTCTCAAATAACAACTTGTTGGTTATTTAAGCAAACAAACCCGTTTAACCTATCCTTTCTGATAGATTCGGCAACAAACTATTGCCATACGGTCTAAAATCGATAATGGTAAAGAAAAGCAGGGAAAGCAGCGAATTTACGTACATTAAGAATGTTTTATTTGAACTTTGCGCTAGCATCCCCATATCAATCGACAATGCTAACTAATAGAGAACACGTATGACAGTTGAGCGAGAAAATCGCATTGAAATTCCTGTGCTTGCCTTAAGGGACGTGGTTGTTTATCCGCATATGGTCATACCCTTATTTGTCGGGCGAGAAAAATCGATCCGTTGTCTTGAAGCGGCAATGGAAAACGAGAAACAGATTTTCTTAGTGGCCCAGAAAGACGCCGGTGTGGATGAACCCGATGCCGATGACATTTATACCGTTGGTACTATTGCCACCATTCTTCAACTTTTGAAACTTCCTGACGGCACGGTGAAAGTGTTAGTTGAAGGGAGTGTGCGTGGTGAAGTTGAAGGTTACGAGCAATCAGAGCCATTCTTTGTAGCTAACGTAAATAAAATTGAAGACGGTGCTATTGATGAGAGCGAGCAAGAAGTGCTTATTCGCTCTGCGGTATCGCAGTTTGAAGGTTACGTTAAGCTAAACAAAAAAATACCGCCTGAGGTACTTACGTCGCTAAATGGTATCGAAGATGCTGCACGCTTAGCAGATACCATGGCTGCGCACATGCCGCTTAAACTCACCGAAAAACAAAAAGTGCTAGAAATGAAAGGGGTGAATGAACGCCTTGAGTATTTAATGGCCTTGATGGAAGGTGAAATCGATTTGCTACAGGTTGAGAAGAAAATTCGCACCCGTGTTAAAAAGCAAATGGAAAAAAGCCAGCGTGAGTACTATTTGAATGAGCAAATGAAAGCCATTCAAAAAGAGCTCGGTGAGCTTGATGATGCACCGGATGAATTTGAAGCGTTAGCGAAGAAAATCGAAGACGCCAAAATGCCGCAAGAAGCGTTGGACAAAGCTAAGTCTGAGTTGCAAAAGCTTAAGATGATGTCGCCCATGTCGGCAGAAGCTACCGTATTACGCAGCTACATTGAGTGGCTAACCAATGTACCGTGGAATAAGCGTTCACCAGTGAAGAAAGATTTATCTCGCGCTGAAGTGGTTTTAAATGAAGATCATTACGGGTTAGAGAAAGTCAAAGAACGCATTCTAGAATACCTCGCGGTACAACAGCGTGTTAAAAAGCTGAAAGGACCCATCTTGTGTCTTGTAGGGCCTCCTGGTGTGGGTAAAACCTCTCTTGGTCAATCTGTTGCGAAAGCGACAGGGCGCAAGTATGTACGTATGGCATTAGGCGGCGTGCGTGATGAAGCTGAAATTCGTGGACATAGACGTACTTACATAGGCTCATTACCTGGAAAATTAGTGCAGAAAATGGCAAAAGTTGGAGTTAAAAACCCACTTTTCCTATTAGATGAGATTGATAAAATGTCGTCTGATATGCGTGGCGACCCAGCTTCTGCGTTACTTGAAGTGCTTGACCCAGAACAGAACAATAGTTTCAGTGACCACTATTTAGAAGTGGACTACGATTTATCTGATGTGATGTTTGTGGCGACCTCGAATAGCATGAATATTCCAGGCCCATTACTTGACCGTATGGAAGTTATTCGTCTTTCTGGTTATACCGAAGACGAGAAGCTAAACATCGCAACACGTCACTTAATCAGTAAGCAGATGGAACGTAACGGGCTTAAGTCTAAAGAGCTTGAGATTACCGAATCTGCCATTATCGGCATGATTCGTTACTACACCCGTGAAGCAGGCGTTCGTAGCTTAGAACGTGAAATTTCTAAGGTATGTCGTAAAGCCGTTAAAGATATCTTGCTGACTAAGAGCAAAGATAAAGTGTCAGTGACTCAAGATAATCTTAAAGATTACTTAGGTGTACAACGCTTCGATTACGGTAAGGCAGACAAAGACAATCAAATTGGCCAAGTTACCGGGTTGGCGTGGACACAGGTAGGCGGTGATTTACTGACTATCGAAACCACCTCAGTGCCGGGTAAAGGCAAGATGACATCAACCGGTTCGCTTGGTGATGTTATGCAGGAATCTATCAAAGCTGCAATGACGGTAGTGCGTAGTCGCGCTGAAAAGCTTCGTATTAACGAAGATTTTTATGAAAAACGCGATATTCACGTGCATGTGCCTGAAGGTGCTACACCTAAAGATGGCCCAAGTGCGGGTATCGCCATGTGTACAGCTTTGGTGTCATCGTTAACAGGTAACCCCGTTAAATGCGATGTGGCCATGACCGGTGAGATAACACTGCGTGGTGAAGTGTTGGCCATTGGTGGTTTGAAAGAAAAGCTACTAGCCGCCCACCGTGGTGGAATTAAAACGGTGGTTATTCCAGCAGAAAATGAACGTGATCTGGAAGAAATTCCAGAAAACGTGAAAAAAGATTTATCAATTCACCCTGTAAAGTGGATTGATGATGTGCTTGATATTGCACTTCAAGAGCCAGTAGAGTCTTTTGAGGTTGCAACTAAAAGCTAAAATGGTTGGCTGCATGTCCTAATTTTAAAGGCTTGCAGCCTTAAATTTGCAATAATTGATTAAAAAGTGTGCATACCTTCGCCAATTCGCCTATTTTTTTCAAAATAGGGCTTTCTTGTCGCAAGAGTTGTGTTACCTTTAATTTGTATTCGCTTGAAGCCTTGCCACAAAAGGGATTGCAGCGATTCAATAAAAGTTAATTAATTGTGACAGATGCTTGATGTTCAGAATCAAGCTTGCTATAACGTTCAATCAAATCGTTTTGGACAAACAGTATAATAACAATCGAAGGGGATCATAATAGTGAACAAGTCTCAACTTATCGACCAAATTGCTGCTGGCGCAGATATTTCAAAAGCAGCTGCCGGCCGCGCTCTAGATGCATTCACTGACTCAGTAACTGCAGCACTTAAAGACGGTGACCAAGTGGCACTAGTCGGTTTCGGTACTTTCTCAGTACGTGAGCGCTCTGCTCGTAGTGGTCGTAATCCACAAACTGGTGAGACTATTCAGATTTCAGCGGCGAAAGTTCCATCTTTCAAAGCTGGTAAAGCTCTGAAAGACGCTTGTAACTAAGCAAAACTTGCAAGAAAAAGGCGATGGCTTATGCCATCGCCTTTTTTATTTGTAACGCCGAATTTATCATTTCCCACTATTTTCTTTATCTCACCTATAGCGCGACAGTGCATTGCGCATCACGCTGCGGTTTTATTGGACAATAGAAGGATTAGTTTTTGTTAAGCCGTTTATCTTCACAGGTATTAGGTTATAATCACCGCTTATTTTTTGCCATGATGTTAGCGTAGGTATTATCCAACGCTAAAGGGCAAGTGTAGTAAGCAACGGAGTTGAAGAACAATCATGCTAGAAAGAATCAGAGAAGGTTCTCAAGGCCCATGGGCAATGGCAATTATTGCCCTAATCGTATTGAGTTTCGTGTTTGCTGGTGTAGGAAGCTACCTGACGTCTTCAGGTACTACGGCAGTAGCAACAGTTAATGGCGAAGAAATTTCTGCTCAGGAATTAGAACGCGGTTATCAGAACCAACGGGCACAAATGGAATCACAATTTGGCGAAAGCATTGCCCAGTTGTTTTCAAGCGAACAGTATTTAAGTGACTTTCGTCGTAACGTACTAGATAGACTTATTGCTGAAAAACTCATTCAGCAACAAGCACAGGAAATGGGCTTACGCGTTAGCGATGCTCAAATTCGTGAAACTATCGCTGTCTCTTATACACATCTCCGAGCCCACGAGACGCTACGCTATCTCGT
>OLHL01000712.1_pt1 | contig 14488 bp, 17 predicted proteins | sample 1609441 | NCBI WGS metagenome assembly OLHL01 (sample SAMN05416833, study PRJEB24817) | seawater metagenome | isolation source: Sea water | place: Canada:Atlantic | collected 2013-07 | reverse complement strand
GCAGCGTCAGATGTGTATAAGAGACAGCCGGTAATGCTATTCGCGTGCCTACACCGAATGTATCACTGGCCATTTTGAACCTTAACTTAGCGAAAGGCACAGATAGAGTAGCAGTGAATGAATTCTTACGGGATGCTGCACTCTTTTCTACCTTACAACACCAAATCGATTACACCGCAAGTAAAGAGATTGTCTCTACCGACTTAGTGGGCTCTCGCGCAGCGTCAGTGGTCGACTCGCAGGCTACAATAGTGGCTGATAAGCGTCTTACCCTTTATGTTTGGTACGATAACGAGTTTGGTTATAGCTGTCAGGTAATGCGTGTTATTCGGGATATGGCAGGGCTTAGTTTCCCCACACTGCCGCTTTAATATTCAATTTGAATAAAAACCGACCGCTTAGGGTCGGTTTTTTATTTGTGTAAACAAAACCGTGCCGCCAAGAGGCATAAATAGCGCATTGGCACATGGTATTTGTGTTACCGACTATGCTAAATTACCGCTAAAATTAAGAAGAGAAACGACAGTTTATGCATATTTCTAGTCAATTCGATAGCGGCAACATTGACGTGTTAAGCGCTGAATCGGTTGAAGACATCCGTCTTGCCATTCCAAAAGATAATCAATCTGAGTTTGCCCAGTGGTTTCATTTTCGCTTAGTTGGCGAGACGTTTGTTACCCACACAATGACCTTAACTGATTTAGCAAAGTCGGCGTATCCAGATGGCTGGAAAGGCTACAATGTGCTTGCATCATACGATCGCCAAACCTGGTTTCGTATCCCCAGCGAGTTTGATGGCGATAACCTCACATTCTCTCTAACACTCGAACAACCTAGTGTTTATTTCGCTTACTTCATTCCTTACAGCTATGAGAGGCACTTAGATTTAGTGCACGATGCGCAAATGTCACTGCTATGTGAACATCGGTTTCTAGGCTTAACACTAGATGGCCGCGATATGTCCATGCTAGTGATTGGAGAAGAAACCCCGAACAAGAAAAAAGTATGGGTAACTGCCAGACAGCACCCAGGTGAGACCATGGCGGAGTGGTGTGCGGAAGGCTTAATTTACCGTTTGCTAGATGAGCAAGACGGACTGGCGCGACAATTGCTGGATAACGCTGTGTTTTATGTAGTACCTAACATGAATCCTGATGGCAGCGCACGCGGTCACTTGCGCACCAACGCGGTAGGCACCAATTTAAACCGCGAGTGGGCTACGCCTAGCGCTGATAAAAGCCCAGAAGTACTTTATGTCATGAACGCAATGGAAAACATAGGCGTAGATATGTTTGTCGATTTGCACGGTGATGAAGCACTGCCGTACAATTTTGTGGCAGGCTGTGAAGGTAATCCAAGTTATTCTGATGAAATTAAAGCGCTAGAAAATACGTTTAAAGATGCGCTACTAAATGCAACGCCAGAATTTCAAGATGAGTTTGGATACGATAAAGACGCGCCAGGTGAGGGGAACTTAACCGTGGCAGCAAATGCAGTAGGTGAGAAGTTTAACTGCATGTCTTACACCGTTGAAATGCCATTCAAAGACAATGTCGATGTGCCTGATGAAATTTATGGCTGGTCTGTTCAGCGCAGCAGACAGCTAGGTGAGGATTTACTTATTGCCGTAAATGCCGTAGTAAAGAAGTTAAATGGTTAATACGTTAAATTAGCATCACAAAAAAGCCCCTTTTCATCGGGGCTTTATTAATAAATACAATAATAGAAATCATAACAACAAGATAATAAAGGGGTGATACCTTGGAAGGGTTATATAGTTTTCTCGTCATACTGGATGGTTTTTTAGGCGGCGCAGGGTGGTTTCCTTACGTATTGCTAGGTGTAGGTCTTTTCTTCACTATCTACCTTAAATTTCCTCAAATTCGTTTTTTCAAACACGCTTGGCAAGTGGTAACCGGTAAGTTCGACAAAGAGAGCGACCCAGGTGATACCACTCATTTTCGCGCACTTACTACCGCGCTATCAGGTACGGTGGGTACCGGTAATATCAGTGGTGTGGCGTTCGCCATATTCTTAGGTGGTCCAGCAGCTTTATTTTGGATGTGGGTAACGGCCTTTTTAGGTATGACTACGAAATTCGTTGAAGTTACCCTTTCTCACAAATACCGTGTGAAAACCGAAGATGGCACCATGGCGGGTGGTCCCATGTATTACATGGACAGACGCTTAAACATGAAATGGCTAGCGGTGGCTTTTGCCATTGCCACGGTAGTGAGTTCATTCGGTACCGGTAACTTGCCGCAAAGTAATGGTATTGCGCAAAGTATTGAAGCCACGTTTGGTTTCGAGCCTTGGGCAGTAGGTAGCGTGCTGGGTATTTTACTTGCGCTTGTTATCCTTGGTGGTATTCAACGCATTGCTGCTTTTACTGCGCGAGTCGTGCCGGTAATGGCGGTTATTTACCTTATTGGTGCGTTAGCGGTTATTTTCGCAAACGTTGAAAATATTATTCCTTCTTTCACCGCGGTAGTTAAAGATGCATTTACAGGGTCTGCGGCTGCAGGTGGCTTCCTAGGCGCATCACTTGCGTATGCGTTTAACCGTGGTGTAAACCGTGGTTTGTTCTCAAACGAAGCGGGGCAGGGTTCTGCGCCAATTGCGCATGCTGCGGCTAAAACAAAAGAGCCTGCGTCTGAAGGTATGGTGTCACTACTTGAACCTTTCATCGATACCATCATTATCTGTACGGTGACTGGTTTGGTTATCTTGTCTTCTGGTGTATGGAAAGAAAAGCATGAAAACGTATTCGATCGTTCTGACATGCTCTTTGTTCAAGGCCAATATGATGACAGCGATCAAGCCGATGTCGATAAGCTTTACGGTTACCTAAACGACGTAGAAGGTAATGAGATAACAGCGTACACAGGTAGCATCACAGTAGTAAATGGCACTGCGGTTAGCGATGGCTTTACCTTGTTAAATTCACGCTCAGTTGCTGAAGATGTTAAATACAACATTGGTAGCGAAGATTTATTTACCGGTACGCTTAAAATAGAAGAGGGTAAACCCGTACGAGATAACCTAGAAGTGAGCGGTAAATCCTTGGTGCACTCAGCGGCACTAACGACCATCGCCTTTACACGCGGATATTTCGGTAACTTCGGCCAATACATAGTGTCTATCGGGCTTATGCTGTTTGCGTTCTCAACCGCTATTGCGTGGTCGTATTACGGTGACAGGGCGATGACTTACTTGCTCGGCCCCCGTTCGGTAATGCCATATCGTGTTATTTACGTAGCTGGCTTTGTATGGGCTGCGTTTTCTGATACCACTTTGGTATGGGCGTTGTCGGCAGTGGCCATTGTAGTAATGACTTTACCTAACCTATTTGGTATTGTGCTGCTCTGTAAAGAAATGAAAGAAACCGTTGACGATTATTGGTCTAGACATAAAAAATAATTGTTAGTGTGAACGTGGTGTGCAGGTCAACGTGGTAGCCTTTTAAGTTTGGCTTTCACACCACAATTACAATTAAATTGTATTAATGCTCATCTGCCTTTGAATAGGCTTTGCAATACGCATTTCAATACGTAAAATACTCACCTCTAAAACCAATGCTACCTGGTTATTTCCGCATCATTCCTACAGGAGCAAATTATGGCACTCGTTGACTGCCCATCGTGCAATAAAAAAACGTCTGACAAAGCAAAAATATGTCCGCATTGTGATTTCAAAATAGGCGATGCTTCCTCAGAAGATATTGAACGTAAGAAAAATCTACAAAAATTCAAAAAGTTACAGAGCATTCAAAATCAATCGCTTATTGCCATGATCATATTTGTGGCGGGATTCGGTTTTATGTATTGGGGCGGAACAAGACCTGGCGACTTGCAACATAATCTCGCTATTGTAGCCAGTATTGCAGGCTTCGTGTGGTATCTTGTCAACCGCGTAAGAATTGTACTTATTAAACGATTCCGTTCATGAATATAGAAGTATTACTAAATAGTATGACGCCAGAGGTGTACGAACGCCTGCGTCAATCGGTGGAAACCGGTAAATGGCTTGATGGTACGCCATTAAGTGAAGATCAGAAAGCCAGCTGTATGCAAGCAGTTATGCTGTATCAAGCAAAAATTGAGAAATCGTCGGAACATATGACGGTAAATGAAAGCGGCGAAATAGTGCATAAAAGTAAATCAGATTTTAAACGTGCACTTTCCAAGCAAGAAGATGATAACAACACTATAGCGCGGTTTAAACAGGATGATATTTAGTCGGTTCTTTGCTCCTTCTCACACCAGTCAGAATCCCGAAAAAAGACTGGAAGCCATTCAAAACCTGTCGCCGGAAAAGCCCACAGACAAAACGATTTTACATGAATTAGCATTTAACGATGCCAATGCTGATGTCAGCCTTGCAGCCCTTAACAAACTAAATACGTTTGTATTGTGGCTTAAAATGTCACAAAGCGCCCACCATGCGAAGGTGAAAAAAGTTGCTGAACGCACCGTAGAAGCAGCCTTGATGGGACAGGGTGATGTAACCATAAACGCGAATGAAAAAGCGTCATTTTTGCGTGAAAGTGCCAATGGTGAATTAATTCAGACTGTATTGGTTAACGACCCAAGTTTATTGGCAGATAATAATCTTGTGATGACGTTGCTTCACAAAGTCGATAAGCCAGCTTTTACCCAAACCATTTTTCTTCATCATGCAGATAACGCACTGCAACAGGCTATTTTGGCCACTATTGAAGATAGTAGTGTACTGCAAAAACTGGAGAAGAAATGCAGAGATAATGCTATTCACGCGGCTATAGCTACAAAGCTTCAAGTATTGAAAGCGCAAGCCGAAAAGCCTATTGAATTAATGCGACGCGTTACTCTGTGTTTGTCTAAATATCAAGCGCTGGTTGATAAATCAGATGTTGAAGATATTGACAAGCGACAAGCCGAATTGTTAAGTGAATATAATGACTTAATGACAGATTCATCGATATTGAGTTCAGACGATAAGACGGCGGTAGACGCTAAATTCGCACGCATTAGCGAAAAGGTATCACGTCACTTATCGCGTATTCGCCCTGAGTGGGAATCGCAAAAAGCGGCAGAAGAAAAAGCCGAGATTGAAGCCCTTTGTAAGCAGCATTTATCGCATGCCACTACACAAGTTAATTGGCTGTATGGTGAGCGCTTGTGTGAGGCGACCCTTGCTGATGTAGCGGTAGTGAATGAGTCGGTACGCGCGTTAGAAGTAAGCGCAGATCACATGGCTTCATTAGGTGGAAGCACTAAATTGCTTGACGAAGTTCGTACTGGAATCGCTTCATTAAACAATAGTTTAGAAGCCTTTTCCATGCAACAGCAGTACGGTCAAAAGCTTCTGATTTGTTTGTCTCAAGTAGAATCTCTTGCGGAAGAGTCCCTTGCAGAAGAAGCTAAGCAACAACAGGCGACAAGTACGCCTTCTGAACCAGCAACAAATGGACAAGAGGATAAAGAGAACGGGCTAACAGAACAAACTGCTGAAGCGGCCAAAGCTGTAAACACTGATGCAACTGAAAGTGTATCTGTTGAAGGAGACGCTGTTCAAAATGGCACCGATCAAAATGATGACGTTAGCCATAAAGCCCCAGAATCAATCGAAGCCGAATTTAAAGCGTTAAGTGAAAAGTATCACGACTTACGCAATGAACTTATTTCAGTACCAAGCGCCCTTAATAAGCGCTGGCATGCAGCTTCCCGTGTTTTCAGTCAGAAAAAACAAGCTAAAAAAGCAGAAGTAGACCAGGCGCTTCGTCAGTGCAGAAAGCAAATCAGTGTGATAGATAACTTAATCGCCCAAGGTAAGTACCGCGGGGCTATTACTAAGTTTGAAAAGTTATCTGCAAGCTTTGAATCTATGCCTGAGAGTGTTAAGAAACAATTGGCTAAGCGTTTTGAGAAAACTGCCGAAGATATTGCTCACCTTGAAGGCTGGCAAGATTATATCGCGGCCCCTAGAAAACCAGCACTGGTAGAGGAAGCGCAGACATTAGCTTCAACTCCCGTCGAAGATATAAAACAGCGTGGTGAAGCCATTCGTTATCTTCGTCAGCAGTGGCTTTCGTTAGGCGCTGGCAGCGACGATGACGCGCTTCAGAATGCTTTCGACGCCGCTTTAGAACTTGCGTTTCAGCCTTGTCGCGAGCATTACGCTGCATTGGATGCTGAACGAGAGAAAGCGCTTAAAGCTCGTCAGTCATTAATTGAACAAGTTGCTGCCATCGATTTGTCACAGGACGAAGCGGTGCTGGCTAAACTGTACGATAGAACCGTTAAGCAGTGGCATGAGTGTGGTCAGGTTGAAAAGCGTGAATACGAGTCGTTAAAGCAACGGTGGAACAAAACCATCAGCCCGCTGCAAACCAAAGTGAACCAGTGGCATGCGATGAATAAAAAAGCGAAGCAGCAACTCGTTGCGCAAGCATCAGCGCTGTTAGCAGAGGAAGATATTGCTAGCGCCACTGAAACAGCGCAGCAGCTTCAACACAGTTGGAAAGCCATAGGCCATGCCGGTAAGCGTGATGAAAGCCGATTGTGGCGTGAGTTTCGCTTAGCAAACGATGCATTATTCGGACGCTTAAAAGAACAACGTAAGGCGCAGTCATCAGCATTTGATGAAACCTTTAATACCCTTTTTACTCTATTAAATGGCATTGACTCGGAGTCTGATGAATCGACGATTGCTACTTCAATACAGGATATTGAAGCACGTGCGAAAGCGTTGCCTGGTGCAATGCGTGCTAAACTCGATAAGAAAATAACCGGTATTCAAAAGCAGCAGCAAACACGCGCTCAGCAGCGCCAGGTTCGCAAAGTACAGCAGCGTGCTCAATCGGCTATTTCGGTGTTAAGTGAGAGCCTGCGAGCAGGAGACTTTACTAACATCAGTGATGATGACGCTGACATGCTTAAAAAGCGATGGAAGTCCGCACTGTCTAAGCCTACACCTGTTCAACAAAGTCGTCATTGGTTAACGGTGGCGTTAGAAGCTGCTACTGATTTACCTAGCCCTGAGAGCGATAGAAGCATGCGAACCAATGTGCAGCTAGCTATGATGACAGCGAAACTAGAGAAGGGCGAGAGCCTGTCTCCAGCGCAGTTGTTAGAAGATTGGATTGCGCATGGGAAAGTTGATGACCAAGAAACGCATTTACTTGAACGAATAGTCAATGTATTGGATAACAATCCAGAGGTGGTTGCTTAAGATGAAAAGCCAAGTTGAATTTGGTTTTGCCAGTGAGATGACGGCATATCGTTTTATCAACACGGTTAAACACATGGATGTTGATTCACTTGTCGTGAAGTTTGGACGAAGTGATCGTCACGTGTTGGTATCTTACCGGTATGCGGTAGATGAATTTGATAGAACGCTATCAGAATTAGACGATTTAGCGCGAGAGCTTGGCGGCGAAGAAGTATAAAAAGAAGTATAAAAAAAAGCTGATGGACAATGTCCATCAGCTTTTTTCGTGATAAAGCGTGTATTAACAGTCTTTATCTTCGGCGTCTGCGCCTTCTTTAACATCTTCACAAGCATCTTCTACTGCGTTGCCTGCATCTGTTACAATTTCGTCTAGCTCTTCGCCTGCATCTTCTGCGTTGTTATCACCGCATGCGGCAAGTGTAAGTGCAAATGTACCAGCTGCTAAAAGTTTCAATAATGATTTCTGTGAGATCATGTCCATTCTCCTGTTTCCTAAAAGTATCTAAAAATATCTAAATGTGTGGTAAATCTATGCTCGTGGTGACCGACCGCGTAAGGCATTCGCGACTAGTGAAATGACTAGTAAAGCGATAAACACAAAGAATAAAAATTGTGCGATACCTGTTGCTGCACCTGCGATGCCGCCAAAACCAAAAACTGCTGCAATAATGGCGATAATGAAAAAAGTAATTGCCCAACCTAACATAGCTAAATCCTCTTTTTGCTCCGTTACTGACATAGGTATTAATGCGAACTCCGTGCCTGAATGTTAAGTATATGATTTATAAATGTTTGATATTAAATTCCACTGCTTTTGACCGATAATGTATTCGTTGGCTAAACAAGGTTTACAGAGCATTTGCACTTTTTACATGGCGGGAGGCATAGTAAGCAAGGCAGCATTCCCGATTTGCAAATGCTACTATCAATTTCTAACAATCGTAATTTTAAAGGGCGCAAAATGGCGAAAACTCACTCCGCATTTATAGGTTTGATGCAACGGGCAAGAAACGTGAAACGATGGCCTTTAATGGCACAGTTTCAAGAGGAGATGTTGTCTACACACATCTACGAAGCCTCTATGGTCGCTCACATGTTAGGTGCAATAGCGGCGGATGTGTTCAACGAAGCGGTTGATCCCGATCGAGTCGCTGCCATGGCTATTTTCCATGAAGGTAGCGAGATTGCTGGTATGAGTGATATTCCAAGTCCTGTAAAGTACCACGACCCTGAAACCACTGCAGCCATAAAAAAACTCGAGCGTAGGTTTGAGGCAATGCTGATACAAACCTTGCCTGAGCCCCTACAGAAGCGCTACCAGCCATTAATAGAACAAGATAAAGATGATATTCATGTACGGCTTGCTAAAGCCGCTGACGTGTTATGTGCGTATCTAAAATGTGATTATGAGTTGTCAAAATCCAATTCAGAGTTTTCAAACGCTATGTATGAAATGGAAGTGCAATTGAAACAATACCGAGAGAGGTTTCAGTCAGTAGAGTACTTTTGTAAAGTCTTCTTAGAAGATGCCAAGGGGACCTTGGATGAACAAACCAAAGATCTTGATTGGGTAGAGCGAGCCAACACATTGCATTTAGATTCTGAGCAAAGTTAAATAAAGCAATGTGCGTTGTAAACAAAAATGACCGCCATTTGGCGGTCATTTCATCAAAAATTAATTTTTTGAAGCGCCTACTTAACCTTATCTACTTGGTCAGCGAGAATTTCTGTAACAGATATAGCGTTCTTTCCCAAACTACTTTGGGTATTGCTCATTCTTACCAGAACAGAGAAATAAATGTCGTTAATCTGTGTCTGCGTCACCGTGTTTTGCCCTTGACCCGGTGCAGGTTCTGCCACCTCGGTACATCCTGACATGGTACATTGCTGATTAGTTGCAAATGGTTGGGGCTTATCTGTATTGTGGGTGACTGCTCTGGCCATAACGGGTTTTTTATCCACGTCGGTTTTGATAACAGCCAACCATTCATAGTTATGTTTGTTAGCGAGTTCAGCGGCTCGGCGTAATGCGAATTGCTGAATAATATCTGCTGGAGTGCGATCTGTAGCTTTAAATAATACTCGGTATTCATTGTCGGTTAGTTGAACGCTAGAATACCCATAGCCCTCCTTAGTGACCGCAGATTTGTAGGGTGTGGGCGAGGCGACAGGTGTAGTAGTACAAGCGGTAACAAATAAACTGCATGCTAAAGCCGCTATTTTCATTTTTATTGGTAAGCGCATGGTAATTCCTAGTATTAATTGTAGTGACTATTATTTTAGGAACGAAAGTGCGGTGGTGCGCACAAAAGTCATAATAGCTTGATTTCTTTTGCTCTTTGGAGCGTCAGTATTTATACCTTTGTAAGCCCCAGCAGCAACAATACCCAATAATACTTCAGGTTTGCCCATAAGCAGACGACAATCTCGCTTAGCCTCTTCAAATGATTCTTCAGCATGATGTTTTTGGGCTAAATAATTATGCTGGCACTGCCTGATATCCTCTAAGTTCTTTTTCAGAAAAATATTCATGATAAGTGCTCCTTAGTTTTACGCTGATTGACGGCAATCCCGTAATGAGTTTGCTGCTACTTGGTTAAAGACTGCATTAATGTGGTAAGCCGCTTTAGATTAATAAAACGAAATGCACTCTGTGCATGCATAAATGCAACGACACTTAATATGCTATTAACCAGTAACAATATAACCATAATAAGTAGTGCAGGCATGCCAGCATGGTGCATTGCTAACCCGATGCATGAATTGAGCAAAATCCAGCAAAAACCACCTAATGCAAATGCGGTAAGTGCGCCAAAAATGCTGACAAAAATCGACTTGGTAATGAGTTGAAGTTCAGCGTTAATCAGGTCGATTAATGCAAAGCCCTGATATTTTTTCTGTGCGTAAAGCGTTTTAAAAGAAGCCAGCGCCTCTTCAAAAGTAATGTCTGGGGGAATGTTATTCGACGACTCGGATGTCTCGCCGGTTGTACTTTGCTGAGGAATGCGAAATGTCGCCTGACTTCTTGGAGAAGTCAGGCGAAACGGATTTTCGCTGCTCAGCGTGTATGTGGCACTACGAAAATCTGGTAAAGGTTTCATGCTTTATTTCTTGCGAAATAATGAAGTCACTAACATACCTGCTGCGAATGCCATACCAGCAGTGGCTAATGGGTTCTCGATAGCATACTTTCGTACACCAGACGACTGCCATTTTTGCTCAGCTAAACGTTTTCTTTCAGACATATTGTCCGCAGAGCGACTTGCCGTGTTACGAATATTGTCCTCAGCTACGGCCGCACTATCAGCCAGCTTATCTACTGACGAATGAAGTGTTTCTTTTAACTGATCCGTGACTGGGTGACTAGGCTCGGTTACGCTATTCACTTTCGCTGTTTTTGGCGTAGTAGTTTGTGTTGCCATAGTACTCTCCTTAAATTTGCTAGATTGCACATAGAGAGTTGCAACGCTTATACCAACATGGCCGGATATATAAATTATTGATTTTGTTTGATTTTATTTCGTTTCGTATTTTGGTGAGGAAGCTAAGTTTTAATTAAACGTAAGAGTTGCAAGGTAGGCCGTGTAATAATTTCGTAATCGATAAGAATTCAACAGTTCCTGTGGAGGGAAAGTTAGCTACGAATGGCAGCTAACAATTTCTTTTCGTATTTTTTAGGACACCACACTGATTAAATCTTCTTTACTCACTGGCTTTAATAGCGACTGGCTAACACCTAAATGCTTCATGGTATCTTTATCTGGCTCGTTGCCACTGACAATAACCAGCTTGGCCTTGGGTTGAATTTGATTTAACTCGGCAGCTAAGTCATATCCATGGTAGTCGGGAAGGGTCAAATCCATTAATACATGATCAAATACCACTTCGTTCATACACTCGATAGCATCTGCGCCCGTATTCGCCGTAATAACATCGTGGCCTTGATGTACCAAAAATAATTGTAATAACTCAGCTGCGTCCTCGTCGTCTTCTATCACTAATACTTTTTTAGCCGTCGGTTGAGGTTGAGTACATTGAGTTACCGTTTTAACGGTTTCTATTTTCGACACGGCTGGTCCTTGAGAGCGCACCAAGTACTGGTCTAGCACCTCAGTAAGGGCAGCTCGTTCAATAGGTTTACCAATAACATTATTAAACCCGTCATTCATTAAAGATTGTTTTAACCCTTTGCGACTCGCGGCGGTAACGGCCACAACAGGTACGTTGCTCTTATGCCGTCTTATTGCATGAAGGGCTTCAATACCATTCATAACCGGCATATGAATATCCATTAACACTAAATGAAAGGGCTCGTTATCTTCTTCGGCTTGTAAAACAGCCTCTAACGCTTTAACGCCGTTTTCTGCATAAGCGACAGTAGCGTGACATTGGCTGACTAAATGCCCCGTTAAGCGACGAATCTCACGAATATCATCAACAATCAATACCTTGCCGGTAACCTGTAAATCTAAATTATTAGCTTCAGCTTTGCTAGGTGGCTTAAGCGCAAGTTGAACACGGCTCTGTTCGCTAATGTCACCGGGATCGATAGAAAACGAAAAGCGGCTGCCTTTGCCAAAAACTGAATCTACACTAATGCTTCCGCCTAACTTGGCCACAAGTTCTCGGCTTATTGCCAAACCTAATCCAGCACCGCCATGATTTGCACGCATGATATCTTCGATTTGCTCGAAAGGCTGAAAGATTTTATCTAGCTTATGTGGTGGCATGCCGATGCCGGTGTCTTCAACAATAAAATGTAACCTTTCATTGGCTTTTCCAGGTGCTGGAGGGCGAACTTCTACGGTAACGGTTATGGCGCCAGTATCGGTAAATTTCACAGCGTTACTGACTAAGTTGATTAACACCTGACGCAAACGGGTAGGGTCGGTTTCAATCACTTCCGGTATCTTAGTTTCTGCAATCACATCGAAAACAAGATCTTTATCTTTCGCTGCTAATCGCATTAATGAATGAATATCAGTAAGGAAAGGGCTTAGATGCACTTCTTTGATATTAAGCTCAAGTTTATCCGCCATAATGCGAGACATATCAAGAAGGTCATTTAACAGGCTAAGTAGGTGCTTTCCATTGGAATAAATAATAGACAGCTCTTGGGCTAATGGGTCATTACCTTTGTCGTCTAATAGCAGCTCTGTGTAACCTAAAATAGACGTAAGCGGGGTGCGAAGTTCGTGGCCTAAATGAGCTAGAAATTTATCTTTCGCTTTGTTCTGTTGTTCAACTTTGTGTCTTTCTAATCGCTCGTTTTCTATCTCTCGTCGAACCATGGCGTAGCGAATGGTGCGCATAAAACGGGGTGACTCGATTTCTGTTTTTTGCAGGTAATCGGCTGCACCCGCTCGCATCACCAATTCGTCAACCTGTGAGTCTGATTGACCGGTTAAAATAACAACAGGAAGATTGAATTGGTTTGATTTAAGCACTTCTAATACGTCTACTGCGTTTTCTGCGCCAAGTAGATAGTCGAGCAAACACAAGTCGAAATTTCGACGCTGTAACGCATCTATGGCGTCAGCACTGTTGGTTACCCAGGTAAGCTGGAAACGGGGTTCTTCACATTGAAGTAAATAATCCGATGTTAAAAAATAATCATCTTCGTCATCTTCAATCAGTAAAACCCGGATAACTTCGGTCACTGTGCGCTCCATAAAACATTAGTCGTAACGTAGCGCTAAATAACAAGCGCTTTAACACATAGCGGCACTAATGGTTAGCGCCGTGCAGCATGAGTAATAACTTACTGAGTCCTACATATGGACTCATCTCTACGTAAATTGAATTAATAAGATTCGACTAATCGTGTGGCAATTCTACAAACTCAATCCAGTAGCGACCTAGCGCGCGCATAAGCTCGACAAGTCCCTCGAAATTCACAGGTTTAGTGATATATGAAGCACAGCCTAAGTCGTATCCGCGAAGCATGTCCTCTTCTTCTTTGGATGTCGTTAAGATGACCACTGGGATCCCACGTAATTTAGGATCGGTTTTTAATTCCTGTAACGCTTCTCGGCCATCTTTTCGCGGCATGTTAAGGTCTAACAGAATTAGGCTAGGGCGGGGGGCTTTGCTAGCATCTGTGTATTTACCTTCATGGCGTAAAAATTCAAGCAACTCCACGCCATCTTCAACACAAAATAAGTTGTTTAACACACGGCTTTCTTTTAGTGCGTCTACAGTTAATAGACGATCGTCCTCATCGTCATCTGCCATAAGGATATTAATTGGTTGGGTTTGTTTACGCGTCATGTGCGATATCTCCATGATTATTTAGAGAGCCAAAAGGCTCGCTGTTTGTTGGCAGAAGGATAGTAAAGGTTGCGCCTTCTCCTGGCGAGCTTTTTGCCGAAATTTGACCATTGTGTCGTTCAACAATGCGCCGGCATACCGCTAGGCCAATCCCTGTTCCTTTGTATTCGCTTCTTCCGTGCAAGCGTTGAAACGGGGCAAAAATCTTTTCTGCAAAACTTTGTTCAAAGCCAATGCCGTTGTCTGAGATTTGAATTTTTATCCAGTCATACTCATCGGCTAACAATATGTCTTTCATATCAGCTTCACTTGGTGGTGTTGCTGTAATTTCAATAAGAGGTGCTTTATCAGCGGTTTGAAATTTTAGCGCGTTGGACAATAAGTTTAGAAACAGCTGATCAATTTGTGATTTGTCCGCGCGAATAGTAGGAATATCTTGCACAATAACATTGGCACCTTTTTCCTCAATGGCTATTTCTAAATCACCTAGCACACCATCAATAACGTCACCGACATTCACTTGTTCGAAATCTTTACCCCGTGTAGAAACCCGAGAAAAAGACAGAAGGTCAGAAATCAACATAGACATACGCTCGGCTGCGTTAAGCATACGGGCAAGAAAGTCTTGTCCACGTTCATCCATCACATCTTTGTAGCCAGAGTCTAATCGGTTACCGAAGGCGCGAATTTTTCTAAGCGGCTCTTGGAGATCGTGAGAGGCCACAAACGCGAAGTCTTCAAGTTCACGGTTGCTGCGAGCTAACTCATCGGCATAAATTCGTAGTTCTTGGGTTCGTTCAGATATTTTATGTTCTAGGTCTTCATTAACGTCTACCAGAGTATCTTTATGCTTTTCATTTTCTCGAATGTTGGCTTTTAACAACAAGAAGATTGAGATAATAAGAAACAGGGTGGTACCTGATGAAATTAGTAGCGTATTCACTGAGTCACGCCTTAGCCTGTCTCTTATACACATCTCCGAGCCCACGAGACGCTACGCTATCTC
>OLHL01000705.1_pt1 | contig 14550 bp, 13 predicted proteins | sample 1609441 | NCBI WGS metagenome assembly OLHL01 (sample SAMN05416833, study PRJEB24817) | seawater metagenome | isolation source: Sea water | place: Canada:Atlantic | collected 2013-07 | reverse complement strand
GAGATAGCGTAGCGTCTCGTGGGCTCGGAGATGTGTATAAGAGACAGGCACAAGGTCTATTAGATGACTGGCGCGCTTCTTCTGCCGACTGTTTGGGCATGGACCCAACCACAGCTGCATCAGCGGCATGCGACTTCCTAAATTACAGCGCATACTCGCTAATTGGCGTATTGTGGTACAGCATGGCTGATAAGGCGCAGCGCTCAGATAATGCGGTATTAGCAGCCTCTAAAGTGAAAACCCGAGACTTTTATATGCAGCGTATTTTACCTCGCCGCGACGCACACAAAGTAGCGTATAAAGCAGGGCCAGATAGTACCCTAGCGATTAGCGGCGACGAGTTCGACTACTTGTAATGCTACTGGCTATTGCCTGTTAAGTGGTAGGTGGTAGGTGGTAGCTGAAATATACCTACCACAGGCCATTAGCTTCGAAAAAGCTGTAACAAGGTGTTCGCTAAAAATATACGCTAAAAGGACTTGCTAAAAATACTTGTTCAAAGGTAGTGGAAATAAAAACAAAAAGGTCGGCTAAAATTGCATAGTTAACACTATGCACTCAAGCCGACCTTTTTTTGCAGTTTTCCATGTTCTTTTAAATCTTATTATCCTTCGTTCTTTAGGCTTTCCGTGTCAGCAAACGTATCGTCAAACCAATCATCTAACATGGCCTTTTCATAAAACAGGTTTTCATTTCTCATGTTTCTAATATTGGTATCCATGAAGCCCATGTCTTTAAGCTTAAAGTCATCTTCACTTTTCAGTACTTCGCCACTACTATCGGTTAACGAATAACTGAATGTCATTCTTGGTATATCAACACGCTGTATTACACGCACGTCTGCGCCCATGTTATTGCCAAAACCAATAAATTGACTGGGCCACACTTGGCCGGCTAAATCGATATTAGTAACAACCATCGACAATGTGTGGGATTTCGGCAAAGAGGCGGCTAACTCAACTAAATGGGCTTCTAACGCCTCAAGGGTGCGTTCACGAAAACGAGCGCGAGACTCATTTGAAGGGCGCACATCGGTAAAAGACTTTGGCTCTTTCCACGTTACTTTTAGTTCGCCAGCATGAGATGGCAATACAACGGCAGTGCTTAACAACACCGCACATAAAGAGGCTGCTATGGTAGACAACTTATTCACGTTTACTCTCCTCGTTTCGGTCTTCTCGCAAACGTTTTCGGCGTTTCTAGATATTAATCTGGCTTTCGCATTAGAGAAGACTGCGTAATAGTATGGCAAAGTTGAGCGCGTTTGGTTCCCGAAAAGTTGGGGTTTATATCGTCCTTTTCACAATAATTCGCATAAAAACGCTTAACACTATCTGTAGATACGGTGATTTTTTCAACATAGTTTTGTTGGTAGGGCTTTAATGGTTTTAGCTGTGTTGTGATATCACTGCGTAAACTCTCTAGCGCGCGCTGCTCGGGTAGTGTAGAAAGTGAGATGAACCAGTCGGATACAGAATTTTGAATGTCTTCAAACAAGTATTGAACAAAGGGAGAGCGCAAGATCAACACAAGCACAATAATTTCAGCAGTAATGATAAAAAACCGTAGCATAACGTATTACATAACCTATCTTAATGGCGGCTTTTAATAACTGTGATTAACGCTGACATGTGAATAATACCTCGTGTAATGCGTTCAAACTAACGCTACTTTGCGCGCTATGGTGTTTAACGTGCTACTAAAATCAATTCTAGATACTTGAGTCGTAGTAAAGCATATACGCTGATATTACACTATCCTGATTACTTTCTAGTACACAATTAATAATACGTCAGTATGCGAATGCACTTTTTATTATTGAATTAGGTTTACACTTTGTAACTTGTTCACCTATGTAAAAACTTACTTTCTGAACTTTCAGTATTGACTGAAAGTTTAAAAAGTACGATCATAATGAACATTCTTGATCTACATTAATCATAACAATCCTGTTGCTGGTATACTCCACACGCCATTTAAGGATGTTAGCTAAGGTTTATTTATGAACGAACAAATACCGGTCAAAAATGTCACACCGGTAAAAGTGCACAAACCAAAGGGAGGCGGTCAAGGTAAACGCCACGACTCCCGCAGTCGCATTTATGTACGAGCAGTAAAAGGGCCGCTGGAATCGTTCCGTCGATTTTTTGGGCTTATTTTTCTTGGCTTGTTCGCCATCATTCCTTGGCTTCAATTTAACGGCCAGCAGGCCGTATTACTCGATATTGGCGAGCAACGCTTCACCATATTCTCGCTAACACTTTGGCCTCAAGACCTTACGCTATTAGCCTACATATTTATTGTGTCGGCATTCGCCCTCTTCTTTGTTACCACTTTTGCAGGTCGAGTGTGGTGCGGTTTTATGTGCCCACAAACTACCTGGGTATATATCTACACGTGGTTTGAAGAGAAATGTGAAGGGCCCCGCAATAAGCGAATTAAGTTAGACGAGCGCCCAATGGACGCCGATAAGTTTATGCGTAAAACGGCTAAACACACTGCATGGGTGGGCGTTGCTCTGTTAACGGCGCTTACTTTTGTTGGGTATTTCACGCCTATAGGTGCACTATTTGTTGACTTCTTTACCTTCAACGTAAGCTTCTGGGCTGGCTTTTTTGTTATTTTCTTTGCCGTGTGTACCTACGGCAACGCAGGTTACATGCGAGAAATTATGTGTACTCACATATGCCCTTACGCTCGCTTTCAATCTGCCATGTTTGACAAAGATACCTTTACCGTATCTTACAACGCCAACCGCGGCGAAAAACGCGGGCCGCGCCCACGCAAGCTTAGCCACGAAGAGGTAAAAGAAAAAGGGTTAGGTGATTGTATCGACTGTAACCTATGTGTGCAGGTCTGCCCCACCGGCATCGATATTCGAAATGGATTGCAGTACGAATGCATCAACTGTGGTGCGTGCGTTGATGCGTGTAACGGTGTCATGGACAAAATGAATTACCCCAAAGGACTCATTAGCTTTACTTCTGAAGAAGAGTTGGCTGGCGGTAAAACCCATATTATACGACCTAAGCTCATTGGCTACTTTGTGGTACTCGTGATCATGATTGGCCTGTTGTTCGCCAATATCTGCACTCGCAGCCCTACAGAAGTCGATATTATTCGCGACAGAAACTCTCTGTATCGCGAAACTAACGAAGGGTTGATTGAAAATGTGTATACCATCAAGGTATTGAATAAGACACAGAAGCGTCAAACCTACACCATAGAAATAAAAGGCTTTCCTGATTATGAATATATCGGAAAGCAAGAATTTGTCGTTGAAGGTGGCGCGGTATATTCAACGCCGATATCGGTTGCAACCGACGCTTATAATCTGGAAGATACGGTCACTGACATATTCATTAGTGTTACCACCACCGTAGACGGTGATATTGTAACCATTGATGAGCCAACTAAGTTTCTTTATCGATGACAGATTTTTCTTTCTCGGGCTTAAGCCCAGATACAATACTAGATGCCCTGGAAACCCAGGGCATTTTTCTTCAAAGCGGTCTATTAGCGCTTAATAGCTATGAAAACAGGGTTTATCAATTTATTGCCGAAGACGGCAAACGTTATGTGGTTAAGTTCTATCGACCGGGCCGCTGGTCTGATGAACAAATCCAAGAAGAGCACAACTTTGCTAAGGAATTAGCCGACAACGAAATTCCCATCGTCGCCCCCATGGCCGTTAACACAAAGACGCTGCATCACCATAGCGTTGGAACTACCGACTACCGTTTTGCCTTATTCCCCTCGGTGGGCGGTCGTCAATTTGAAAACGACAATTTAGACCAGTTAGAATGGATGGGACGGTTTATCGGTCGCATTCACCTTACGGCGCAAGCGTCTGCATTTTCTTCTCGCCCTGCAATTGATGTCGAAAGTTATTTATTAGAACCTCAACGGGTTTTAGAGCAAAGTGAGCTATTGCCTGAAGGCCTTAAAACGGCATTTTTCGCTATTTTAAACCCCGTTATTGAAGCTACACAAAAAGCGTACAAGAACGTGTCTTCCCCTATTCGTCTGCACGGCGACTGCCACCCTGGCAATATCTTATGGCGCGATGGGCCTACGTTTGTTGACTTAGACGATTGCAGAATGGGGCCTGCCATTCAAGACTTGTGGATGATGTTAAGCGGAGACAGGCAGCAGCAATTACTTCAGCTAGACACATTGGTAGAAGCCTACGAAGAGTTTCAGCCGTTTAATAAAGCGGAGCTTGCATTAATAGAACCGTTAAGAGCCATGCGAATGGTACATTATATGGCGTGGCTTTCCCGTCGTTGGTCAGACCCTGCTTTCCCTCGTGCATTTCCTTGGTTTGCTGAGGACAAATACTGGGAAGGACAAATTTTAGCGCTCAAAGAACAAATGTCTGCACTGCAAGAGCCCGCGCTAAAATTGGGCATGTAGTTTTGTCACATTATTCTACTAGCGACATCCATCAATACTGACGCGACTGTCGTAAGTCGCCGTGAAAGCCTATATACTCGCCCCCGCGTAGGTGCGCAATGAATCGGCCTTGCTAGCTCATACTAGCCCACTTTAGCCAATAAAAAGGCGAGACAAAGCTAGAAAATAGAGGGCAATAAAAAGCAATGCCGATAATTGTGTTAAACGGGAAATCAGTTAAATGCTGATGCTGCCCCCGCAACGGTAATCTCAGTACTATATAAGTGCTATATCAGTGCTACATCAGTACTTCTTTTTTACACGCCACTGTCGCTAAGCCAATGTGATCGTTGACTTATTCGATGGGAAGGCAAAAGAGTGTCAGTCTCATAGCTATACGCTGATAAACAATGAGCAGATGACGAGAGAGCCCGGATACCGGCCTGTGCTTCACGGCCCCTGCACTATCAATGAGTGTGCGGTGCTTTCGCTTAACCTTGTGCTCGGGCGGAGCACATAAGAGACTATTATTGATTATGGAATTATCTTTACTACAGGCTGCATTTACGAAAACTGCAACGGCCGCTGCAATCCTAACGTGTATCACTTCAACTTCTGTTTTTTCTCAAGAACGTTCTAAAGACACCGACGACGTAGAAACCCTCACCGTAACAGGCACTCGCCTACCGATAACGCTTACAAAGCTACCGGGTGCGGTATCGGTATTAACCGAGAGCGACATAAAAGCCTCAGGCGCGTTGCAACTTACCGAACTTATACGCGGACTTCCTGGCGTCAGCTTATCTCAATCAGGCAGCCCAGGTGGTCTCACCGAGGTAAGAGTGCGAGGCAGTGAAACTAATCATCTTTTGGTACTTATTGATGGCGTTATTGCTAATGATATCGGCCAGGGTAGCTTGATTGATTTAGCCCATTTAACCGCAGCGAATATAACACGCATCGAGTTATTGAAAGGCCCACAAAGCGCACGTTGGGGCAGCGGCGCTATTGGTGGTGTATTAAGTATTACCACAAAGGCCGGTGCTCTGGGTGACGTCACCCCTCAGCTAAGCATGTCGGCAGGAGTGGGTACGCAAAACACCTACAGAGGAAGCGTAAACACATCATCACAACACGACAACCTCGGTGTATCGGCTTACGCGAGCTACATGCAAACCGATGGCGATAATATTTCAAGAATAGGGAGTGAAGACGATGGTTATGACAACCTTACTGCTGGACTGAACCTTCGCTTTGACGCCAATGATGAGCATACGTTTTCTGCCTACCTGCGTACCGTAGATTACGAGAATGAGTACGACGCTATAGACTTTGCTACCACGGGATTGCCCACAGATGCAGACAACGTTACAAAAGGGGTTCAAATTAGCTCGAAACTCAAGTGGGATTACCAAGCTAATAACAGTGATTATCGCTCAGCGCTTACTGCACAATACAGAAAAGATGAAAATGACAACACCACGTCAGGCGCAGACGCAGGCGGCACTACGGGTGAACGTATTGAGCTAAATTGGACTAATTTCTACAGTGTAAATGATTGGCAATTAGCCGCAGGAACTGAATACCTTCAACGTTTGTTTTCACAGCGTGGTCCTGTGGTTTTCGGCGACCCTAACCAAGACCAACGAGATGATACCTACAGCGTTTTCGCCGAGGTTACTGGAGAAGTAAGTGACAGGGTTTTCACCTCACTTAGCGCACGCTTCGATAATAACAGCGAATTCGACAATGCATCTAGCTATCGCGCCGGACTCACATGGCAGCTTGACCGTCATATCGCTTTATTCACCAGCTACGGAAAAGCAGTTAAAACCCCCACGTTTACAGAACGCTTCGGATTTATCCCAGCCAGCTTTATCGGCAACCCTGACCTTATTCCGGAAAAAAGTGAAGAAGTTGAGGTAGGCGTTAAAGGTCGTTGGCAAACCGTGACGGCACAAGTCAGTGTTTACAGTACTCAGCTACAAGATGAAATAAATGGCTTTGTATTCGATGCGCAAAGCGGCGCATTTACCGCGGGTAATGTAGATGGTGAAAGCCAGCGAGACGGTGTAGACGCAGAATTTAGCTGGCGCGGCGACTTTGCGGATATTACTGGCTCTTATAGCTACCTTGATGCCCAGCAAACCAGTAATGCACAAAGCGCCATTGAGCTTAGACGTGCTCGGCATCAAGGTGCTATTACGGTAACGTCAGATTTTGGCCTTGAGAAATTTAGCTTTTACACAAAGCTTGCCTATACCGGCACACGCTTTGATACGTTTTTCCCTCCATTTCCTGCGCCTTCAGAAACCCTTGCGCTATCTGCTTACACACTGACAAGCGTTAATGTGAGCTACCAGCTTAGCAATCAATGGCGAATGTCACTTAAAGTAAATAACCTGTTTGACAAAGAATACGAAGATATCATTGGGTATGTGGGGCAAGAACGACGCGCCCTGCTTTCAGTCAGTTACACGCGATAGATAGCAGACATGGTGTTACACACAACAAGACACACGTTTAACTACGCGTGTGTCAGAAAAGCTCATTGAATAGCGCAAATAAGAAGTAGTACCTATATGCACCAACAGGGTTAACCATGTTGGTGCTACTTTATTTACCTTGCCTGTTATTCAATTTACGTGGCGCTCAACTTTCGTGGTGCTCAACTCCTGTGGTGCGTAATTTCTGTGATGTTCAGCGGGGATTAAGCTTTCTACTGTATCATTTCATTGTGTTTTTTAGCTTGCTGGTCGCTGAAATTAGGGCACGCCCTAGTTAACGCTCAAAGCCTGTGATAATCTTTTGCCGATAAAAATCTTAAATACAAAGGAACTTATTCCATGAAAAAGTTTGCAGTAATGTTTGTCATGGCAATGCTTTTGCCATTAGCGGCTTGTGCTCAAGAGTCAGGCGCAAAATGGAAAGAAGGTACTCATTATAAAGTGGTTAATGAAGAGGCTACTGATAAGCCAGTAATTACTGAATACTTCTCGTTTTGGTGCCCACACTGCTTTCAGTTTGAACCAATTGTTGAACAAATAAAGCAGAAGAAAAGTGACGGTACTGCGTTTAACAAAGTACACGTAAACTTTATGCGCTTTACCGGCCCAGACGTGCAGGATGCAGCGACAAAAGCGATGCTTATTGGCCGTGCAATGAAGCAAGAAAATGCGATGAATGGCGCAATTTTCAACTACATTCACAAGCAAAAAGCTTCTATTACTAATTTGAAAGACTTGCGCAACATCTTCGTCGTAAACGGCGCTGACGGCGAGGAATTCGACAAGCTTGCCAAAAGCTTCGGTGTTAACAGCATGCTGCGTAAAAACCAGCAGCAAATCGATGCTAACCGCGAGTTATTAACCGGCGTACCAAGCTTCATTATAAATGGAAAGTATCAACCTACTTTCACATCTGACATGTCTTATGATGATATTGCAGATTTAATTGTATGGCTGTCTGAACAAAAATAGGTCTGAGCAAAATAAACCTATAATAGGCCTGCCCAGTAGCTATTGCTGAACAAGGCACTAGGCAAAATACGACCATCGAAAATGGGCGCTTTGAAAGCGCCCATTTTTATTAAGCCCAGTTTTTTATTGAACCAGTTTCTAGGGGAACCTTATGACTCCAGTAGATTCGTTTGCAGACTTTATATGTGAACTTGATAAGCTAAAGGCTGTTAAGCGAAAAATAACGCTACCGGCCGATAGTGATCGCGAAGAAAATTCTGCCGAGCATAGCTGGCATGTAGCGCTTATGGCCTCAATGCTAAGCCAATATGCTGCAAAACCTATCAACATCCAGCGAGTGATACAAATGATCCTCATTCACGATGTGGTAGAAATTGATGCGGGCGATATGTTTGCCTTTAATACGCAGCAAGACCACGCGGCTCAGGCTGAAAAAGAAATAACAGCGGCCAAACGAATTTTTGGTCTTCTTCCGTCACCGCTCAATGAAACGATGCTGAAGCTGTGGCTAGAATTTGAGGACGCGGCAACACCTGATGCCGAATTTGCTAAGGCGATGGATAGAGTACTTCCCGTATTTCAAAACATGAAAAATCAGGGCGGAAGCTGGGCGACCCATAAAATTACTCGCCAGCAGATAGAAAAGCGCAATGCACACCTTAAAACCTGTGCGCCGGCACTCTGGGATTACGTAAGCAGACAGCTAGACATTGCCGTGGCAAATAAATGGTTGTTAGACTCGCCCTCACACTAAAGGCAGCGCGCGTTACACCATAAGTCGTATAGGGCGGGCGGCTTGACGCTCGCTCCCCTAACCCATTGCCTCTTTTAGTCTAATTCAACAAAATCATCGGCGAGTATCAACACTGGTGCATCGCCCGCATCGGGTCCATTAACCGCGAATGCCGTATAAAGCTTGTTAGCTTGTAGTGACAATACACCCGTTTCAATAACTTCCGTTTTACTGCCGCTAGGCGTTACAGTAATAATATAATCCCCTGCGGTAATTTGCGCATACCCTGTGTCTGCTAAGTCACTCTCTAAATAAGGAATGTCGGTAAAAGCAGGGGTTGCGTCGGTAATCTCACCGTCATCGGTCAGATAGATATCGATATCTGACGTCAGTGATGCCGCATGGAAGATGCGAACTTGTACCGCAGTAGCGACCCGTCGAGGTCTATCGGTTATTAAGTCCAAATCGATAGTCGCTAACTCATTGTTCGCTACGGCCGTGTAGTACATACCGGCTTCCAAGCTTACATTGGCATCATCAATTGCCACGGTAGCGTTGTCAGAAGCTACGGCAACATCAACATCATAGTCGCCTGGAGCTACATTTAAGTAGTCAGTCACGTTGGTGTATTCGGCGCTATCAAAAAGCTCAATATCGTTATTTGCAATAATATCCACAGCTGGAGCATCAGCTACACCATGAACGGCTCTAAGGGCTGCTGGTGTATTGGTATCTAATACCACCGAAGACGTTGTACCATTTGAAATAGTAAGCGCCACTGGCGACTCTCCAGGAGCAACGTTACTTGTGGCTAATACCAGAAGCTCATTATTAGCTGGCAATTCAACTGCGCCAGAGTCAAACACCACTGTCTTAGAGCCTGCCGGAGTGATGCGTATTTGATACTCCCCTCCTGGTACTTCAATACTTCCAGAGTTTGCTTTGTAATCGAGGGTGACGTTTGCTTGAGCTGCATTTATATCGTCGTTAAACGCTGTGATGTACACATCAACTAAAGGGGCATTTTCCGCTACGTGCACTACCGTAGCACGGACATTCCCCTCGGTTAACTCTTCGCTTGTTTGAGCCAATGTTAATAGCTCTAGAGTTTCATCCACCACACTGCCAATCGCTACAGCGTTGTATAACACGTCAGCGTCAGGTGATAACTCAAGACCCAATACCTCAATAGGTCCTGCTGGTGTATTTGCTTCTACCGCAATATCGTAGCTTGCCCCTGTATCAATGCTTAAGCTTTCAGATGCCTGTTGATAATCGACACCAGTTAAAAAACCAAGCAGTTCTCCATTGGCCGTTACATTAACGGTTGGAGCATCAGGAGATGCATGCACAATTCTCACGCTCGCAGTCTCAGCTATCTCATTAATCGCATCTTCATTGCTTTCGTCATTACTGTCATCATTGCAGGCTATTAAAAATAGGGGGGTGAGTAGCAGTGCTAATTTATGTTTGATATTCACAATTCTTCCTTAGTCACACATGTGGAAACCGCAACCTTACGGTGTCAATGCTGTGGGTGAGCAGAGAGATGCTTCACCTTGAATATTCAATACTGTTTGCGATGCTGAATTGATTTTAAAGTAATCAATTATTAACAACCTTTAATAACAGACTGTGTAACGAAGAACTGTGTAGCGAAGAACTGTGTCATCATGAAGTTAGGAGTACCCAGCCTGTATTCAGGAAGCGCTTATTAACAAAGCGTTCTCAGGGGCTTGAGGACCGGTCCTATAAAAAGTGTTAGCGACCAAACGGAAGGCTAGCTTTATCACGCTGTTGCCACAGTAGTTTTGCTTCTTCTATGGCGTCGTTTACCTCAATACTGCGTAGCAAAACAAGGTAACTTGCCAGCGAGCTAATAATAGCTTGCTCACCGTAATCGCTTTCTGCTTTGCCATGCCACACGTCTAGCATATCGCCCACGGCCATGGCCTTATCTTTTAGCGCCCAGCGCTTGGCAATAACAGGGAGAACATATTCATCTGTCTTACCACCACGGGTAACAAATAACTCTGTTTCCCGCTCGCCATTTACCTCAGGATCGCCGCCGTCACCGCGAAAACACAGTGCATCTATGTTGTCGTAGTTTTCATTCACTCGGCAATGTTTATGATCGAGGTGCATGTGATACACCCCTTGCACACAATACTTCGCGCCAGTGGGGTTTAACAACCGAGCCAGCGTATTGGCACAAGAGCGCAATCCAAACACCTCTCGCAGTTTAATAATATGGTCTAGCGCGGGCAGCAGACACGATAGGTCGAGGTAAGTCACCAAATGTTCATCCATCTGGGATTTAGCTAGTGTCACCGTATTCACCGCTGGCAAACCAAGCGTCGGTAAAACTGCGCTTGCATATAACCGACCAGAACCAGGCTCATGGGCGCCGTGCAACATAACTCGCGTACCGTTTTTTACGAGCACTGCCACGGCGAGTAAATACCATGGAAGTTGTCGCCGCTTTCCTGCATAGCAACCAATATCTAGCACAGGGGCTAGTGTTGGCACCTCGGGCTCAATAAGCTCTCGACAAGCATCCACAAAGCCTATTACTTCTTCGGGGGTTTCTTCTCGGGTACGCAGCAACATTAAAAAAGCACCACGTTGATCGCCGGTAACCTTATTGGCAAGCACCATTTTCATGGCCTGGTACGCCTCTTCGCGCGTTAGGCTTCGACCGCCCCGCTGGCCTTTTCCAATAATTTTTATGTAGTCACTAAATGGAAGCTGCATGGTGTGTTAGGAACGCTTTTTATTAAGTCATTAATACTGTTTACTCTATCATTTTTAAAAAAATAAGGGGAAATAAACCTGTGTTTAACAGTTCATTATTTTCGCCCTTTCGCTTTGTAAGTCAAAACACCTCAAGCGCGCCTTAGGGTTTAATCTCGCTCATGTTCGCGCTTATGTAGACGTTGAAATTCATGCTTATATTCACACCTGCAAAAGTGCGTTTGCATAGATACGTTTACATTGCTAACTATAAGAAGCTTGCCACGCTCTTGCCTTTTACCCCCATTGTTGGATGATTCAGCGGTAGAAAATTTTCCTAATCATTACTGGTATAAAAACAAAAATAAGGAATTTGTGATGTCTAATTGCTTACATCTTGCTATCCCTGCAGGCGACTTAGAAAAAGCCAAGGTATTTTATTGTGACGTATTGGGCTGTAAAACGGGTAACAGTGAGGACGGGCACTGGATTGACATAGATTTTTGGGGCAATGAACTCACTTTGCATGAAAGTACCGAACGGTTACCTTCAGTACGTCATGAAGTAGACATGGGTACGGTTTCAGTACCGCATTTTGGTGTCCATATGAGCGAAGATGAGTTTCAAGCGTTGAAGAAGCGTGTTGAATCGGCAGGCTTACCCTATTTAGATAAACCCTACCGCCGCTTTAAAGATACAGAGTTCGAACAAGAAACGTTTTTCATCGAAGATCCTAACGGCAATGTTCTTGAAATGAAAACGATGACTAACCCTGAAGTATTGTTTCGCACTACCAAATAAAGCGCATGTAAGTTTGTGAATACACATCGAGCCTAGCTACGAAGACAAACGGATAACGTGCCAGCGTATTGCTCGCTGGCACGTTTATTTGAGTACTTAGTTATTTGAGTACTTAGTTATTTGAGTAATTAGGTTATTGTTAACCGCAATGGATAAGAAGAAAACCTAGCCGAAGAAGTTGAAGCATATCTTGTTACCGTCAAAGTCTATTACGTAAGCCGCATAAAACTTTCCAGGTACTCGTTGTCCTGGCGCGCCATCGCATGTTGCCCCAAGAGACAGTGCTTTTTCATGCATTTTATCTACTTTCTGCTTATTTCCTGGTGCAATAGAAAACATATTGCCGTTGCCCGGTGAAGGCTCTTTCTCATCCCACGGAATACACACGGCAATCATTGGCTCTTTCATCGATTTACCAATGTATTTAATCCGGTCCATATTCACCAAACGCTTAACGCCAAAGTCTTCCAGTAGTGACTCGTAGAATGAGGCTGATTTTTCTATATCGCTCACACCCAAGGTTACGTAATTAATCATCAAGCTTTCCCAAAAAGTAGGTTAAAAGTAGGTTAAAAGTAATTTGAAATGTACTGTGTGATAAAACCTACGGCGGGCGTTACGATAAAGCTCAGTGAGAAATAGCTCAGTGAGGAATATTTAATAAAAAACCGCACTAGTATGCACTAGTGCGGTTTTGTGTTTTTCATGTCGCTCTTAAGTCTCTGTCTGCGCAAACACCTTGCGCTAAGACGCTAGACGACCATTTAAAAGGAAGCCTTAGGCAAGCTTATCGGTAGCAACGCGATAACGAGGGTCTTCGTTAACGTTAATTTCTACAAACTTATCAGCTTTACGCAGCAAGCTGCGACACTCGTCGCTGATATGACGTATATGCAGCTTCTTGCCCTGCTCGAGATATTTATCTGCAAGCGTATCTAGCGCGTCGATACCCGACGAATCCCAAATACGGGACTCTCTAAAATCGATAACCACATCTTCTGGATCGTTGGCAATATCAAACAAGTCTCTAAAATGAGTTACCGAGCCAAAGAACAGCGGCCCTTCTAACTCATATACCTTCCAGTTGTCATCGTCGATATGCGATTTCACGGCGATATGGCGGGCGTGCTTCCAAGCGAATACAAGGGCAGATACGATAACACCAACAACCACGGCAATGGCTAGGTCGGCAATAACAGTGACGCCAGTGACCAAGAAGAGTACAAACGCATCTTCTTTGTTAACACCACGCACAATGCGGAACGATGCCCATTCAAACGTAGCAATAACCACCACGAACATAACGCCAACCAGCGCTGCTAATGGAATCATTTCTATAAGTGGTGCTGCAAAAAGAATGAAGCCAAGCAGTACAAGTGCAGCGCTTATTCCTGATAGACGACCACGGCCGCCAGAATTGATATTGATCATACTCTGACCAATCATGGCGCAACCGCCCATACCGCCAAAGAAGCCGTTGACGGTGTTGGCAACACCTTGTCCAACACACTCTTTATTGCCGCGACCACGGGTATCGGTCATTTCGTCAATAAGCGATAGGGTAAGCAGCGATTCAATAAGGCCAACCAAGCATAAAATAATGGACGTTGGCAGCACAATCATTACCGTTTCCCAAGTGAAAGGCACCATTGGAATAGCAAAGGTTGGCAACTCACCCGCCAAGGTGGCGCTGTCTTTTTGATCAGCCGGTAGTAAGTCTCTTACAAAGTCGATAACCGTGCGCGCTTCTAAATCTAATCCGTGTACTAAAGCGGTAACCGTTACAATTGCCACCAACGACGCAGGTACCGCCTTGGTAAGCTTTGGCAGTAAATAGATAATTGCCATGGTAAGGCCTACAAGACCTAGCATCCAGTAAAGCATTGAACCCTGCATCCACTGCAGTTCGCCAAGTGAATTGACTATTTTAAACTGTCCTAGCTGCGCTAAGAATATAACGATAGCAAGCCCGTTTACGAAACCTAGCATAACCGGGTATGGCACCAAACGGATAAACTTACCGAGCTTAAACACGCCGCAGAGTATTTGCAGCAGTCCCGCTAAGATGACGGCCGCAAACAGGTATTGCACCCCATGCTGCGCCACAAGTGCCACCATCACAACGGCCATGGCCCCTGTTGCACCTGAAATCATGCCTGGGCGACCGCCAATGGCAGAAGTAATTAAGCCCATCATAAATGCAGCGTATAGACCAATCATAGGTTCTACACCTGCAACAAATGCAAAGGCTACGGCTTCTGGAACTAGCGCTAAGGCGACCGTAATTCCTGAAAGCACGTCATTTTTTACGTTGCTATCTTTACTGGTTATTAAATCGAACATGTTTTCTCAGAATATAAAGCTGTCTCTTATACACATCTCCGAGCCCACGAGACGCTACGCTATCTC
>OLHL01000688.1_pt1 | contig 14946 bp, 15 predicted proteins | sample 1609441 | NCBI WGS metagenome assembly OLHL01 (sample SAMN05416833, study PRJEB24817) | seawater metagenome | isolation source: Sea water | place: Canada:Atlantic | collected 2013-07 | reverse complement strand
CGATGATGTTTCTGCTATTATTTTTTCTGCAAAGCCAATTCAACTTTTACCAACAGTGAAAAGTCAATTTGGTTTGCCTTCTTCACATGAAGTAGCCCTCACTGCTGAGTTGTTAAAACAGCCAGACATTTTGCAACGCGTTTTGCAGATAGCAGGGCAGTGTGAGGGCGTTCAAAGCATCCGCTCAGTCTTGTACACTGTGCTTTCAGAATTATTTAACAATGCACTAGAGCACGGTGTGTTAAAACTCGATTCAGAGATGAAAAGTACCACTGAAGGATTTCATTCCTACTATGAACTGCGAGAAGCATCGCTTAAAGAGCTCAGCGACGCAAGTATCACTATTAGAATTGAGTCTTTGCCTAACGAACAAAAAATACAAGTGTCAGTGCTCGATAGTGGTGACGGTTTTAGTTTGGATAGTTTACAAAATGTGACTAACGATGAATCTTTTGGTCGAGGGCTAGCAATGGTGCATGCGTTGTGTGAACAGGTTCGATTTGAAGAGGGAGGTCGAAAGGTAATAGGTACGCTTAGCACCAATCCTCATTAGCGCTAATTTTAGGCCACTAAACGATAACTTCTTTCGTCATCATCTGCTTAAGGTTACAAAGTAAATAACGCACAAGGCGCTAACGCTAAAGGAGCTAAAATGCTAAAACAATTTTTAACCTTGTTTGAAGATGCAAAAAAACAGCAAAAGCCGACTTATTCTTATGAGCTTGCCACGGCCGCGTTACTCAGTGAAATAGTGAATGCCGATAACGAAGTTACCGAAGAAGAGCGTAAGGCATATCAATATCAACTCAAAAAACATGTGAATATTGATGACGATGCACTGGCCCTTTTACTAGAAGAAGGGAATGAGACGTCTGAAAATGCCATTGATGTTGTTCAGTTCACAAAAGTTGTTAATGCGCACTGCGGTAGTGAAGAAAAAGCTAATATCATTCGTAGCCTTTGGGCGATTGCCTATGCAGACAGCACCCTAGCACCGCTTGAGGAAAGTACCATAAGGCAAATTGCAGATTTACTTTATGTACCTCACAGTCAATTTATCAAGACAAAATTGGATGTGAAGGACGGACAAACTGACATATAGTCTCAGCCTTTTCGTTGATGTTCATATTAAAGCGTCGTTAAAAAGAGTTGTTATTTACTCTCCTTCACATATTATTTTACGCCTTTAGCGGGTAAACTCATCTGCTGTCTTTTACGTTACTATTTCGTCGAACAAGGTTGTGTTGGTGTTTAAATCGATAAAAATAACCATGGGTATTGTGATAGCAATATCGATGTGTGCCCTTGCTATAGCGGTGTTTGTGATCAATAAAGTTGAGCACAACGCGCTAATGAAGCAAGTGGTAGAAAGCAACACCAGTGCAATCAGTAATAGTTTAGCGTCGCAATTGAGTGTGCTCGCAGACACGGGTTCAGATAATGTAGACAGGTACGAGTTAATATTTAAATCGGTGCGAGAACACAATTACCTCATATCGGCAACGCTTTACGATACCAATTATAAAGCGATTACGTCTGTAGCATTGAGAAAAGAGTCTGATTATGGCTCAGCAATTCCCTCTTCACCCCGCGACATTCCCTACGGCGTAACCCTGCATTCCAACGATGTTATTACTACTCATAATCTTGTCGGTACGAGTACTTACCCCCTAGGACACGTTGTTATTCATGCTGATGCGAAAGCTGCCATACCTGAGCAAAGTGCAAGAACGCTGGTACGTCAATTCTTCCTTATTCTGGTCATAGGGTTGCTTTGCGTGGGTATTTGTCTGTTGGTGACCCATCGTCTTATTACGCCATTATTTGAATTAAAGCGGTTCACTCAGGATCTTTTTGAAACAAAAGATTATGCACTGCGAAGCTCAATTTCCTCACAAAACGAATTTGGACAGTTAGGCTCAAATATAAATAGTTTGCTTGATACCATCGAAGTAGAGCTATTAATAAATTTTGAACAGAAACAAACCCTGTTCGACCAGCAAGAGACTATGGCCCGGCTCGCCAATTACGATAGTTTAACCGGGCTACCGAATAGACAATATGTGCTCGATAATCTCAGGCTCGAACTAGCGCGAGCCAAGCGAAACGACGATGACATAATGCTGCTGTTTTTCGACTTAGATGGGTTTAAAGGAATAAACGATTCATTAGGTCATGAGACCGGCGATTTAATTTTGATTGAAGTTGCCGATAGAGTGCAGCGTCTTTTGCGAAACGACGATTTATTTGCCCGTTTAGGTGGTGATGAGTTTATCGTTCTTCCCGATAGAGAGGTAAACGACTACGCTGCTGAGCAGTTAGCGATACGTTTATTGTCTGCATTTGATGAGCCATTTGAGATGCAAGGGCTTTCTCTGACAGTAGGAATAAGCGTTGGTGTTGCAAAAGCAAGCGATGCGAATTTTGAACTCAGCGACCTGATGAGCAACGCCGATCTAGCAATGTACAGATCGAAGGCGAGAGGGCGTGGAAGCTATACACTCTTTACACCAGATATGGTTGAGTCACACAAGCGCAAGCTTCAGATTGCAAATGGCATTGAGCAAGGACTGCGCGAAGACGAATTTATCGTCTATTATCAGGTGAAAGTTGATAACTATGGTCATGTTATTGGCGCTGAAGCCCTCATACGTTGGCAGCATCCGGAATTTGGGCTTGTAATGCCCAATGAATTTATTCCTATTGCTGAGCAGGGCGGCAAGATTACCGCTATTACTCAGTGGATAATCAAACGTGTGTGTATAGACCTTCCTGACATTAAACATTGGGCTCCACAAAACTTCAAAGTGTCGGTGAATTTATCGGGACACGATCTCAGAAACGCGCAGCTTTTTGACTACATATACAACACATTAAACGTATACGACGTTAATCCTGAAAACATGGAGTTTGAGGTAACAGAGAGTGCTTATCTCGAAAACTTCCAACTGTCTAATAAGTTCTTCAGACGAATGAGTAATATGGGTTGTTCCATTGCCTTAGATGATTTTGGTACGGGCTATTCATCACTGAGTTACCTTACTCAGATAACTATCGACACGCTAAAAGTGGATAGACAGTTTGTGATGGAGCTTCAAACCTCTGAGCGCAGCAGGCTAGTAACCGGCGCTATTATTGATTTAGCAAAACGTCTATCGCTGACAGTATGCGCTGAAGGAATAGAGACCTATGAGCAGTGGGACTATTTACGCCAGCACGGCTGCGATAACGTTCAGGGCTTTATGTTCAGTAAACCCGTTCCTTTAAAAACGCTACTCAGTCTGGCGCCATTTTATGACGAAAAGCAATTTAAGTCGTAAAGGTTACATACAAGAGTGTTTCTAATCAGCAACACATAGCCGTGCAGCTATTTCTTTGCGTGAATCCAAGTATTTGATATTAAATTATATTTTAGTTTTTCTGTAATGTGGCGCGAATCTGGCTATGTCTAACTAAGTACTGGTTAGCTATCTATTGCGAGGGATTCAGAATGAAGATTTCAGGTAGAAAAATATTTACGTTGTTAGCAGTTATGATGTTGCAGGTTTCTTTTGTGGCGTCGGTAAGCGCAAGCCCGGCCAACACGCTGATGCAAAAGCTTGATAAAGATAAGGACGGTTTTATTTCACTTAAAGAAGCTGTCCAACACATCGAATTATTGCGAAATTTTGGCTTAATCGATGATAACGAAGATGGCAAGCTTACGGAAAAAGAGTTAGCAAAAAGTAAACTTACGCCTAAGACAAATGACGCAAATAATAGTGTTACCGCGGCGCTTAAGCAGTAGTAAAAGCAATAGCAAGAGCAGTAGTAAAATCACCAAGAAATAGTAATGTCCGTGAATACTAATTTACGCTGATATCAACGTTAGCTGTAACAAAGCAGCAGAAAAATGAAGAGGATAGGGTTCTGGTTAAAAAGTTTTCCTTAAGCGAACGTATAGTTCAGCTAGGTTCTCTGAGGCAGTTAACACTTGGTAGTTTTGTGTTAGCCCTAATTCCGCTTATTGCGCTGCTGTGGCAAAGCCAGAGCGATTTAGCCAAAGTTGGCCAAATGACAACGTTGGAAACTCGCTTTGTCGTTGAAATTGTGGGTGATGTTCAGCAACTTGATAACGCCGTAGTGGATGTTGAACGAAGTATTCGCCAATATTCTGTACTGAAAAGTGAGAGAGTGGCGGCCATCTCAGACAATGCGTTAGAGCAATTTGCACTGGCGGCAGATAATCTATGCCAAGGTCTTGGCACTAGCGAAGTGTGTAGCTTTTTGACCACACAAATAGACCAACTGGCAGACTATCGAAACATTGAAGATCAGTTATTGCTAAATGCTTATCTCGCGACTATCAAAGATAGCGTTAAACAGCTTCGAGCAGATGTTGAACGGGTCATCACCGAGCGAGTGGCGCTGCAGCAGAGCGACCTGAACGCGATGCAGGCAAAGCAAGCATGGTCTACTGCTATGCTGGTAAGTGTTTCTTTAATGCTGATATTGTTAGGCAGTCAGCTTATTGTTAACCCCGTAAATAACCTCAAAAAAATAATTCGTATACTGGCCCACAGCAGAGGCGAATTGCCACCACTAACTCGCCACGCGCCCAAAGAATTACTTGATGTAGAAAAAGATTTGCACTGGCTGTATGACCGCCTTCAGCAACTAGAGCATATTCGAACGGCTTTGTTGCGCCATGCGGCCCACGAATTAAAGACGCCCTTAGCCAGTATTAAGGAAGGTTGCAGTCTGTTATCTGAAAATGTGGTGGGCGATCTAAACGATAACCAGCGAGAAGTATTGTCTTTGCTAAGTGGCAGCACTCAACGGCTCAACACTTTGGTTGAAAAACTATTAGACTACAATTTGTTACTGCAGCAGGCTCAGCCCAAACTGGTGCTTTATAAGCCGCAGACGCTGATAGATGAGTGCATTGAGGACTATGCACTCGCTATTCAAAACAGAGAAGTTGTTGTTGATGTGCAGGTTGATGAGGCTCTTCTCGATGAAGAGCTCTTCCGTCGTGTCCTAGATAATTTATTGTCAAATGCGGTAGCGCATGGTGCTGTCGGCAGGCCTATTTTCGTCAAGGTTTACATGAGCAAAAGCACGGGAGAGAGCACTGAAGAAGATATGCTTATTCTTGATGTAGCCAACCACGGCAAGCCAATTTCTCCAGAATCAGTTACAACCCTGTTTGAACCTTTCATTCGAGGCAGTGAACCTCGCAATGATAACGTCATCGGAACGGGCTTAGGGTTATCGATTGTTGCAGATTGCGCGCGACTTATGCATGGCGATGTTCAAGTGGTAGAGGTAGACTATGCGGATGTCTGCTTTCGGGTTTCCCTTTCGCAAAAATGAAAGTGCAGCATGTAAGGTACAGCACAGAATAGACTGGTTTAAAAAAGCTGTACTTGAAACGCTGAACTTAAAGCCCAAAGCACATAAAATAAAAAGCACGCGCCTTTAAAAGCGTGTAGCAGAAGCATTGCGCAACAGGAAAAGTAAAATGAGATTAAGTTGTTTTTTTATTGCCGTATTTTTTTTAGTAGGTTGCGAAAGCCTGACAGATGTTAGTAAGGAAGCGTCTGACGAGCCCCCGGCGAACAACAAGACGGCCCTTGGCAGTGCTTTTTGTTTTTATGAAAACCCACCGGAAGATTTTTTACATAATTGTGATGCGAAGCATTGGATAGAGCTTTGGGTTAATGCGTCTGATCAGCCATGGACGCAGCGTCAGCAAACCTTAGCCACGTTAACAAACAGTGACTACGACCGCTTACACGCTTATATTCTCACACTTATGAACGACACCCCCTACCAGAATAAACTGCGAGCGCAACTAGCGTTCAATGAAATATCTCCGCGCTTTACAAAGCAGAGCCGGAAGATTATTGACGTTATTGCAGGAGCTCAAAATAATCAATTAATGCAATTTGAGTCTGCGCTGGTGGTGTTGGAAAAAGAAAATACCTCTCGCGGTGAAAAGCTCATAACACTGCAAAACGAGATAGATAGCTTACGTAAGAAACTTGAAGAATTATTACAAATAGAAGCGACATTGATGGATAAAAATAGGAGTACGCAACAATGAGTGAAAAGGCGAATAACAATCCTGACTTATTGTTGGTTGATGACGATAAAAGCCTACTTCGCCTGCTAACCATTCGCCTTGAAGGTGAAGGGTATAACGTCACTGCAGTGGAAGATGGACAAAGCGCACTTAAAAAACTACAGGGCAATAGTTTCGACGTTGTGCTGAGCGATTTAAGAATGCCTGGTTTAGACGGCTTAAGCTTATTTGAAGAGATTATGGGCATTAGACAGGATATTCCCGTTATCTTAATGACGGCCCATGGCACCATTGCCGATGCCATTGAGGCTACTCAGCGCGGCGTGTTTGGTTTTCTACCTAAGCCTGTAGAACACGAAGAGCTTCGCGCTCTGTTGCAAAAAGCACTCAACCAATCACAGGCGGTTAAGCCAGGAGATTGGGCAAAAGAAATAATCACTCGCTCGCCGGAAATGCTGAACGTGCTTGATCAAGCGTTTCGCATTGCGCAGCGCGAAGTATCGGTATTAATTAGCGGGGCCAGCGGAACGGGTAAAGAGCTTCTCGCTAATGCGATTCATAAAGCGAGCAACCGCCGCGACAAGCCATTTGTTGCAATAAACTGTGGCGCGTTGCCTGAAAACCTTCTTGAGTCTGAGCTGTTTGGCCATGCAAAAGGCGCGTTCACTGGCGCAGTCACTGCCCATGCAGGTCTTTTCAAAGAGGCCGATGGCGGTACGCTGTTTTTAGATGAGATTGGTGATATGCCAATGACGCTTCAAGTAAAATTGCTGCGTGCATTGCAAGAGCGTCAGATTCGCCCGGTGGGCAGCAGTAAACAAGTCGATATTGATGTTCGAATAATATCGGCGACCCATAAAGATTTGCATAAAGAAATGGAAGCGGGAACATTTAGAGAAGATCTTTATTATCGCCTGAATGTGGTTAACCTAAAACTTCCGTCTTTAAAATCTCGTAGCGAAGATATTCCACTTCTTGCGCGCTCTTTATTGCAACAAAGCGCTCAGCGCCATGGTGTTGACGTAAGCCAGTTCTCAGATGATGCTATGCAGCAGTTAGTCACGTCTTCTTGGCCGGGGAATGTGCGACAGTTAGTGAATGTTGTTGAGCAGTGTGTGGCGTTAACGCAAACTCCTGTAGTGCCTTTGCATCTTGTTGAACAAGCTTTATCTGCCACAAAGCAGAGCTGGCCCACGCTGACCGAAGCGCGAGACGCCTTCGAACAACAGTATTTGTTTAAGCTGCTTAAAATGACAGACGGCAACGTTACTCGAGCTGCAGATTTAGCGGGAAGGAATCGCACCGATATGCATAAGTTAATGAAAAAGCACGAATTGGACGCTGCTGACTTTCGTTAAAGAAGGGGGGAAGTGAGAGCCCCATGGCTTGGAATAAAATCGCCTACGGCAAAATCATCTGAAGTAAAATCGGCTGGGGCAAAATAGCCCCAGCCGATTTGGTCGTTCTTGTAGCCCCTTAGTCTTTTTCGCTCTCTCTTAAAATAGATTCAGCCTGAAGGCCGAAGTGACGCAGCATGGCAATATCAAGGTCTTCAAACTGCCTGGGTGAGTCATGAATAACGCAAAGGGTGCCTAGTTCGTAACCATCTGTAGAGCGCAAGATAATACCCGCGTAAGCGCGGATGAATGGCTCTCCTTTAACCAATGGGTTGTTCGCAAATCTGTCATCCTCATTTGCATCAGGCACAATAAGGTATTCCTCTTCTGCGATGGCATAGGTACAAAACGAGACATTTCGCGGTGTTTCGCTAACATCTAAGCATTGGCGAGATTTAAACCACTGCCTATCATCTGCGATTAAGCTCACCAAGCAAATTTTGCACTTAAAGAATTCCTGAACATTCTTTGTGATCGCATCTAACCTTTCATCTGGTGGTGTATCCAGAATATCCAATTTATAAAGCGCTTTAAGTCGTTCTTCTTCGTGAGAAGGTTGTGGGTGTACGTCAGTCATAATTACAATATTTACCGGTAACATTTTTGTGTGGTTACACGCAAAAAGTGTGAAAAATCAGAGCAAGGCTTGTGCATGAAGATATGGCAGGGGTTGTCGGTTTTAAATCAACGTTTCACGCTCTGGTTAGGAAAATTATGGAAGCCTTTGAAGACGTCAAAGTATACATGGCTATGCTCAAAGACGCTATTTACTGTTTTTTTTCTCTTTATTTTTCTTTTATTTTCAAAGGTTACGGTTGAGCCAACGGTCAGTGGAACAATCGAGAAGTATGAATATCCATACTATGCGAAAGAATAAGATACACAGGTACGACCACTTGATAAGATAAACTGATCACGTGACGATTATTTGTGGAGTCAATCATGCGTAAGACATCAGCGGTAATTAGCCTTTTATTTTTGGTTTGTAATGTGGCCAGCGCTAACCTCATTTTAAATGGCAGCTTTGAAAATAACGATATTAAAAGCAACAGTTGGAAAGCCTTTTCCGCAGGCTCTGTGGATGGATGGAGCGGCACTAATATGGAGCTATGGGATAATTTTCAAAATTTAAATGCTTTTGATGGTAGTCAATATGCAGAGCTAAATGCGAATGGGAACGGTGGTGAGTACTCAATTCTTCAAACGTTCACCTCGAGCAAAGGCGCTATATATGACTTGTCGTTTGCCTACGCTGCTCGCCGTAATAACGACAGTTTTGAGCTCGAAATATTCAGTGGTGACAATGACAGTGATCTGTTGTTTAGCCAAGTTTTCAATGACCATAGAATTAAAAGCTGGAATGAATTTTACGGTCAATTTATTGCAGATTCAGTCTCTACAACGATTCGTTTTTCAACGATAAATAAAGGAACGCTTGGCAATTTCTTAGATAATATTGTTGTCAACCAAGCATCAGCGACGGCGGGTATCTCGAGTGTTTCTGTATCAGAGCCGATGAGTTTAGCCGTCTTGTCACTTTCTATTGTTGTTTTAATGAGAAGAATGAAACGTAAATAACCTCGTTTTTTACTCAAATATTTAAAAGCCGCCAAAACTGACTTCGTTAGTTTGGCGGTTTTTTTGTGCGTTAAAGAAAACTCAAAGAACGGTTTTTATTAAAGCAGTGCTCATCAAAGCAGGATTTATTGAAGCAGTACTTATAAAAAAGCGACCTCATCAGGGAGAAGCAAAGTTCACTGAATACCACTTTTCTTACTCACTTCTCGACTCTAAAACAAATTATCCTGAAGAGGATTCTTTGTCATGGAGAGAGTCGGTAGAGAATAATCTGGATAGGCCTCGTTATATAAATTAATAAACAAAGATGCTAACCACGGCGCATCTTTATTATCTGGTCGGTGGCAGAAGAAGTAGGCAGACCTGCCTTCAACACGCCACTGATGAATTTTACTCACCCATGGACGAAGGCATGCGGTATTGTCTGCTTCGTTATCGTTACCCACAAAGCGCACTACGGGCTTTTGGCCGGTAGCGATTACATTCACTGGCACCTTGGGCTTCTTACCTCTTACTTCTTTAACTATCTCACTGGTGATAGGTCCTGTGAATAGGGCTCTGGTATCCATGATGATGCGGTTTGCGTTGTGTTTAATCAGCAGGTGATTAAATGCTTTTTCAGCGTCTGACTTAGCAAAAAACTGCAAATGTCGCACTTCTACTGCCACGTCAATAGATGGGGGGATAAGGCCTAAAAATGTATCGAGTACAGATAGTTTATCAGGCCCAAAGCTTGCGGGTAATTGAACCAACATCACGCCGAGCTTGTGCTTGAGAGGCGCGAGCAGTAACAACTGTTGCCGTATTTCATCTTCACAATGCTGTAGTCTATTTACATGCGTGATTTGCTGGTTGAATTTGAAAGCAAAGGAGAAGTGCGAAGGTACCGAATCTGCCCAGCGCGCTACCGCATCTGCATCGGGAAGGGAGTAGAAGGTGGTATTCCCCTCAACGGTATTACATTCATTGGCGTAATGGATAAGCTGGCTTTGTGCCTTGGGAAATGAGGCAAACCATGAATTTGGCCAGTGGCTGTGCTGCCACATGGGTAACCCAATAAATACAGGCGGTAAGTTTTGCTGGGCGTTAGCCATATTCGTTGCGGTATTGTTCATATTTGTCATTGGGCTTTACGACGCATTTGTTTATACTATGCGACCTTAAATCTAATACATTAAACGTGATGGCTTCTTTGGAGCTTCTTTACTAACAAAAGTGCTTATAACTCCCTCGTGCTGCTATTTCGTATACAGTTCTACGAATTCGCAAAAGAGACGTCAGTGTAGAGCATTAGTTCAGGGCCATAAAGTACGCAAATCATCACGTTAAGCAAGAAAATTATCAGGGGTCAACGACCATGCGCACAGATTACTGTGGGAACATCGATTCAACTTACATTGGGCAAGAAGTCACGCTTTGTGGCTGGGTTAACAAACGTCGTGACTTAGGTGGCGTAATCTTTATCGACCTTCGCGACAGAGAAGGGATTGTACAGGTTGTTTTCGACCCTGATTTACCTGATGTACTTTCTGTTGCTAACACCCTTCGCGGTGAGTTTTGTGTAAAGCTAACCGGTAAAGTTCGCGCTCGTCCAGAAGGACAGATTAATAAAGAAATGCGCACAGGTGAGATTGAGATCTTAGGCACAGGCCTTGAAGTTATCAACAAATCAGACGTGCTTCCTCTCGACTGGAATCAAGAAAACTCTGAAGAGCAGCGCTTGCGCTACCGTTACCTCGACTTACGTCGCCCGGTAATGAGCCAGCGTTTACAGTTCAGAGCAAAAGTAACTGGCGCGGTTCGCCGCTTCTTGGAAGAAGAGGACTTTTTAGACATCGAAACGCCTATACTTACAAAAGCGACACCAGAAGGCGCGCGAGACTATTTGGTGCCAAGTCGTACGCACAAAGGTGAGTTTTTCGCACTACCTCAGTCGCCTCAGCTATTTAAACAATTGCTAATGATGTCGGGCATGGACCGCTATTACCAAATAGTGAAGTGTTTCAGAGACGAAGATTTACGTGCCGACCGTCAGCCAGAATTCACCCAAATTGATATCGAAACGACGTTCCTCGATGCGCAAAGCGTGATGGGTATTACCGAGCGAATGATCCGCGACTTGTTTAACAAGATGCTCGATGTGGACCTTGGCGATTTCCCTCAAATGACTTACGCAGAAGCGATGAAGCGCTTTGGAAGTGATAAGCCTGATTTGCGCAACCCGCTTGAGCTTACTGACGTTGCAGATTTGCTTGAAAAGGTTGAGTTTAAAGTATTCAGTGGACCTGCTAACGATCCGAAAGGCCGTGTAAGCGCCATTCGTGTGCCTGGTGGTGCAAAGCTATCTCGTAAGCAAATAGACGAGTACACCAAGTTTGTTGGTATTTACGGTGCAAAAGGCCTGGCGTGGATTAAAGTGAACGAGCTTTCTCCAGGTCAAGAAGGCCTGCAGTCGCCAGTGCTTAAGTTCTTAAGCGAAGATGTGACCGATGCTATTATTCAGCGTACAGGTGCACAAGCGGGTGACATTCTTTTATTCGGTGCGGATGATTACACCGTAGTGACAGAAGCCATGGGCGCACTTCGTCTAAAACTAGGTGAAGACTTTGAATTGCTAGAGGGCGAATGGAAGCCATTGTGGGTTGTTGATTTCCCTATGTTTGAGGAATTCGATGGTCAGCTTCACGCTATTCACCACCCATTCACGGCACCACGTGGGCTTACACCTGAAGAGCTGAAAGCCAATCCGGTTGGCGCGTTGTCTGATGCCTACGACATGGTGCTTAACGGCGTTGAATTAGGCGGTGGCTCGGTTCGTATTCACGATGAGAATATGCAATCTACCGTGTTTAATATTTTAGGAATAGACGACGAAGAAGCCAAAAACAAATTTGGTTTCTTACTCGATGCCCTTCGTTTTGGTGCTCCGCCTCACGCAGGTTTAGCATTTGGTTTAGATCGCCTTGTCATGTTGATGACAGGGGCTACCTCTATTCGCGATGTGATGGCGTTTCCAAAAACCACCACTGCAGCTTGCCCACTCACATCGGCACCAAGCCCAGCTAACCCGCAGCAGCTTGAAGATTTGGCCATTGCGACGGTGAAGAAGCAATCTTAATTTATGGCCTATAAAAAGCCAGAATCAGCGCTGGTGGTGTTGTTTGATGAACACCACCGAGTGCTGTTATTGCAAAGAATGGATGATGCGTCTTTTTGGCAATCTGTCACAGGCGCATTGGAAGACGGCGAAATGCCGATTGAAACAGCCTATCGAGAGGTGGCTGAAGAAACCGGTATTGATGCCAAAGCCTTAGGTTTGTCCATCACCAATCACGACAAGCAAAACCAATACGTTATTCGCGAGCGATGGCGTCATCGTTATCCTCCGGGTACCCTTCACAATACTGAGCATGTATTTTCCCTTCAAGTGAGTAGTAAAACACCGATAACTCTTACCGAGCATCTTCAATACGAATGGGTGTCAAAGGATGAGGCGTTAGCACGCTTGTGGTCTCCTTCAAACAAAGAGGCGGTATCTTTGTTTGTACCGAGTAAGGCTTAATGGTTATACTGGGTATAGATCCAGGTTCTAGGATCACAGGCTACGGTTTAATAGCGCGAAAGCAGGGTAAGCTGGTATATGTGGCGAGCGGTTGTATTCGAGTAGGCACTACCGATTTACCTTCTCGTTTGGCAAATATATTTACCGGCGTGGGCGACATCATTCGTCAATATAACCCATCACAGTTTGCTATCGAACAAGTGTTTATGGCTAAAAACCCAGACTCTGCGTTAAAGCTTGGTCAGGCAAGGGGCGCTGCAATAGTGGCGGCAACCCAATCTCAGCTTCCTGTTGCCGAGTATAGTGCAAGACAAATTAAACAGGCAGTTGTGGGTAAAGGTAATGCTGATAAAACACAAGTTCAGCATATGGTTAAGCACCTGCTGAACTTAAGTGGGACACCTCAGGCCGATGCGGCAGATGCGCTTGCTGTGGCACTTTGCCATGCCAATACCGAACAAAGCCTTATCAATATGGCGGGCCAAGCACGAAAAACCGTTCGCGGTCGTTTGCGTTAATTTCCTAGAACCAATCCTTTTTAAGCATTCAAGCGCGCACAAAGAGAATATAAATGATTGGACGAATTCGCGGTACGTTGGCTGAAAAGCAGCCACCAGAAATTCTTGTAGATGTGGCCGGTGTAGGTTACGAAATACACATGCCTATGACGAGCTTTTACCAACTGCCTGCAGTAGGCGATGAAGTTGTGGTTTACACGCACTTTGTGGTTCGCGAAGATGCTCAGTTGCTGTTTGGTTTTGCCGATAAGTTAGAGCGCGGATTATTTCGAGAGCTGATAAAAGCAAATGGTGTGGGACCAAAACTCGGTTTGGCTATTTTATCGGGAATGTCGGCGCCACAGTTTCTGTCAAGCGTGCAAAATGAAGACGTTTCCGCGTTAGTCAGCTTACCGGGTATTGGCAAAAAAACCGCAGAGCGTTTAGTGGTTGAACTTAAAGACCGACTGGCCAAGTTTGGAAAAATGCAAAGTGTGGCTGTTCCCGCACCAAGCAGTGACCTGCTTTCTGGTAGTACCTTTGTTGCTGTAAACAGTGCACGAGAAGAAGCGCAAAGCGCACTTATTGCACTGGGTTATAAACCAGCGCAAGCCAGTAAGTTGGTGGATAGCGTTTACAAAGACGGTATGGAAAGTGAATCCTTGATACGTGAAGCGCTAAAAGCGGCCCTGTAATAACGGTGCGGTATAAAAAATGCTGCAGCCATTTTATTAAAAAGTAGACGAACCATGATAGAAGCCGACAGACTGATAACGCCGGACGCCAACACTGAAGATGAAGTAATAGATCGCGCTATTCGTCCAAAGATGTTGGATGACTATACGGGACAACCTCACGTTTGTGAGCAGATGGAAATTTTCATTCAGGCCGCACGTAATCGAGAAGACGCCCTTGATCACCTTCTTATATTCGGTCCCCCAGGACTGGGAAAGACAACCCTAGCGAACATTGTTGCAAATGAAATGGGCGTTAACATTAAAACCACGTCTGGACCGGTATTAGAAAAAGCGGGTGATTTAGCCGCACTTTTGACCAACCTTGAAAAAAACGACGTTCTTTTTATTGATGAAATCCATCGCTTGAGCCCCGTAGTGGAAGAAATTCTCTACCCTGCAATGGAAGATTATCAGCTCGATATTATGATAGGCGAGGGACCGGCTGCTCGTTCGATAAAGCTCGACTTGCCTCCGTTTACGCTGGTAGGGGCAACAACCCGTGCTGGCTCACTGACGTCTCCCCTGCGAGATCGTTTTGGTATCGTTCAGCGCCTTGAGTTTTATTCAGTGAAAGACCTAACCTCTATCGTGTCTCGAAGCGCTAGCTACCTGAACCTATCAATGACCGAAGAGGGTTCGAGGGAAATAGCCTGTCGAGCTAGAGGCACGCCTCGAATTGCTAATCGCCTATTACGACGAGTACGAGACTATGCAGAGATAAAGTCTGATGGCACTGTTGGCGCTGACACAGCGGCAAAAGCCCTTGATATGCTCGATGTGGACAAGGAGGGCTTTGACTATATGGACAGAAAATTGCTCTCGGCCATTATAGAAAAATTCGATGGCGGTCCCGTGGGCTTAGATAATCTCGCCGCAGCTATCGGAGAAGAGAAAGAAACCATCGAAGATGTCATTGAACCCTTCCTTATTCAGCAGGGCTTTTTGCAGCGAACGCCGAGAGGTCGTATAGCGTCTCAGCGTGCCTACCTTCATTTTGGGTTTACCCCTGCGAGTTAGTATTTCTACTTAAACTGAGAGCCTTGGTAAATCCAATGTGTCGTCCTAAAATAGGTTGACAGTTTTTAGGCCAGCTCCAGTAGCTGGCCTT
>OLHL01000685.1_pt1 | contig 14984 bp, 14 predicted proteins | sample 1609441 | NCBI WGS metagenome assembly OLHL01 (sample SAMN05416833, study PRJEB24817) | seawater metagenome | isolation source: Sea water | place: Canada:Atlantic | collected 2013-07 | reverse complement strand
ACGAGATAGCGTAGCGTCTCGTGGGCTCGGAGATGTGTATAAGAGACAGTCAAAATACTATCTCGTGTGTTTAACTTTGATCATCAAGAAGTGGCTGCCAACCCTGTGCATTTGTTTTATGTGCTTGAAAGGCAGATTGAACGTGAACAATTTCCACCTGATTTAAGTGAGCAATATTTAGAGTTCTTAAAAGGCTATCTGATACCAAAATATGTTGAATTTATTGGTAAAGAAATTCAGACCGCGTATTTAGAATCTTACTCAGAATACGGGCAGAATCTTTTCGACCGCTATGTCACCTATGCAGACTTTTGGATCCAAGATCAGGAGTATCGTGACCCTGAAACCGGTCAACTTTTTGACCGCGCGTCGCTAAATGCTGAACTTGAGAAAACTGAAAAACCTGCGGGAATTAGCAATCCTAAAGACTTCCGTAATGAGATAGTGAATTTCGTACTTCGTGCACGAGCCAATAATGGTGGTAAAAACCCATCGTGGACGAGTTATGAAAAATTACGCACTGTGATTGAAAAGAAAATGTTTTCCAACACGGAAGATTTGCTGCCAGTTATTTCGTTTAATACAAAAGGGTCAGCCGACGAACAGAAAAAGCATGACGACTTTGTAAATCGAATGACGGAAAAAGGCTATACACAAAAGCAAGTCAGACTATTGTGTGAGTGGTATTTACGAGTTCGTAAAGCCTCATAATGGGCTATTTACTCGTGGTTCACCCTATGACAAGCAGGTGGTTATGGCGCATTTCATCGACCGAAGACTTAATAGTAAAGGCAAAAGCACGGTAAACAGACAGCGCTTTATTAAACGCTACAAACAACAGATAAAGCGTGCTGTTACCGATGCTGTTGGTAAACGTTCTGTTACCGACCTAGACTCGGGCGAGCAGGTAAGCATTCCTACTCGCGATATTTCTGAACCTGTATTTCATACCGGAAAAGGGGGCAAGCGAGATATTGTCCACCCCGGTAATGACCAATTCATTGCAGGCGATAAAATTGACCGCCCACCAGGTGGCGCGGGTCAAGGTTCTGGTGAAGGGGAAGCGGGTAATAGCGGCGACGGAGAAGATGAATTCGTTTTCTCCATCTCAAAAGACGAATATTTAGATATTTTGTTCGACGACTTGGCGCTGCCTAATTTAAAGAAAACGCAGTTTGATAAAGTGATTCAACATGAAACCTATCGTGCTGGGTATCAAACTGACGGTGTGCCGAGTAACTTAGACATTGTTCGTTCTCTTAAAGGATCGGTGGCAAGACGAATTGCGTTAACCGGTTCTACCCGAAAGCGTATCAGAGAGTTAGAAGAACAGTTAGCCATACTAATGACTGCGCCTACTAACAATGCACTAGCCATTGAAGAAATTGAAAAAGAACTCGCACTACTTAAAGCCAAAGTGGCTAAAGTCCCTTTTATCGACACCTTCGATTTACGTTTTAAAAACTACGACAAGCGCCCTATCCCAACGAGCAAAGCGGTGATGTTTTGTTTGATGGATGTTTCAGGCTCTATGGATCAAGCGACCAAAGATGTAGCAAAACGCTTCTATATTCTACTGTATTTATTTTTAACACGTACCTACGAAAATGTAGAGGTGGTGTATATCAGGCATCATACTCAAGCGAAAGAAGTCGACGAACAAGAGTTTTTTTACTCTCAAGAAACCGGCGGAACCATTGTTTCTAGCGCACTGAAACTCATGGACGAGATTGTTCGCGAACGCTTTAGCGATGGCAATTGGAATATCTACGCGGCCCAAGCATCCGATGGCGATAACTGGGCCGATGATTCGCCTTTATGTAGCTCACTTTTAGTTAATAACCTATTACCCGCCACTCGCTACTTTGCCTATATTGAAATAACCGAACGCCAACACCAAACCCTTTGGCGAGAATACGAAAAGGTCAGTCAATCTTTCGACAATATAGTATGTAAACACATTCAAACACCGGATGATATTTACCCTGTATTCAGAGAAATATTCAAGCGTACCGAGCAGTTGAGTACGCAAGGAGGTTAGCCCATGTCTGTAAGTGCAACGCGTCAAAAACATAAATTAGGTGATGGCCCAGATTGGACGTTTTCGTTACTGACCGACTATGAAACAGAAATAGACCGTATTGCTAAAGCGTTTAAGCTAGACACCTACCCAAACCAAATTGAAGTTATTACCGCCGAACAAATGATGGATGCCTATGCCAGCATAGGTATGCCGCTAAACTATACCCATTGGTCGTTTGGTAAAAAGTTTATTCAAACCGAACAACAGTACCGCAGAGGCCAAATGGGCTTGGCCTATGAAATTGTGATTAATTCCGACCCTTGCATTGCGTATTTAATGGAAGAAAATACCATTACCATGCAAGCGTTGGTGATGGCCCATGCCTGCTATGGCCACAACTCTTTTTTTAAAGGTAACTACCTTTTTCAAACCTGGACAGATGCCAGTTCCATTATCGACTATTTGGTATTTGCCAAGAAGTACATTTCTAAATGTGAGCAAAAACACGGTGTAGAGGAAGTTGAGAACATTCTCGATTCTTGTCACGCCCTAATGAATTACGGTGTGGACCGATACAAAAGGCCACAAAAAATATCGCTTCAGGAAGAGAAAACCCGTCAAGAAGAACGTGCTCAGTATTTGCAGTCACAGGTTAATGAGCTGTGGCGAACCTTGCCGCACAACCCTAAAAGTAAAGATACAAACACCCTACGTTTTCCTTCCGAGCCACAAGAGAACTTACTGTATTTCATTGAAAAGAATGCGCCACTGTTAGAACCCTGGCAACGCGAAATTGTGCGCATTGTGCGCAAGGTATCTCAGTACTTCTACCCACAAAAACAAACTCAAGTAATGAATGAAGGCTGGGCCTGTTTTTGGCATTACCACATTCTAAATAAAATGTACGACGAGGGATTAGTCAGCGACCGCTTTATGATGGAGTTTTTGCACAGTCATTCCAGCGTAGTCATGCAGCCCGATTACAACAGCCCATACTATTCTGGTATCAACCCTTATGCATTAGGGTTCTCGATGTTCATGGATATCAAACGGGTGTGCCAGTCTCCCACCAAAGAAGATTATGAATACTTGCCAACTATCGCTGGTAAAGATTGGCTTGAAACCGTGCATTTCGCCATGCACAACTTTAAAGATGAAAGCTTTATTAGTCAGTTTTTATCACCCAAGCTAATGCGAGATTTCAAATTATTTGCCTTAGAGGACGACGCGAGTAATTCCTATGTAAGCGTCAGTGCTATTCACGACGAGAACGGCTATCGGACTATTAGAGAAAAGCTCTCCGCCCAATATAATTTGAGTAATTTGGAGCCTAATATTCAGGTATATAACGTTGATGTAAGAGGCGATCGGTCTTTAACCCTTCGCTACGTTCCTCAACATGGTATTCCGTTAGGAAACTCCAAAGGTGAGGTTATGCGTCATCTTCATAGATTGTGGAAGTTTGATGTAAGACTTGAGCAAGAAAACAGTGCCGGGCTTCCTACCCTACTGGCCGAGTGTCGAACCAGTAAATGATTGTACCTTTCACCTTCTGATATGCGGGGCAATCACTCATATGCACATTCTTAGTTGCACACAGGAGCCTGACTTACTGCTGCAAAGGCAGGGGTATGTCAGGCATTCAGTGTTTTAATTGTTTGATTTGGCTTAGGCTCATCAAGAAAACCATTTTCAGAGGCGTAGAGAAACGCGTCATCGATACTCAGCACGTGAAAGCTGACGTAATCTTTGGCTCGTTCGGGTAGCATTTTAGCCAGTTGGTATCGTTTGACGGGGTTAGTTTGGTATACATAAAATGTTGCTTTAACACCCTTTTCGTAACACCATATTCCGTATTCGGTAAACTTGTCCATGGCATCAAATGTGGTCAAATCCCACTTATCCAACAACACGATATGCAGCCAACGCTTATTAAACTTTGACGATACTTCCTGCTTAACATCAGCAATATAGCTATTTGATATTTCAGTAGACCATTGACCATCTAATTCACTAATAAGTGTAGAGCCCACAATCTCAATGCTATAAGCGGCATGGGGAAACTTTTTATAACACACCATATCAGAGCGTGTATTCATGCTAACACTCCTCTTTAATACAAGAAGAATGCTGACAATAAAGCCTATATCTATGGCGCAGAGTATCGCTCCATGATGCCATCGATTCTTCCTACCTTTTTCGTGTTGCGTCTCTCACAGTATAGTCAGTTATTGTAAGTAGGCTAATTTTTGGCAGCGCTTTTGAACAATAGTCTTTGATAAGAATAACTTCTACATGAGGTGCTTACGCTTACAGAAAAACAAGGAAGCCGCCCCTATCGCCGAGAACACCGCTGCGGTGGCAAAGGTTTCGTACGCGTTGGCTCCTTGGTCCCATTGCTGCCCTGCCATATAGTTACCGAACGCACCACCGAACCCAAATGCCACACTAATATAAATGGCTTGACCTCGGCTGTGAAATGCAGGTGGTAAAAATTGATGAATGAAGTGCACAGACACCGCATGGGTTAACCCGAAACTGAGTGCATGAATAACTTGGCTGAGTAATATCACCGCCATGCTATCGGCAGCAGATGCTAATGCGTACCAACGCAGTGCGGTTAATAACAAGCTGGCGAATAACAGATTCCACACGCCAAAACGTGCAGTTAAACGGCTAGCAATAAGAAAAATACCCACTTCAACCAGTACGCCCAGGGCGATAAATAAACCAGTTTGCTGACCGCTGTAGCCAAGGTCGCGCATATACAACGCGAAAAAGCCGTAATAGGCTCCGAAGCTAATTTGTAAGCATATAGAAGCAAAGATGAAAACTACAAACGGGCGCTGTTTGGCGTACTGCCAAATACTGCCTACGGCCGTGTGTTTCTCGGCACTGGCTTTAGGCGCTTGAATGAATAACGTGGTCACGAACAACAGCAATAACACGCCCACACTCGCTATTACTGGCGTTTCAGTAGAAAAGCTATCTAAGGCTTTACCTACACCTACCGTTAAGCATATAAAGCCAATGCTTCCCCACAACCTTATAAGCCCGTAGCTGGCTTTAGTGCCTTCTACTGACTTCATGGTGATAACCTCTAATTGAGGTAGTACCGCGGTCCAAAACATCATCATTAAGCCGAAAGAAAGGGTAAGCCCCCAAAATCCTTCGAACAAGAATACGGAACAGAAAGTTGCCACGGTAAGAAAACTACCCAGCCTTAACACACTCACCGCGTTGCCTTTTTTATCAGCAATGCCCGCCCATATTCCTGGCCCTAAGATACGTGCAAGGGTTATCACTGCAAAAAGCTCCCCTATTTCAGCAGAGCTAAAACCACGACCATCGAGAAATATTCCCAAGTAAGGGACCAAAACACCTAACTGACCAAAGTACAGCCAATAGGTTAACGCGAGAACAATGAGTGATTTATGGTTAGCAAAAGGCAATTTAGCGAATGGCACTGCACAACTCCGTATGCGATAGCGCCACAGGTAACGTTACCTGTGGCGTATGAAGGGGATAAGCTGGATGGTATATTATACTGACGCGCTGTTTTCTTATCGCTTAGTTAGCGCTTATTCAGCTTTACCTGCCTGACCTGCCTGACCTGCAATAGCTACGGTAGTCGATACCACAGAAGCGTTTTGCGCACGGTGACGCAAGTAGTGATCCATCAATACAATCGCCATCATCGCTTCAGCAATAGGCACCGCACGAATACCGACACAAGGGTCGTGACGACCTTTGGTGATGATTTCGATTTCTTCACCCTGCTTGTTGATGGTTTTACCTGGCACTGAAATACTAGATGTTGGTTTAAGTGCCATATGTACTTCAAGATCTTGTCCTGTTGAAATACCGCCTAATACGCCACCCGCATGGTTTGATTGGAAACCTTCAGGTGAAAGCGTATCTCGGTGCTCACTGCCTTTTTGGTTAATAACCTCAAAACCGTCGCCAATCTCTACGCCTTTAACCGCATTAATGCCCATCATAGCGTGCGCAATATCGGCATCTAATCTATCGAATACTGGCTCGCCCAAACCCACTGGTACGTTTTTTACCACGACTGAAACTTTAGCACCGATGCTATCGCCAGATTTCTTTAGCTCGCGCATGTATTCATCTAGCGCTTCGAGTTTGCTTTCATCAGGGCAGAAAAAAGGATTGGTATTCGTCACCGCATGGTCAACGTTTTCAACGCTAATAGGCCCTAATTGAGAAAGGTAGCCATGTACTTCAACGCCATGCACTTCTTTTAAATACTTTTTGGCAATACCACCCGCAGCAACACGTACCGCAGTTTCACGGGCAGACGAGCGACCACCACCACGATAATCACGTGAACCATACTTTTGATCGTAGGTATAATCGGCATGGCCTGGGCGAAAACGGTCGGCAATATTTGAGTAGTCTTGGCTTCGTTGATCTTTGTTTTTAATCAACAAACCAATACTGGTACCCGTCGTTTTTCCTTCAAACACGCCAGACAAAATTTGCACTTCATCATCTTCACGACGGGCGGTGGTATAACGGGATGTACCAGGCTTACGTCTGTCTAAATCGCCCTGTAAATCAGCTTCACTTAACGTGAGGCCAGGAGGGCAACCATCAACAACACCGCCAATGGCGATACCGTGGCTTTCTCCAAATGTGGTAACGGTGAAGAGTTTTCCAAAGCTGTTGCCTGACATAATCGAGAATTAATCCTTGCTGTTAAAATAGTTTTTTAATGTTGAGCTGTTCACGGCAAATATCCCCTGCCCGCCATTTTCAAAGCTAAGCCAAATGACTTCAAGGCCTGGGAAACGAGTGTCCATGTGCACTTCGCTGTTACCCACTTCAATGAACAACCAGCCGTTATCGGTTAGGTATTGTGGTGCTTCACGCAGCATAATATCCACAAGTTCTAACCCGTCGTCTCCGGCTGCTAATGCAAGCTCGGGCTCGTGATGATATTCATCAGGTAAGTCGGCCATGTCTTCAGCATCAACATAAGGTGGGTTTGATACGATTAAATCGTACTTCTGCCCGGTTAAATTAGTAAATAAATCAGAATGAATAGGGTAAACACGGTGACTTAATTGATGCTCTTGAATATTAATATCGGCCACTTCAAGGGCATCTTCGCTTATATCTACCGCATCAACCTGTGAGTCGGGGTACGCATGCGCAAGCGCAATAGCAATACAACCACCCCCTGTGCACATATCTAAAATATGCGACGGTGCTTCTTTAACGAAGGGCTCAAAATTATTTTGAATCAGTTCTGCAAACGGAGAGCGAGGGATAAGCACGCGCTCATCAACGTAAAATGGCATGCCGCAAAACCAAGCTTCGTTGGTAATGTAAGGCAGAGGCATACGGGTTTGAACTCGTTTTAAAACAAGCTCAGCAATTTTTTCGCGCTCACTTTTTGTGAGTCTTGATGACAACATGCTGTCGCCAACATGCTCAGATAACGAATGCGGCAAGTGTAGCGCTTGCATGGTAAGGCTTAATGCTTCATCCCAAGCGTTATCGGTACCATGACCAAAATAGAGGGCGGCGTCGTTAAATCGACTGGTAGCCCACCGAATCATATCAAGTATGCTGTGTAAATCTTCGATGGCTTCTTCTAAGTAAAACTTGTCGGTCATAAGAGCTTGGGTACATCAGGAATATGAAAGCTGGTATCATACCCAAAGATAACGCCTGCGCCCACGTTAATTTGCATATCGGTTCATAATGAAAGCATTTAAAAAAGAACTAAAAGCCATGAAAAAAGGCATTGAGAAGCTAAAAGTGATTGAAGATACCTTCTCATTTGCTGATGCTGTGCAAGGTGTAAAGCCCATGGAGCAGGACAAGATTGTTCCGAATAAGAAAGTCGCCCTTGAAAAGAAAAAGCAATTAGCAGGGGTTAAAGACCTAAAAGGCAGTAAGCAAGTAGCGGCGAGTTTTAGTTTTTCCGATATGTACCAAGCCGTACTTCCGCAAGAAGGCCCCATGCGGTATTGCCGAGAAGGCGTGCCAACGCATGTACTAAAACAGCTTAGACGAGGAGACTATTCCCCTGAGTTTCTGCTGGATTTGCACGGTATGACCCGAGAAATGGCAAAAACAGAAATAGCCTCATTAATTTATACCGCCCGAAAAGAGTCGGTAGATTGTGTTTCTATTATGCACGGGTTTGGACAGGGCGTTTTAAAAAATGCACTCCCCCACTACTTAATACAGCATCCACACGTGAATGCTTTCCATCAAGCGCCACTTGAATACGGCGGACAAGCGGCATTGCTTGTGTTGCTAGATGTGCCCACGCCAGAATATAAGCGATAGTGAACGTAGTTATCGTTACTGAGTTTTTGACCTATCATTTACCTAATTCATGTCAAACGCCGCGACTTACAGGCAAAACAATTTTTACTTATCAAGTTCTGCGCTGTTGTGCATAAATAGGTAGGTATAAAACACGCCCATTCCAATAATAATACTAATACCTAAAAGCGAGCCCCATACAACGGGATCTGAAATCATACTTAGTAACATAGTGTTTCTCCTCACAGGGTTAATAAGGTAATGATAGCGATTTCTTGGCGAAGGTTTGTGATCTGGATCAAGTCTGAAATACGGTAAATAGGAGGGATGTAGAGAAGTTGATCGAGATCAATGTATAAAAAAATTAAAAATAACCCATAATGCCATTGCAAATCATTCTCATTTGCAATACATTGTACATGCCTGTTCGACGTAGGTTAAAAACGGTCTTGGCTTAGCGTCGTAAGGGGAGCAGACGCCCGTCTGTTCCCCTATTTTTTTGCCTGCTACTTTGTCGTTTTATCAATAATAAAACGCACACATAACCCCTTATTTTTTCGGTTTTGAATTACTAAGTGGCCATTATGCGCATCCGTTATTTCTCGGCATAGCGCTAACCCTAATCCACTCCCATTAGCTTTAGTGGAATAAAAAGGAACCAGCGCATTCGTCATCACGCTATCCGTCATGCCTTTTCCGCTATCGAGTACTTCAATAATAACTTGAGAAGCCGTTTGTTTAATGACGAGCTCCACATCCTGTGGGTCGCCTCCCGACTCATGGGCATTTTTAAGTAAGTTAATTAATAGCTGCTCTAATTGGACTGCATCGGCTTTCACCTCAACAGCCTCTTGCATGGTTAACTTAAAGTCACATTGATTGCTGAGTTGCGCCGTTATTTTATCCCAATCAATTGTTGCTAAAACTGGTGGAGGCAATTTTGCAAATCTTCCATACCCTTGAACAAATTGGTTTAAGTGGGCGATACGTTCTTCAATAGTATGGAACACACGCACCAGACGGGCATCACCATTTTGTTGGCCTACAATTTGGCCGCTATGTAATAGGCTAGAAATAGGCCCCAAGGAATTATTGAGCTCGTGACTAATTACTCTTATTACCTTTTTCCACACCGATACTTCTTGTCGGTTAAGCTCTCGCGTCATTTGCTTAAGAATATACAGTCGGTGAGTTTGGTTATTTAATAAAAACGTTCCTGTAGACATATGCCATGTTTGAATGCCGCTAGCCCCCTGAGGCAAAGTGAATAGCCCTTCTCGATTTTCTAGCAAAACATCTTTTAGCGTGTCTGGTTTATTGTTAAGTAAAGTGCCGAGGGTGTAACCTTCCAAGCTTCTGGTACCCGAACTGCTAGCAGCCAACTTACTGGCGCCCAACTTATTCGTACCAGCGCCATTTTCCTCAGAGCCTGTATCCTCCACCCTAGTTGTTGGATGGAAGAACTCGCAGGCTTGGCGGTTACTTAGCACCACATGCATCTGATCGTTCACTAACAATAAAACGTCAGGTGAACTATGCAGCACTTTATCTAGCATTAGCTCTCGTTGATACAACCACTGCTTTTCTCGGCGAAGGGTTTCTGCGGTATCGTTATAAAGCTGGAATAAGGTTTTAAACTCGTCGTTTGATTTACAAGACAGTGTTGACGAAAACTCACCGTCTTTAAAATTGAGCAAACCTATTTTAAGCGCCTCTAATTGTTTGTTTATTGGCGCTGTACAGACTTTGACTGCAAGTGCACATAAGCATAAAGACACAAGGACAAGCAAAGCTTTTTGAACAACCGACAGGTCGCTTACATACAACATAGGCGCCATACCTATTGCTGTGGCACAAAGCGCAGCGACCCGAAGCTTATTTTTAATTAACCTCACGATTTATAATCAATTCCATATTTATCTAGCCGGCGGTAAAGCGCTTGTCTTGATAACCCTAAGTACCTTGCCACTTTAGATATAGTGCCGTTAAATTCTGTAAGCGCCGCCTCAATCTCTGATTTGCTGGGCTCTTTTCCGCCTTTTCGCTCTGTATTCACCTCACCACTAATAGAGGGTAAACCGAAGTCATCAGCATCCAGCGTACCATCTGGATGTAATATACTGACTCGTCGACATACATTTTCAAGCTCACGCACATTTCCTGGCCACGCATAGGCTTGTAGCGCCTGCTGCCCAGTGAGGCTAATATCTCGACCTGGTAAAAAATGCTTTGCTAAGGCCAACACATCATCTCCTCGCTCATTAAGGGGCGGCACATTAATTTCGATGACATTGAGGCGATAAAACAAATCCTCGCGAAATGCGCCGTTTGCGATGTCGCGAGTTAAATCAGAATTGGTGGCCGATATTATCCTTACGTCTGTTTTTTGTGTTTTCACCGACCCTAGCTTTTCAAATTCACCGGTTTGCAATACGCGCAATAATTTGACCTGGCCTGACAGCGGCAAATTGCCGATTTCATCTAAAAACAAGGTGCCTTGGTGGGCGGCTTCAAAACGGCCAATTCGCGTTTTGTTAGCGCTGGTAAACGCGCCTATTTCTGCGCCAAAGAGCTCAGCTTCAATAAGCTCTTGAGGAAGGGCGCCCGCATTTACCTTCACAAATGCCGACTGATTAAGGGGTGATTGAGATTGAATGAGTTCAGCAATCTTTTCCTTTCCACTTCCATTAGGCCCAGTAATAAGTACCGGTACATCAGATTTAGCCACCTGCACCGACATATCTACTACCCGCTGCATGGCTGCACTTTCGTACACTAACCCAATACTTACGGCTGCTTGGCGGGTTTTGTCAAAATTTGCCGCTTGTTGCTTCAACACTTTATTTTGGCTGGCGGCCTGCCCTAACGCCACGAGGTTTTTGATGGTGGTAATAAGCTTACTATCATCCCACGGCTTTGGAATGTAGTCAGCTGCGCCTGCTTTTACCAACTCTACCGCTTGTTCTAGCTCTGTCCACGCCGTGATGAGAATAATGGGTAATAGCGGATTTAGCTCACGAAGTGCGAAGAAGAGCTCGCGCCCTTCCTCGCCAGAGGTCGTATCTGCACTAAAATTCATATCTTGCAACACTAGCCCGATAGCTTGGTAATTGACTATCTGCAGCGCCGCTTTTGGCGTTGTGGCTGTCACCACTTCGTAACCATGAATTTCTAGCAATAGTGATAACGCCTCTAATACAGCGGCGTTGTCATCAACAATTAAGACTTTGGTCATGTCTACACTTCTTAAATACGACTTATATACTGCGAGTAGCAATACTGGGTGAAATATTAGCGGCTCGCATGGCGGGAACAATAACGGCCAGTAGGCTCATTACAAAAATGAACACGGCAGTACCCACAATGAACTCGGGTTCTAATGATGAAATAGAGTAGGATTTCATCATTACATCACCTAAAACCACTGCCGCTAATCCCCCTATCACTAAACCCGCTATACAGACCATGGTATTTTCGACTAAAAAATACCTTACGATAGCAGACTTTCTTGCCCCTAGCGCTCGGCGGGTACCAATTTGTTTTGTGCGTTTGCTAATGTTGAATTGCGTAAGCCCGAATATGCCAAGTGCAGTCACCAGTAGAAGAATAACAACAAGTACAATCAACATACGCATCATGAGCACATCGGTGGCGTCATAGTTTTCTTTGGTTTTATCTAGCCCATCCACATTAATAATGACCCGCTTATCGTAAACGTCCAACATATTCTGTTCAATGTTCGCCATGATGTTAGCTCGTTCAGTTTTATCTGTACGAACTAGGATATGTTGATAATTTTGGACATCCATAAACGGCACAATAGCCGTGGTTTTATCTCGCATACCATTAGGCCAAGGGCTTTTCATTGTTCCCACTATTCCGATAATTTCAAGGGGTCTATTTTTAAGATAAACCGTTTCTCCCAGCGCCCCACCATCGGAAAATAATGCTTCGGCAAAGGCTTGAGAGACAATAATTGTGTTGGGGCCGTTACCGGTGAAGTCATTACCAACAATAACCTCTTCTGGCCTAAAGTTTCGCCCTTTTAAAAGTTTTATACCGAAGGTATTTAAACCATGTTCGTCCATATAATAATAAGGCACGCTGATGGATTTAGATTTCTCTGGAGATGGCTTCAACCTCACTGATGATGTAGAACCACCGCCTGACAAAGGCACTGCTTGAACTAAACTTGCGTCAATTACGCCAGGGAGGCTTCGAATCATTGTTTCATCGAGTTCTGCTTGTTGGCTGAGGGAGCGGTCTTTCCCGAATGTCATGACCGACAAGCTAAAGATTTCCTTTTCTGGGAACCCTGTATCTTCGCGAAGATACGAAACATGATCATTAATCATAAATGCAGCATTGCTAACAATCGCCATGGTAAGCGCTATTTGAAGTAACAGAAGCACGGCGCCAATTTTGGAACGGCGTATTGCATTGAAGATAGGTTTAATGTCTAACATAGCCTGCTCCTTATTGGCTTTTTAAGTAGATAGCGGGTTGTGTTCTGCACACCAACCAAGCTGGGTACAATCCAGCCAAGAAACTGGCCACAAGGGCGATAATTGGCGCAGCGAGTAACATTGAGACATCCATAGTTGCTAGGGCATCATAATAGCTGTTGGTCACCCGAATTCCCCATAACCCAATTTGCGCAATCACAATTCCTAACAAGCCACCGGCTAGCCCAATCACCGACACTTCGACAATATGCTGGGCAAATATATGACGTTTACTGGCACCGAGTGCCCTCCGGACACCCACCTCTGGCGCCCGCTTTAAAAACTTCGCCAGCAGCAACCCTAAAATGTTGGACACACACACTAATAGAAACATAAAACTCAACCCCACCAGAATACGATTGTCTTCAGATACCACTGAGTTGTACTCCAGCCATTCCGTCACGTTTCGAAGCTTGTATTCCAACGTTTCTCGGTTGAAGCGGCCTTTTTCTCTTTGATCTTCCATGTAAGTCATAAGAAAATTGGCGAATTGTTGCTTCTCTGCTTCCGTATTCAACTGTACCCAAAATTGAATCCACACATGTTCTGAATGCATTAAATCTTGATAGTTCTTAATTCCCTCATGCTTCCACCCGTTTAAGTTTCCCCAGGTGGTAATTTCTTCCAGCGCGCCAATAGCGAAAGGAATATAGAGCTGTTCAGAGGAGTTAAACGCACCGTTGTTCACGTCATAATACTTCACATGGTGGTCCCAATTGGCTGAGACACCCACAATTCGGTAACTGTTATTATCAAGGTAAATATGTTGGCCAACCGAGTCTTTACCTGCAAATAAACGGTTATTAATTTTTTCTGATATCACCACTACATATTCATGGGTGTCTTGTGAGTGTAAAGACCAAGGTGCGCCATAAATAAAAGGTCGGTCGAAGATAGAAAAGAACTCTCTATTCACCATTCGCGCGGGCTCCATGGTAGGTTTAACGTCGGGCGAATTTAGGTGTACAGAGAAGCCACTTCTAAAACTAGGTGACTTGGGGACTGAAATGTCTGCGTTGTACAGATTAACGGCATCTTGATAAGTAAGTTGATACGGCAGGTTGTCAGATGAATGCCACTCACGACCATCGTCCATAATATTTAGCTGAGGATAATAAATCGCGCTGCTTTTGTGGGGAATGGGGTCCATCGACATCATGTGATAAACTGACAGACTGGTCATAGTAAGCCCTATACCAATGGCAATGGCAAACACCATTAAAAAGCTAATGACGGGCGTGCGTTTTATGCTTCGCCAACTTAAATCAATATAGTGGAGAAACATATTACACTCCTGACGCAACAACGGTTTTATTGTCGAGGGTGGCTGCTAAAGACGGCTTACCCTGATATAAGGTAAAGTCGGCTAACTGCCCATCTACGACTTGAATATTCCGAGGCGCTCGGCGCGCTAATTCGGCATCATGGGTTACCATTACAATCGTGGCGCCATTTTTGTTTATCTCTTCAAGTAGCTCCATAACTTGGCGGGCCATCAGGCTGTCCAGATTTCCCGTAGGTTCATCGGCAAGTAAGAAACGAGGCTTGCCCGCAAGAGCTCGTGCGATTGCAACACGTTGCTGTTGCCCGCCAGACAACTGTTGCGGTAAATGTTTAGCTCGGCTGGCCAAACCAACTTGCTCTAAACATTGTTCAATTCTTACTTTACGCTCTTTTGCGGCAATGCCCCGATAACGCAGGGGCACTTCGACATTTTCATATAAATTCAAATCAGGTATTAGATTGAAACCCTGAAATATATAACCAATTTTTTGGTTTCTTAAGTCGGCAGTTTGATTATCTGACAATCCACCGATATCCACGCCATCTAAGGTATATTGGCCTGATGTGAACGGTTCCAGCAAACCAGCAATGTTTAAAAATGTTGTTTTCCCAGAGCCAGAAGGCCCTGTTACCGCAATAAACTCGCCTTCATTTACGGTTAGCGAAAAATCTCTTAGCGCATGAGTTTGTACACTGTTCGTCTGATATATTTTGCTTACGTTGTTCATGGTTAACATTGCTATTTATCCTTTTTATTAGCGCAGAAGTACTGTAGACGCTTGATTAAACTGTTCGTAATTTGAAACTATTATTTGACTGTCTCTTATACACATCTCCGAGCCCACGAGACGCTACGCTATCTCGTA
>OLHL01000670.1_pt1 | contig 15166 bp, 18 predicted proteins | sample 1609441 | NCBI WGS metagenome assembly OLHL01 (sample SAMN05416833, study PRJEB24817) | seawater metagenome | isolation source: Sea water | place: Canada:Atlantic | collected 2013-07 | reverse complement strand
TCTACACCTCTCTATTCGTCGGCAGCGTCAGATGTGTATAAGAGACAGGATTAATTCTGCCAAAATAGGGAGAAGGCGATGCCATCACAGAAAATGCGCTAATTTGTATTTGTTCCAGTAAGGCGCCCTGTAAATCCAGCATATTAAGTTTTAATAGCATGCCCGACTCTTCATCAAGCCAAAGCTGGTAACCAAACCGGGTGTTGTCCCTGCTCACAATCCTAATTTGCTGTGCAGAACGTCCAGCGACTCTAGCCCGGCCGACTAATACAAATTCGTAACTTTCTAACAGCTTCTGTGGGTTATGAAGAAGAATATTAGGAATGGGCCCATTGATAAAACGAGAGCGAATGCTGTAGGGCTGCGTATCAGGCTCAAACACACTCACGATACCATCAACGCGGATAAGCTCGCGGCCTGGTCCATTTTGCAAATTCAACTGCTCTACTTCAGTGCCATCATCCAGTACGCCGTGACGCCATAGGTATGGCACCGTTTCTTTACCAACGGTGGTCTGAACAAATGATACCTGATAGTTGGCAGAAGAGATGAGTGATTGAAGACGTTGTAACCACTGTACCGGTGTTTGCAGAGCGTTAGTTTCTCTCTCTACCGCCTGCTCTGTTTGTTTTACTGTATCTGTTTTTGCCTCTCTTTCGGTTGCGCCTTTTGCTTGGCTATTTGACTCAAGGCTATTTGACTCAAGGCTATTTGACTCAAGGCTAGTTGGAAGAGACGAATCCCTTGATTGCGCATGAACACAGAAAGGCGTGAAAATTGATAAAGCCCCTGTAATGAGGAGAACAAATTGGTTACAGCGCATTTTCCTTGCCTTTAAAACAGACATACCAGCACGTGCAAGTGCTGGTATGCGAAGTTACTAATAATAAATACTAGTTGAAATGGGGGCGTTGCCGCAATCGCCTATGGGCGATTAGTATCGTCAGAGGCTTTTTCTTCCTCTTCGGCCTGCACCTGTTTCAATTTTATTTGTTGCTCATGGTCGGCGATAAGCGCGTTAATTTTACGCTTCTTCTCAAGCACTTCATTCATGTCGTTGCGTGGCAACGTCCGAGTTTGCTCAAGACTTACCGGCGCTAAACCACCTTGTGGACCCGCAGTGGGTGCCGTCATGAATGGCTCTGAAGGCGCTGGCTGGTTCAGGTGCTGAACACCTAGAATAACGGCTAAAGCTACCGACGCTGCAACGGCAAACTGACCCGATTGAGTTGCAAATGGAACCACATTCCCAATGATTGGGATTGAGCGCCAGCGAGACTCTTTTGGTGCAACAATCGCAGGTTCATCTGCCAAGGCCGCAGCAATGCTAGCCGTAATATCCATTTCTGGCGCTACGCTTGCTTCTTTGCGCATAGTACCACGGATGACATGGTATCGCTGCCATTTAGCTTGAAGCTCTGCATCATGCTTAATCGCGTCGATGATTTTATCGTCTTCTGCTTCACCATCCATGAATGCGGACAATTTTTCTTGCTGTTGCGTCATATATTCATATCCAGATCGTTTTGATCGTTAACTACCCTAACACAGCTGTTAGTCATCCCAAAAAAGAGAAAGTTCATCTTTTTTGAAGTTTATTTAAATTAATTTTCCAACAGCGGCTGAATGACTTTATCAATGGCTTCTCTCGCCCTGAATATACGCGATCGCACGGTACCTACAGGACAAGACATTACACTGGCAATTTCTTCGTAGCTTAACCCTTCAATTTCACGCAGTGTTATCGCCATACGGAGATCATCAGGCAGTTTTTCCACCACTTTAAATAACGTCTCTTCTAGCTCATCTGAGAGCAAGCTCCGTTCGGGAGTCGATTGCTCTTTTAGCGCGTCACTACCTTCATAGTAGTCGGCCTCTTCAGCATCCACATCGCTTGCGGGGGGCTTTCGGCCTTGAGAAACGAGATAGTTTTTAGCGCTATTTACCGCAATGCGATAAAGCCAGGTGTAAAAGGCACTGTCTCCGCGAAAATTGGGGAGCGCTCTATATGCTTTTATAAAGGCTTCTTGTGTTACGTCAGCAACATCACCTGTATTTTTAACGTATCGAGACACTAGGTGCATAACTTTGTGTTGGTAACGGGTTACCAACAAGTTAAATGCGTTTTTATCACCACGTTGTACTCTTTCCACCAGTTGCTGGTCGGTTACTTGCTCGCTCATTCGAGCCATTACTCCCTACTTCATATCCACAATAGCTCTGTTAAGCCTGCTTATAGACGTGTTCTATTTAAAAAAGTTCTATTAAAGCATTAATTATTTTAAATAATACCATGTTCACGCCCTAAGAATTATTGTGTTTTGTCACTCATCCTTTAGACTTGCTGAACCTTTGCTCGTATATATTGATGTAAAAATACATGAAATCTGGATCGTCTTCACTAACTTCCACACCAAATGCCATAGAACATCGATGTGATGTGTTAATTATCGGAAGCGGCGCAGCTGGGCTAAGCCTAGCGTTGAGGCTCGCTGACCATTGCCAAGTTATTGTTTTGAGTAAAAGCGATCGAAATGAAGGCTCAACACGTTACGCTCAAGGTGGTATTGCTGCAGTATTCGATGAACAAGATTCAATCGATGCACACGTCAGCGACACGCTAATGGCCGGTGGCGGCCTTTGTGAGGAGCCAGCAGTTCGCTTTACCACCGAACGGGCAAAAGCGGCTTTGGAATGGCTAATTAGTTACGGAGTGCCGTTTGACAGAGAAAAAAGCGAATCTGGCGAAGAGAAGTTTCACCTGACCCGAGAGGGCGGTCATAGTCATCGCAGAATATTGCATGCCGCGGATGCCACCGGTGAAGCGCTGCAAATTACGCTCAACGATGCGGTATCTACCCACCCCAACATCCATTTTTTCGAGCGCTATAATGCCATTGACCTCATCCCATCGAAGACCGAGAAAAATCAGTGCGTGGGTGCGTATGTATGGAACCGTCAGCAAGAGCACGTTGAAGTTATCCGCGCGCCGTTTATTGCCTTAGCCACCGGCGGCGGCAGTAAAGTTTATCAATACACATCAAACCCAGATGTATCTAGCGGTGACGGCATTGCAATGGCCTGGCGCGCCGGATGTAGAGTGGCAAACATGGAATTTAACCAGTTCCACCCTACTTGCCTATTTCATCCTCAGGCGCGAAACTTTCTCATCACAGAAGCATTGCGCGGTGAAGGGGCTAATCTTTGTCACGCTGATGGCACTCGCTTTATGCAGAAGTTTGATGAGCGTGGCGATCTTGCGCCCCGTGATGTGGTTGCAAGAGCAATAGATTATGAAATGAAACGCTTGGGCGCAGATTGCATGTACTTAGACATCAGTCATAAACCTGCCGATTTTATTGTTAAACACTTCCCTAACATCTATCGCAAATGTCGCTCCTTGGGTATCGATATCACCCGTGAGCCAATTCCGGTGGTACCGGCAGCCCATTATAGCTGTGGTGGTGTGATCACCGACTTTAATGCAAAGACCGATTTAAACAACGTTTACGCTATTGGCGAAGTTGCCTATACCGGTTTGCACGGTGCAAATAGAATGGCGTCAAACTCCTTACTGGAATGTGTGGTGTTTGCCAGTTCAGCAGCAGAGCATATTATTAGCTGTCTCCCTACTAAAGATAGTGACGAAACTATTGCCCCTTGGGATGAAAGCCAAGTATCAAACTCAGACGAAGAAGTTATTATTCAACACAACTGGCACGAGCTGAGACTGTTTATGTGGGATTATGTTGGTATTGTTCGAACCGATAAACGGTTAGAACGTGCTATGCGACGCATTAAGTTGTTAGAGCAGGAAATTACCGAATATTACTCACACTTCCGAGTAAGCAACAACTTGCTTGAGTTGAGAAACTTGGTCACAGTGGCAGAACTCATTGTGCGATGCGCCATGGAAAGAAAAGAAAGTAGAGGCCTTCATTTTAATCTGGACCATCCAGAACAGCTAAGTGACACTAAGCCCACCGTGTTGGTACCTAATAACCAGCTGTCCGGAGAAAGCGTTGGGGCACTTATCACTGAAGGAAGCTTCAGCGATATGCGTTAAGCTCTAGACGTTAAGCGCCAACAAATAACTCGCTAGCTTTGCCTTGTAATTAATGCCCTGTACTCGATGCGTTGTATTAGATGCTCTCTACTCAATATAAGGTACACAGCGGTAATGTTAAACACTAAAGGTGAGCGTTAAAGTAAACGGTAACGCCCACTTTTTTAATAATGCAAAAACGCGTGTAAGTGAGTTATTGCGTCTTTCGCACTGGTCACTTCTAGCTCGGCACTATGTTTAACAAGCGGGTTAGCACGCGATTTTGATGTTGCGCTTGCAGAGCTAGTTGTTTTTTTACTGAACACCGTCAATTCATTTGGTAAATAAACGGGCTGTTTAAACTTACACGACACTTCTTTGATATAGCCGTTGCACAACGCTTTATCACCGACTGAGCCCTGCTCTTTTTCTGCGTTATCTGTGCTTTTGCCGTTGGCTTCGACATTCGCTTCGTCGGCAGTATTATCAACAAATTGCGAGATTACACAGGCTAGTGTCCACATTCCGTGGGCAATAGCAGTTTTAAAGCCAAATGCCTTCGCAGAAACAGCCGATAGATGAATAGGGTTATAGTCTCCCGAAATAGCGGCATAGCGCCTTCCTGCGTCTGCACTTGCTGTGAGCGTTGATACTAACTCTCGCTGTATGGCCTCAACGCTCTTATCGGTTGAAACGTGCTCAGACTGCGCTGCTCTTGGAGCAACATGCACCGCTTTCACCTTAACTAAGTAACTACTTACAGCTTTATAAACGCACTTTCCGCCTTGCAATGCGTCAAGTAAAACATCCACTTCCCACCCTCTTGCATGAGGTCTAACATCACTAAACCTAACCCGAAATTCAACAGGCTCAGAGAGATCGCAATGCTCAAAAACCTCAACCTTATTGGCGCAGTGAATTAACCCAAGTAAAGGAAACGGGCTTTGTTTGTCTAATAAACAGCGCATTTGCAAAGGAAGAGAAAGCATTTGCAGATATAAAGGATGAACGTGTTCACTCGCAGGCCAAGCCACTTCCTGACAAAATTTACCGTAGTGTTTGTTGTCTATATTAAGGGTTTTGGTGTAAATGCGTTGCGGTAACCGTGGAGGTTTGAACTGCATTAACTGTCGCTTATCAACGCGCTTAAACAGCGATTTTGTATATTCACGAAACATTCATTTTGTCCCTAAGTCCATATCCTTTTCTGACATAAATTACCGCTCTACATAATCTGCGATAATCACGTTCAGAACATTCGTTTTTCAGTACCCAGCAAAAGTGAGCGTGATCTTTATCGGACCATTTTTGTTTTACTCGAGTCATCTCCAAACAAATTCCCCAAGGGAAAAGCTGAGACGCACCGTGAAGTTGAAATATATCATTAGTCTGAGAGCTGGTAAGTCTTTTTCTTATCAGATTCAAAAACTTGTCACAAGAGACGCCGTCTACAATATGCACGACACCCTCGTCCGACAACATCAAATCCAGTTGGTTTAGAGAATTTCTCTGCGTTGATTGACTAAGCGCTGATTGTCTAAGCGCTGCTTGACTTGGCTTTGATTGACTGAGCTTTGATATACAAAAAAGTGAACAGTAAATCCATATAAAAAGTGGGGGGAGCGTGAGGGCGGTAAGGCTTGACTTATCAATCCACGTCATAAGACTTGATGGCAAACATTGCAATACAACTAACAATAGAGCGGATAGAGTGACGCGGTTGAACGTCACTCTATAAGGTGAATACGATATGTGTATTCTATACTTTGACACGATTGACGACGGTTGAAATCATCGCCGCTAACTCAGGGTCGTCGCATTTTTGATGACCCATTATCCACGCAAACAAATCAGGATCGTCGCTTGTTAGTAAACGCTCGAAGGTGACTTTTTCTTCGTAGCTTAATTCGTCGAACGCTTGCTCTACAAAAGGCAGTAATAATACATCTAGTTCAAGCATGCCGCGACGGCATGCCCACTTTAATCTCGCTAATCGTTTGGGTTCAAACATATATTCTTTAACCTCAATTGTTATCATTAAATAGTACCACGCGTGTCACCGTAGGATCACTGCTCTTTTGGTCTGATAAGCAAACTTAACGTAAAGAATTTACGACTGCCTGCCACCTCCCCCTTGATAAATCAGCTTTTTGCCATACTTTGATACCATACGTTTCTAAAAAGAGCGCCATCATGTCATTAAAAACGCTAGATGCATTACCACAACATTATGTTGTAACACTTGGCAACACCATGATTATAACCCTCGAGGGTGAGCAAGCGGATAGCTATCTGCAGGGCCAGCTAACTGTCAATATCAATAAGTTAGATGACAAGACGGTACGGCACTACGCCCATTGCGATAACAAAGGTAAAACATGGTCAACGGGGTACCTGGCGCGATTTGGCTCAAAAATACTGTTACTGACCAATGAAGACGCTGGTGCCCGTACCCTGGCTGAGCTTAATAAGTACGGCGTATTTTCAAAAGTAGACATCGTTGATAGCAGCAGCGAATTCAATGCTTTTTTTGTTTCAGGCACTGAAGCGGTAGCCCTTTTAAGCAAACATTTCCCCGACATGTCTTTAGACGAAACCGATAGCGACGGTTCTCTTATCAGTTATCAAAACGAGTATGGGCTTTGCTTTAAAACCGATACCGCGCAACAGGGTTACTTCGCAGTTCTGCACCAACACGCTAGCGACGACGTTACAGCAAACATAGCCAAGAACGGACTTCCCTGTTATTCACAATCGGTGTTTGACGCCATAAAAATTGCTAGTGCTCACGCAGCAGTCAACGGAAGTACAGTGGGTGAATATGTACCCCAAATGCTAAATGTGCACGCCCTTAATGCCATTGATTTTGATAAGGGCTGCTACATGGGCCAAGAAGTGGTTGCGAGAACCCGTTTTTTAGGGAAAAACAAACGTGCTGCATTCAGTTTTTGTATTGATGGAAATGTTGAGGTTTCTGCAGGAGACACTATTGAAAAGCAGCTTGGCGATAATTGGCGAAGAGCAGGCTTGGTAACAAGCGTTGCCCGTTTAGACAATGAAACTCACTTTATGGCGGTACTTTCAAACGATACCACCCCACAAGATTTACACAGGTTGGCTGATAATGAGGCTGTAACCTGTTACCCTTATGCTCTGCCGTACAGTATTGAGCAACAAGCCAGCAACATCGTAAAGAAACGTCGCTGATTGTTACGGCAAACGATTTACATTCATTACCCACATGGGAAAACTTAGGATTTTATATGACTATTACCTCTGATAGCGTTGTAACACTTCACTATACTGTTTCAACCGAAGATGGAACCACATTGGATTCTTCTGAAGGAAAAGAACCGCTAGTCGTGTTGCTTGGTCAACGCTTCCTTATTGAGGGACTAGAAGACGCATTAATTGGAAAAGACAAAGACGATAGCTTCAACGTGTCTATCGAGCCTGAAAAAGCATACGGAGAGCGTGTAGACGAGTTAGTTCAAACCGTTCCTCGTTCAATGTTTGAAGGTACAGAAGTTGAAGTAGGCATGTCTTTTCGTGCCACTACACCACAAGGCGAACAGTCTGTCATTATTATAGAGACCAATGATGAAGAAGTGGTTGTTGATGGTAACCATCCTTTGGCGGGTATTCCATTAACGTTTGACGTTAATGTAGTAGATATTCGAGAAGCGACTGAGCAAGAGCGCGAACATGGACATGTGCACGGACCTGAAGGTTGCGGACACGACCACTAAGCCACACGCTATAGTGTTAAAAAAAGGGAGCAACAAGCTCCCTTTTTTGCGCTCTATCAGCACCGTATTAACTAAATAGCGTCTTCGTTCTGCTCACCGGTTCGAATTCGAACCGCACTTTCTACGTTATAAACGAATATTTTGCCGTCGCCAATTTTACCTGTTTTGGCAGCCGACTGAATAGCATCTAGTGCTTGTTCCACGCGCTCGTCGTCGAGTACTAACTCAACCTTAATTTTAGGGAGGAAATCGACTTGGTATTCAGCGCCGCGGTAAAGTTCAGTATGCCCTTTCTGCCTACCGAAACCTTTTACCTCAGTAACGGTCATCCCTGCAATACCGACTTCAGCTAATGCTTCCCTTACATCGTCCATTTTAAATGGCTTAATGATAGCTTCAATTTTTTTCATGACTACAACTCATCATAGATTGTTGGAATGGGTACACGCTTATGCTGTGTACGTTCATAAATATAAAGCAATTTCTCTTCCACTTCAGCGGAAACTGGCTTACCTTCCAGAAAATCATCGATTTGATCGTACGTCATTCCCAGCGCTTGCTCATCTGCTTTCTGTGGAGACAGGCTTTCCAAGTCGGCTGTGGGGGCTTTGGTGATCACGTTATGAGGCGCACCTAAATGGGATGCCAGTGCTCTAACTTGGCGTTTACTTAAACCAAAAAGTGGGGCTAGGTCGCAAGCACCGTCACCGTATTTAGTATAGAACCCTGTAATATTTTCAGCCGAGTGATCGGTACCTAGCACAAGTCCATCCACCATGCCGGCAATCTCATATTGCGTGACCATGCGCGCTCTCGCCTTCACGTTGCCTTTCACAAAGTCTTGTTTGGCAGTGCTGTCAGGAAGCAACCCCGTTTCTTTCAGTGCGTTTGTTGTAGACGCATGTATGGCATCGACGCCTGGTTGCACATTGACGGTCACAGAATGTGAGGGTTGAATAAAATCGATAGATTGCTGTGCATCATCTTCATCAGCTTGGGTGTCATAAGGAAGTCTGACCGCTATAAACTGGTAGTTTTCATGATTTTCTTTATTCAATTCATTGACGGCAAGCTGTGCTAATTTGCCCAAAGTACATGAATCTATCCCGCCGCTAATACCTAGCACTAAAGAGTTTAACCCTGAGGTGAGCAACTGTTTTTTAATAAATGACACTCTTCGCGCTACCTCAAATTCAACATCGATTTCAGGAAGCACTTGCATCTCTTCAATAACTGCTTGTTTTTGCATCATAATATCCACGTGTTTTTAAGCGTCTTAGTCGGTGAGTTTACGATATTATCTGTATAGATGTTAGTGGCAAGATTAAATGCCACGGTAATCGTAGTACTTGTAGTAGGCTTACCATAAAGACGTATAGCGAACCATGCGCAATAGAAGTAAAACATACGCTATGCCCAACCACTTTAGTGTACGCTAAATGTTGGCGTTTTTGTTTATCAAATTCTGCATACGAGATTAAAAAAGTGTCAGATTTTGACCAAGAACTTTGAGTAATTATGATAAAAAGTCGAATGAAAAATAATAGGCAGGTTACAGTAAACCAAGCAGGGCTCACCCTATTAGAGCTACTCATTGCCATAGCGATTGTTGCTATTATGCTAACGACGGTTGCCCCTGCTATACAAAGCATTCTGATAAAAAGCAGGATCACTTCAGATCTTAACAGCTTAAGCGCAGTGGCTCAGCGTGCTCGATTTACAGCAGTAGATGAGCAATCAAACGTTGTTATGTGTCCAACCAAAAATTACACAAGCTGTGTAAGCAGCTGGAAAAACGCCACCATGATTTTTGTTGATGACAATGGTAACGGCTCCCGTGATACTTCTGAAACGCTTATCACCACCAGCGATCCACTCAATAGCGCAAATACAATTTACGGCATATCGGGCACTATCACCTTCAATGAGCAAGGCGGTATAAGTCAAGCAGCCACTATTACGCTTTGCCCAAAAGACAATAGCAGCGAGTATGCTTCAGCACTGCTTCTCTCGCTGTATGGCCGAATTTCAGTGGCTGTAGACAGTGATGGGGATGGCACGAAAGAAGACTTAGCGGGCGCAGGTTTGAGCTGTTCATAAGTTTAACTGTTCATAAGCTAAGCTGTTCATAAGCAGTGAGCTTAATGAGCCAACCAACACTGCCTTGGCAATAAGGCCGTGTTGGTGACAATAAGCGTCCGGCAAGGGGCTTTGCTATCAAAATACGTGAGCACTGCCTTAAACTCGTAATGGCTATTACTGCTCGCGACTTCCTTAATTTTTACACCACCAGTGTCTATGTCGGGTAACTTTGATAGCGGAACAAAGGCACCACTACTAAGCCAATAGCGCGACTGAATAGCCTGAAGTTTTATCATGTGGCTTTTCGCCAAATAGCGAGACGTTACCCTTTTTCCTGATTGATAAGACTGCATTGTTAATGTGGTTAAAATACCCACGATACACAATACAATTAACAGCTCAACAAGGGTAAGTCCTCTCCTCTTAAAACAATTACCTTCCATAGTACAGATTACCTGCGCCTTAATTTCTCTATAGATTAACCATATCAATTCACCCTATTTGGCATAACCGACCCCAAGCATGGTTTATAACAACGCCGTTAAGTACAAACAGCACATAAATGGTTTAACGTTACTGGAGCTAATGGTCACACTCTCCATCCTCATTATTACAATGCTTTTAGCTGCGCCTTCCTTCGCACAGTGGCACGAGGCGAACAAGTTTAAACAGGCCCTTCGTCATGTCAGTAGCCTTGCTGAGACTGCAAAAGTAGTGGCCGTAGCCTCACAATCAAATGTGTCATTTGTGGTAGACGTTACTGGTGGTCAGTGTGCGGGAAGTAGCCGACTCGTATCCTGTGATTGCTCAGCCCCTAGTGCCTGTAGCATTGATGGAAAAGAGTATGCATTCTTAGCAACGCAATCAGGAATGACTCTGACAACCGCTAACAATAAGAATCGCATTGTTACCTTTAGCAAATTCGGCGCGGTAAACTTCTCAAACAATACAACAATCACGGTAAAAAGCCCGTCTCATTCTGGCAAGGTGGTGATAAGCGCCTTGGGACGAATTAAACACTGCTCCACATCCAGCCTAAGCGGTGTTGCCACATGTTGAAAAGCAAAGGGTTTAGTCTTGTAGAGCTGCTTGTGGCCACTGGCATAGCAAGCACTTTATTGGTTTTGGCGTCCCGTCATACTGCATTCTTTTACAGTGCGCTGTTAAAAGTTCAACATACCGTTGCCATCGAAGCCGAATTTCAGTCACTGCAGCATGTGATTACAGCTCACTTAGAACAAGCGGGTTATATAGAACAGCCAATAGCGACACAGCTTGCTGTCTCTCATGCAAGCCTGCCGTCTATTGATGTTTCTCGTTTTAGCTCCGAAATGCCAAATAGCTGTTTTACCTTTTCTTACGATAAAAATAGTGACGGCACTATTACGCTTACACCAAATGAGTTTTTTGGTTTTAGGTTACGAGATAGGGCCATTGAATATCGCGTTGGGAAACGAAGCTGTTCGCAAACTCATTGGCAAGACCTAACCGACACCAAAGATGTTAGCGTGAGTGAATTTTCAATTACCCGATTACACGTAAGTGGATGGGGCGTTACCTATGAAATATACATTAAAGCCTCTAGCCGAGTATTTTCTGGCGTAGAAGCCTCAACAACATTTATTGTAGAGGTAGCCAATGTTCAATAGCGCTTTGTTGAATAGCATACTATTAACTCGACCTTCGTTGACTCGCTATTCGTTGACTCGCTTTTCGTTAAAAAACATCGCAGTTACAATGAAGACGCTGAGTGCTTACCGACGAAAACAGCAAGGTCTTTTTATTATTTCGTCTGTGCTTGTATTGCTGAGTATTGCGGCATTCACCTTAACTAGCGTAACCGTTGCAGTTAGCGACTTTCAAGCAGTTCAGGAAGCTTTAGGAGTGACCCAGGAACGCTACTTAGACACAAAAAAGGAGATGCGCAATATTAGCTCTCAGCTTCGTACTCAACCTCACAACACAGTTGCACTAGGTAATACATCAATAGCGCACACTATTGTGTCTAGTGTTTATCATGGGAGTGAAGCTCAAACCGTGAAAGCCTTCGATATAAGGCTGCATCACGCTAAATCTAATACCAAAGTTAAACAACGTTTTTTACGATACCCATCGCTTATCAAAATACCCACTACATTACAGGCCACCACACCCGATACAAACCTCACCCAGTGGCTATTTAACAGAAGCGCTTCTGCATTAATGCCAACATATTTTCCATTAAGTGTTGTTGCAAGTTCATGTACCGATTTAGACGAGGCAACCATGCATTGGATAAACGGAGACTGTGAACTTAACAAGAACGACGTAGATCATAGCAGCAGTGTAAATCCGATGCTGCTTATCATTAAAAACGGCCATTTAACTGTGCTAGGCGGAACGTCTTTTTATGGCGTGATCATTTTATTATCAGACGATGGAATAGTTTACTCTGCAACAGTGAAGCACGGTGCAAGCATAAATGGAGCTCTCACCTCTTCGCATACTATTACTGTGCAAAATGATGGTGCCCTCACGTACTCGCCTCATGTTTTGCGCACCCTCCAACAGGCACCCAAGCTGGCTAAGATTATTGCGGTTCCCGGTAGCTGGCATGCACAGTTCTAATACAGCCATAGACAACATTTTTAGAGGAATAGAGAAAAGATGAAAACCTTGAGCACAATGTGTCGTAAAAACCGACATCATTTAAATAGAGGGTGCGCACAACACGGAGGCGCATTGGTTGAAGTACTTATAGCGACTGCCCTATTTTTATCAGTCACTGTGGGTATGGTAGGGGCGTTTACTCACACTGAATCGCTATGGATTGCCATTTATGACAAAAAGCTTTCTCGCAATACCACTATAAACAGTGCGAGAAAGCAAATGATGATTGATAGCTATGAGCAAGCGTGGGCAGATGTTCAACAATTGGGCCATTTAAAACTGGTCCCTTAGCTTCTCTTCTTAGTTTTTCGGTCTGCTGGGCTCTTTTTAAGCGTTCTTTCTTAAGGGCTATTCCTCAAGGGCAATCCCTCAAGCGCTCTATCCTGAGCGCTCTTATTAAATACTTTAGCAAGACCAACAGTACTCGCCAGTGTCGAGTGAGCCATTATTGTTTCTGTCCCAGCCTTTTCGACCATCGCTGAAGTAAAATAAGGCGCCATCATCTGCTTGCCCAGAGCCACTCACAGGCGTGGCCTTTAGCTCATAGCTAGTGGCATTTGCGGCAACAATCGTTAAGTTGTAGCGCTTGCTTGCCGCATTTTCAGATGATGGTGAATAGGTGGCAAATACAGCAGGCGCCCCAGTGTTGCTCCCACTAGTGCCAGCTCCTTCATAACTGAACGAACCGCTTTGATGGCGCTCCATGGCAGCAGCAAAGGCAAGTAAATCCGCTTGCCCTGTTCCTCTGTAACCATCGGCTATAACCCCCTGATAAGAGGGATATGCAATACCTGCAATGATGCCAATAATAGTCACTACAATCATTAGCTCAATCAGTGAAAAGCCCTGTTGTTTTACCTTACTCACAATTATTGCTCTCGCTCTGTCTCTGAATGCCAACTTCCGCGCTGAATACGCTCAAATCGCCCGTAAATATTCTGCCCCAAACATTCAAAGGCAGAAGTACATGCTTCGTCGTTTCCGTCTTCATCTACTTCAATAACAGCAGAAACACACTCTGTACCTAAACACACAACCGGACTGGTAATGCTTTCAATCAGAATTTTGGTTTCTGGCGCAATCCCCGTCTGTTTAAGATCTGCAGCACGGTCACCGTCATCAAGAATTCCGTTGATATTTAGGTCTGTAAGGGCATTACCGTTAAACAAATTAACCAAGTAAGCCCGACTGTTGCCAGTAGGCGGTGCACAGGCACTCGTGCTACTTGAAGAAGGCACATAAGTGGTAAAAAATACTTTATAGTCAATGATCAGCGGTGATGACAATACCTTCTCTCCCCCTGTAGAAAGGTTGAGGTACCACCCTGCTTTGTTGGCAAAGTCCTGGGCTGCAATCTCTCGCTCAGACTCAACCGAACTGGTCAATGCATGGCTGGTTGCGTTATACATATCGCTTTCAAACACCGTTGACATAAACTTATAGTCACCGTCTGTATCGCGGTTGAATACGCCGTCGTCTTTAAGCATGTAGAAGTTGTCTTCCACCGCAGTATCCAACGGTGATGCACGCCAGCCACTGCCTAATGCCACGCCGTAATACAATTCATCACCTAAAGCGACTTCGGACACATCAGGACCGTAATAGAAACGGCGATTTGACTCTGCAGTATCACCGCCAAAGTCGGCTAATCGAGCGCCCTTGATAAAGTCGGCCCCTGTTTCGCCATTATAGATATCAAGTCTAAATAGCTGCCCGCCAGTATCGGCCACGTACATATGATCGGCCAAACCATCGTTATCCCTGTCAATCACAGAAACTCGACCTGGAATACTGTATTGCATATTCGTTAGGTTTAAATTGGCATCAGCGTTACTGGCATGCCATAAAAGCGCACCGGTATCTGCATCAAACATAAAGACCGCATTACCCACGGTGTCACCGGATCTTACAATTCTATTATCTTGAGCATTGTCATAGCCACCGCCAACAATCATGACGTCTTTTACCACGCCACCTATCTTAACTTTGGTAATGGTGGGTCTAGACCAGGTTTCACCGAGCTTGCTTAAGCTACCAGTGCCACCTTCAAGTTTGTACACTAATTTTGGCGATGTCTTTTGCGTCACATCAAAAACATAATAGTTGCGCCCACCTCTTCGCATGCCAACGTAAAGGTACATTTTGTTACCAACGGTTCGCAGCACCATATCGCCATCTAGCCCATATTTATGATCAAACGACGACGCATCTTTATAAAAGTGCTCAATGTTAGGCAATAATTCTTTTGGCATAATGGCAAAGTTTTCATCGCCGGTTTCTGTATCTATAGAGTGCAGCATACCGTGATTGGTTGCCACAAATATGGCTGAATCATTGGTGCCGTAGTTCACTATGATGGGTTGTGAATGAATTGGGTCGCCCATTCGAGAGACAAAGTCACGTGTACTGCCATCACCGTCTTCATCCTTAACATCAACACCGCGCGCCCATTTCAATAAAACGTCCCGCAGCGCCTCGGCATCAGTTTCATCCTCAATAGCCAAATCCGACTCAGTAATTGAACCATTGTCTTCGTGCAGCTCGTTAGTGCTGCTAACAATTGAACCCACCCCGTCAAACACATACAGATTGCGTTCAGAGCGGTGGGGGATTCTACCAAGCGGATAACAGCGAAGATTTG
>OLHL01000667.1_pt1 | contig 15211 bp, 13 predicted proteins | sample 1609441 | NCBI WGS metagenome assembly OLHL01 (sample SAMN05416833, study PRJEB24817) | seawater metagenome | isolation source: Sea water | place: Canada:Atlantic | collected 2013-07 | reverse complement strand
TTGCTGGGTTGCCGGTTTCTCGTTTGGCGCATGGATCGGGATGCAGCTGCTGATGCGCCGCCCCGAGATCACGGGCTTCATCTCTGTCGCACCACCGGCGAATATGTATGACTTCAGCTTCCTCGCACCCTGCCCGGCCTCCGGCTTGGTGATCAACGGGACCGCTGACCGTGTGGCACCACCCGCAGATACCGTGAACCTCGTGAACAAGTTGCACGAGCAGAAAGGCATCACCATCACCCACCAAGAGATCGAGGGTGCCGGCCACTTCTTTGAAGAGCCGCATATGGAGACGCTGATCACCTCTACCACAGACTACGTGAAGCGCCGCCTGACGGAGACAACCCGCTAATGGCGGATCCGACAGTCGTCGAATTGGCCAACCAAATGGCCGAAGAATGTCTGGCGGTCCAACGCGAAACCGGACAGGAGCGGCTTTTTATGGAAGTCGCTGCTGTTCTGGGGGCGTCGTCGCAGACGATGGAAGAAGCCTTTGTCACGGCGATCCGCACGCGGCTTGCCGCCGCACAGGGGCGTGACTTTATGGCCAAGGCGCTTGCTGCGCACCGTGCAAAGGAAAGCTGACGTATGACCACCAGACTTGAGCAGCAGATCGCCTTTCTGAACGAAGCGGACAAGCTCAAGTCGGTCACACGCGGGACGTTGCTTTGCGATGCGTCGCGGGCCGAAAACTCGGCTGAACATAGCTGGCACCTGACGCTTTATGCGCTGGTGCTGGCGGATCAGGCGGGCCCCGATGTCGACATCACCCGCGTGATCAAGATGCTGATCCTGCATGATCTGGTAGAGATTGACGCAGGCGACAACCCGATCTTTGGCAACTACGACACTGCCGATATGGAAGCGCAGGAACAGCTTGCCGCTGATCGTATTTTTGGCCTCCTTCCCAACGACTTGCGCGATGATCTTCGCGCAACATGGGAAGAGTTTGAAGCCAATGAGACCCCCACAGCCCGCTTTGCGAAATCGCTCGACCGGTTCCAGCCCCCGATGCAGAACCTCGCGGCGGGCGGCGGCAGCTGGGTTGAATACAACGTGACAGAAGCGCAATTCGTGGAAAAGGTCGGCCGCAAAATCCAGACCGGCGCGCCAGGGCTTTGGGAGTTTGCCCGCGCCCGTGTCTCTGCATGGTTTGCCGCACGGGGCTAACCGCCCGCGCCCTTCTACCCATCATCCCCTACCACGCGTGTCACACGCCTGTCGCAGCGCGATGATATGGGCTAAGCCGCGCAACTCTTTTCAGTATACCATTGCATACCGACTAGGCATTCACGCCTGAATAGGCTATGCGGGTGTCAGTATCATTTCAAAGGACCGCAGATGATGACCAAGATCAAAGTGGAAAACCCGATCGTTGAGCTCGACGGTGATGAGATGACCCGCATCATGTGGGATTTCATTAAGAAAAAGCTGATCCTTCCCTATCTCGATGTGGATCTGAAGTATTACGATCTGGGGATGGAGGTCCGCGACGAGACCAACGACCAGATCACCATAGACGCGGCCCATGCGATCAAGGAATACGGCGTTGGCGTCAAATGCGCGACCATCACCCCTGACGAGGCTCGGGTCGAGGAATTCGGCCTGAAAGAGATGTGGCGCTCCCCCAACGGGACGATCCGTAACATTCTGGGCGGCGTGATTTTCCGCCAGCCGATCATCTGCAAGAACGTCCCCCGTCTTGTGCCCGGTTGGACCAAGCCGATTGTCGTGGGCCGTCATGCCTATGGCGACCAGTATAAAGCGACCGATTTCAAATTTCCCGGCAAGGGCAAGCTGACCCTGAAATTCGTCGGCGAAGACGGGACAGAGATTGAACGCGAGCTTTTCGACGCCCCCGACGCCGGTGTCGTGATGGGGATGTACAACCTTGATAAATCCATCATCGACTTCGCCCGCGCCTCGCTGAACTACGGTTTGAACCTCGGCTGGCCGGTGTATCTGAGCACCAAGAACACGATCCTCAAGCAGTATGACGGCCGTTTCCTTGAGCTGTTCCAGCACATCTACGAGACCGAGTTCGAAGATAAATTCAAAGCGGCGGGCATTACCTATGAACACCGTCTGATCGACGACATGGTCGCCTGCGCGATGAAGTGGAACGGCGGCTATGTCTGGGCCTGCAAGAACTATGACGGCGACGTGCAGTCAGACACCGTCGCGCAGGGGTTCGGCTCTCTCGGGTTGATGACATCCGTGCTGATGACCCCCGATGGCCAGACGGTCGAGGCTGAAGCCGCCCACGGCACGGTCACCCGCCACTATCGTCAGCACCAGAAGGGCGAGGAAACCTCGACCAACTCCATCGCGTCGATCTACGCATGGACCGGCGGGCTGAAGCACCGCGGCAAGCTGGATGGCAACGCCGAGCTGACACGCTTTGCCGAGACGCTCGAGAAAACCGTGGTGGACACAGTGGAATCGGGTTTCATGACCAAGGACCTCGCGCTGCTGGTCGGCCCTGACCAAGGCTGGCTGACGACAATGGGCTTCCTTGAAAAGGTGGATGAGAACCTGAACAAGGCGCTTGGCGCGCAGTAAGCCGAATGCATAAATAAGGGCCATCCTCACCGGGTGGCCCTTTTTCTGTGCACGATCCCCCGCGTGACGTGATGTCATGGGGAAAAATATTATTCTGCACTGCAGCACCCCTAGACAGGTCAACATAGCTGCCCTATCTGGGCGATATGACATATGCTGATCCCCTCCACCATTCTTCGCTAGATGATGTTCAAGGCCTCAGCCTTGGGGTCTTTCTCTGCGGCATCGGAATTTTTGTGCTGACCTCTGCCGGTCTGATCACCGGACAGACGGCGGGCTTGGCGGTGATCATCGCCTATCTGACAGGCTATTCCTTTGGCACGGTCTTCTTCCTGATCAACCTGCCGTTCTACTTCCTTGCGTATAAACGGCTTGGGGCCGAGTTCACGATCAAGTCGCTGATTTCCGTGACCATGCTGTCGGTCGTGACCGAATTCCTGCCCTATGGTTTCGCGATCCAGTCGCTCAGCCCTGCTCTCGCGGCGGTGATCTTTGGCGCGCTGGTGGGTCTGGGGCTGCTGGCGATGTTCCGCCACAACGGGTCGCTTGGCGGCCTTGGGGTGGTCGCACTGCTGGTGCAGGACACCACGGGATTCAAAGCCGGATGGGTCCAGCTGATTACCGACGCCGTAATCTTTTCGGTCGCCTTGTTCCTGTTTCCAGCCTCTGTCGTGGGCTATTCGCTGCTTGGGGCACTGGTGCTGAACCTGATCATCACCTTCAACCACCGCCGCGACCGCTATATCGCGACCTGATCCGCAGGCGTATAGCACCCAGCCCCGCTCTTGACACCGGCCCGTGACCGCCTCAGGACTGGGCCGGAAAGCAGCAACGGGGGCGTCAGGATATGCATTACTTTTGGTTGATGATCGCGATCCTGACAGAGACGTTGGGCACCAGCGCTTTGCAAGCCTCGCAACAGTTTACGCGGCTTTGGCCCTCGGTCGGCGTCGTTGTCTGCTATGCGATTTCTTTCTACCTGATGGGGCTGACGCTCAAGGTGATGCCCGTGGGGATCGTCTATGCGATCTGGTCGGGCCTTGGCATCGTCTGCATCGCGGGTATCGGCTATATCGTGTTCGGACAAAAGCTCGACCTCGCCGCGGTGGTGGGCCTGTCGATGATCATCGGCGGCGTGCTGGTCATCCACCTGTTTTCCCACAGTGCGACCCACTAAGGCGCGCTATCTCGGAACCTGCCGCTGCTTTTAGGCGTTAGCGTGTAACGCAACGACCGAAAGTGCCGCATGTTAGACTCACTAAGCTCCGTTTGGGGCACCCTCCCCGACCCTTTGCGCAATCAGCTAGAAGGCTACGCCATCGGGTTCTGGAGCGTCCTTCCGCAGCTTATCCTGTCGATCGTTTTCCTGTGTTTTCTCTGGGCCATCATCCGCATCGTTCAGGCCGTTGTGCCCGGCGCCCTGCGCCGCGCCCATATGCGGCGGTCGCTTGTCGACGTGATCATGATGCTGATCGTGGTGGGCATGTGGCTCTTCGGGGTGCTGATCGCGGTGACCATCGCCTTTACCACCATCACCCCCGGCAAGGCGCTGACCGCACTGGGTGTGGGCGGTGTCGCCATCGGTTTCGCCTTCAAGGATGTGTTCGAAAACTTCCTCGCCGGTATCTTGCTGCTGATCCGCGAGCCCTTCGCGGTGGAGGATTACATCGAATGCGAAGGGTTTGAGGGTCAGGTCGAAGAGATCACGATCCGCGATACCCATGTGCGCCAGACCGACGGGCAGCTTGTGGTCGCCCCGAACGCGATGTTCTTCAAGAACCCCGTCACCATCCGTACCGCCCGCGATGTGCGCCGGACCACGGTGATCTGCGGCGTGGCCTACGGCGAGGATGTGGATGCCGCGCGTGAAGTGATCGCCAATGCGGTGCGCGGCGTGGATGCGGTGCGCGACGACGTGCGCGACGTCGAGATCTTTGCGCAGGAATTCGCGGATAGCGCGATCAACTTCGAGGTCACATGGTGGACCGGCTCGCGCCCCATCGACATCCGCAGCAGCCGTGACAAAGTCGTGGCCGCCGTCAAACGCGCGCTGGATGATGCGGGCATCGAGATCCCCTTCCCCTATCGCACGCTGACCTTCAATGAACCGCTGCCCATCGACGACCGCCGCGACAGCACAGAAGACACAGGCACCGGCGGCTAATCGCCTTTAGGGCTAGCTTTCTGATGCCGGGCACGGTAAGCGCTGCGCAAATGCTGCGGTGCGAGAGCGTGCGCGGCCCCCTCCCGTATCAAAGGCATACCCCAATGGACATGCGTAACATCGCAATCATCGCTCACGTTGACCACGGCAAAACGACGCTGGTTGACGAGCTTCTGAAACAATCCGGCACCTACCGCGAAAACCAGGCCACAACCGAACGCGCGATGGACAGCAACGATCTGGAGCGCGAGCGCGGCATCACGATCTTTGCCAAGCCGACCTCGGTCGTCTGGAACAACACACGCATCAACATCGTCGACACGCCTGGCCACGCCGACTTTGGCGGCGAGGTGGAGCGCATCCTGTCGATGGTCGACGGTGTTGTCCTGCTGGTCGACGCGGCTGAAGGCCCGATGCCACAGACCAAGTTCGTGACCTCCAAAGCGCTGAAACTGGGCCTGCGCCCGATCGTCGTGCTGAACAAGGTCGACAAGACCGACGCCGAGCCTGACCGCGCACTGGACGAATGTTTCGACCTTTTCGCCAGCCTTGACGCGACAGACGAACAGCTTGAATTCCCGCATATGTACGCCTCCGGCCGCTCCGGCTGGGCCGATGCAGAGCTGGACGGCCCGCGCAAAGACCTTAGCGCGCTGTTCGAGCTTGTGCTCAAGCATGTGCCTGCGCCAAAGCAGATCGAAAACGCCGACAAGCCCTTCACCATGCTGGCAACCACATTGGGCGGTGACCCCTTCCTGGGCCGTCTGTTGACGGGTCGCGTGGAAACAGGCACGCTGAAAGCCGGCCAAAGCATCAAGGCGATGTCGCGCGACGGCAAACTGATTGAAAACTTCCGCTGCACCAAGATCCTCGCCTTCCGCGGGCTGGAGCAGACGGCCATCGACGTGGCTGAAGCAGGTGACATCGTTTCCATCGCCGGTATGTCCAAGGCAACCGTGGCCGACACGCTGGCCGATACATCGGTGAACGAAGCCATCCCTGCCCAGCCGATCGATCCGCCCACCATCACCGTGACTTTCGGCATCAACGACAGCCCGCTGGCCGGTCGTGACGGCAAGAAAGTCCAGTCCCGCGTGATCCGCGAGCGCCTGATGAAGGAAGCCGAATCCAACGTTGCGATCAAGATCTCCGACACTCCCGGCGGCGACGCCTTTGAGGTTGCCGGTCGTGGCGAATTGCAAATGGGCGTTCTGATCGAGAACATGCGCCGCGAAGGGTTCGAGCTTTCGATCTCGCGCCCGCAGGTTCTGTTCCAAGAGATCGACGGTGTGCGTCACGAGCCCATCGAAGAAGCCACCATCGACGTGGATGACGAATACTCCGGCGCGGTCATCGAAAAGATCACTGGCACCCGTAAGGGCGAGTTGGTTGAAATGAAACCCGCCGGTGCCGGCAAAACCCGCATCATCGCCCATGTCCCGTCGCGCGGGCTGATCGGCTACCACGGTGAATTCCTGACCGACACACGCGGCACAGGCGTCATCAACCGCGTGTTCCATTCCTGGGCACCGCACAAAGGAACGATTCCCGGCCGTCGCGCGGGCGTCCTGATCTCGATGGAGAACGGCACCTCGGTGGCCTTCGCCCTGTGGAACCTTGAAGAACGCGGCAAGATGATGATCGGCGCACAGGCTGACGTTTATACCGGCATGATCATCGGCGAACACAGCCGTGAGAACGATCTTGAGGTGAACCCGCTGAAGGGCAAAAAGCTGACCAACGTCCGCGCCTCGGGCACCGACGAGGCCGTCCGTCTGACCACGCCCATGACCCTCAGCCTGGAAGAAGCCATCGCCTATATCGATGATGACGAACTGGTTGAAGTGACGCCAAACGCAGTCCGTCTGCGCAAGCGCTATCTGGACCCGCACGAGCGGAAACGGATGGCAAAGTCGGCGTAAACAAAGCGACGCTGGACCGGGGCTTTGCCCCGGACCCCAGGATTTTATACCATTTGGAAAGCGGGGCCGGTTTTGCCCTGCTTTTTTTATGTCTGGCGATGTGTGGGGGGGGGGAGGTTTGGTGCGGTCAGCGGCCTTGCTTGGCCGCTGACAAGAGCTTGGGTGCGGGCTTAGCCGTCGATCTCTACGACCATCAGTTCGCGTTCTGACGCGTCTTTGGCGTGGCTCAGCGCCTCTTGGTAGGCGTCGGAGTTGTAGCAATCGACCGCATCCTCGACAGAGGCGAAACGGGCCACAACATTGCGCGGGCGTTCCTTGCCTTCAAGCTGCACGAAGCGGCCACCACGGGCCAGGAAGCTGCCCTCATGCGCCGCGATGGCGGGGCCAGCAAGCTTGGCGTATTTACCGTAGGCGTCCTCGTCAGTAACCGTGACATGTGCAATCCACAAAGCGGGCATCGTTTATCCTTTCAGAACATTTTCGGCCGCGGCGATCGCGGCCTCGGCGTTTGCGACATCTTTGGCACCGCCCTGGGCCATTTCAGGACGGCCACCGCCCCCCTTGCCGCCCAGTTCGGCAACGACTGTCTTGACGATATCAACCGCCGAGATCGTGGCGGCCAGATCGGCGGGGAAACCCGCCGCGACCGCTGCCTTGCCGTCGGCATCAGCGATCAGCAGCACCGCGCCGGATCCAAGCTTGGCCTTATGTTCGTCGATCAGCGAGGGAAGATCCTTGCCGGTCACACCGTTGACCACCTGCGCGATGAACTTGATCCCGTTCACCTCACGCGGGGCCGCGGCACCGGCATCGCCACCGCCCGACATGGCCAGCTCGCGGCGCAGCTGAGCGACCTCGTTGGCCAAGGCGCGGCGTTCGTCCAGCAAGGCACGGACGCGATCGGGCACATCCGCGGTCGAGGTCTTGAGCTCTGCCGCGACGCGGGTCAACGCGGTTTCCTGCGTGCGCAGCCACTTGAGGGCTTCGGTGCCGGTCAGCGCCTCGATCCGGCGGATGCCCGAGCTGCTGGAGCTGTCGCCCAACAGCACAAAGGCCCCGATGTCACCGGTCTGGCGGACGTGGGTACCACCGCAGAGTTCGAGCGAATAGGTCTGCTTGTCCGCGCCCTTGCCCGAACCGGCCTCGCGGCCCATAGAAACAACCCGCACCTCGTCGCCATACTTCTCGCCAAAGAGCGCCTGCGCCCCCATCTCGCGCGCGTCATCCGGGGTCATGATCCGGGTTTCCACGGCGGTGTTCTGGCGGATGTAGCTGTTCACCTCTTCCTCGACCGCGGCCAGTTGGTCGGCCGTCATGGCGTGGTTATGGCTATAATCAAACCGCAAACGATCCGCCGCATTCAAAGAGCCACGCTGCATCACGTGATCTCCCAAGGTCTTGCGCAGCGCCTCGTTCAGCAGGTGTGTGGCAGAGTGGTTCGCACGGATCGACGTCCGCCGCGCGTGGTCCACATCCAAGACCGCAGCCTGAGAGGTCTTGACTGTGCCCTCTGTCACCTCGCCGATATGGATGAAGACGCCCGCGGTTTTGCGCGTGTCGGTCACCGTGACCACGCCACTGTCGGTTTTGATCGTGCCGGTGTCCCCGACCTGACCGCCGCTTTCGGCATAAAACGGTGTCTGGTTCAGCGCGATCTGAACGGCGTCGCCCTGTTTCACCTCGGCCACCTGCGCACCGTCCTGGATCAGCGCAACGATCTGCCCCTCGGCAGTTTCGGTATCATAGCCCAGAAAATCGGTGGTGCCGGACTTTTCGGCCACATCAAACCAAACCGTCGCATCCGCGGCTTCGCCCGAACCGGACCATGCGGCACGCGCCTTGGCCTTTTGCGCATCCATCGCGGCGTTGAAGCCTTCAAGATCAACCTTGCGGTCCTGTTCGCGCAGGGCATCTTGGGTCAGATCGACCGGGAAGCCGTAGGTGTCATAGAGTTTGAACGCGGCCTCGCCCGGCAGATCGGCACCGGCGGGCAGGCCCTTGAGTTCGTCATCCAGCAGCTTCAGACCGCGGTCCAATGTTTGTTTGAAGCGCGTTTCTTCCAGCAGCAGTGTCTCTGTAATCAGTGACTGCGCCTGCCCCAGTTCGGGGTAGGCCCCGCCCATCTGACGCACCAGTTCGGGCACAAGGCGGTGCATCAACGGGTCTTTCAGCCCCAGCAAATGCGCGTGACGCATCGCCCGGCGCATAATCCGCCGCAACACATATCCCCGCCCGTCGTTCGACGGCATCACCCCGTCCGCGATCAGGAAGGAGGTCGACCGCAGGTGGTCGGCGATCACGCGGTGGTGCGTCTTGCCCGGGCCATCCGGATCGGTGCTGGAGGCGTGGGCGCTCGCCTCGATCAGGTTGCGCATCAGGTCGGTGGCATAGTTGTCGTTCGTGCCCTGCAGCAGCGCCGCGACCCGCTCGATCCCCATGCCAGTGTCGATCGATTGGTTCGGCAGTGCGGTGCGGCTGCCATCCTCGAACTGTTCATACTGCATGAAAACGAGGTTCCAGATCTCGACAAACCGGTCGCCGTCTTCCTCTGGCGATCCGGGAGGGCCGCCCCAGATATGATCCCCGTGGTCGTAAAAAATCTCGGAGCATGGGCCGCAAGGGCCGGTCGGCCCCATCATCCAGAAGTTGTCATCTGTCGCGATGCGAATAATCCGGTCGTCCGGCAGCCCGGCGACTTTCTTCCAAATGTCCGCAGCCTCGTCGTCGGTGTGGTAAACGGTCACGTAAAGACGGTTGGGATCAATGCCCAGTTCTTTGGTAATCAGCTCCCATGAAAAGGCGATGGCCTCGGCTTTGAAATAGTCGCCAAAGCTGAAATTCCCCAGCATTTCAAAGAAGGTATGGTGGCGCGCTGTATAGCCCACATTGTCAAGGTCATTATGTTTGCCCCCGGCGCGCACGCATTTCTGCGCTGTTGTCGCACGCGAATAATCGCGGGTTTCAACGCCGGTAAACAGGTTTTTGAACTGCACCATGCCGGAGTTCGCGAACATCAGCGTGGGGTCGTTTCGCGGCACCAGCGGGCTGGACGGCTGGATCGAGTGACCCTGCTTTTCAAAATAACCAAGGAAGGTTGATCGGATATCGTTGAGCGTCTTCATATGCGGGGCCTTTCGAGGGGCAAAAACAATTACCTTCGAATACCCTCGCGACAGAGCACTGTCCACAGGCAGCCCCCATGAAAAAAGGCGCGCCCTGGGGGCACGCCTTTTCTAACCACTTGCGATGCAAGCCTTTACGCTTCGAGAATATCCGCGTCGTCGCTGTCGGAGCCGTCGAAGTCCAGCCCATGGGCCGCGCGGATCTTGTCTTCGATCTCATTTGCCATGGCGGTGTTTTCTTTCAGGAAGGTCTTGGCGTTTTCACGCCCCTGCCCGATCCGTTCATCGCCATAGCTGAACCACGATCCCGATTTATCAACCACGCCAGCCTTCACCCCAAGATCCAGCAGCTCGCCCATCTTGGAGATCCCTTCCCCATACATGATGTCGAATTCGACCTGCTTGAACGGTGCGGCCACCTTGTTCTTGACGATCTTGACCCGTGTGGCATTGCCGACCACCTCGTCACGATCCTTGAGCGCGCCAATGCGGCGGATGTCCAGACGCACGGAAGAATAGAATTTCAACGCGTTCCCGCCGGTCGTCGTTTCGGGCGACCCGAACATAACGCCGATTTTCATCCGGATCTGGTTGATGAAAATCACCATGCAGTTCGACCGCGAGATCGAGCCTGTCAGTTTCCGCATTGCCTGGCTCATCAGACGGGCCTGCACCCCGACAGAGCTGTCGCCCATATCGCCTTCCAACTCGGATTTGGGCGTCAAGGCCGCAACGGAGTCGACCACCACCATATTCACAGCACCGGAGCGGACCAACGTATCCGTAATTTCGAGCGCTTGTTCGCCGGTGTCAGGCTGGGAAATCAGCAGCTCGTCGATATCAACGCCCAGTTTGCGCGCGTATTGCGGGTCAAGCGCGTGTTCCGCGTCAACAAAGGCGCAAACGCCGCCGTTTTTCTGCTGCTCCGCAACACAATGCAGGGTCAATGTGGTCTTACCCGAGGATTCCGGGCCGTAAATCTCGATGATCCGCCCCATGGGCAGACCGCCGATACCAAGCGCGATATCCAGCCCCAACGAACCAGTCGAGCTTGCCTTGATGTCCTGAATGGCCCCTTCGGCCCCCAGCTTCATGATCGACCCTTTGCCGAACTGGCGTTCAATCTGTGCCAGCGCGCTGTCCAGGGCCTTTTGCTTTTCAGCTTGTTTCTTGTTGTCCATAGTCAAAAGATCTGCCGTTGCCATGATAGGTTATCCTCTTACTGTCACAGTGGTCTGCAAGCCGCAATCATCATGCCCCGACCATCTTGATGTTCTTTCTATGTTCCATATGAGATCAAAATGAGAACATTACAATGTATTTGTTTGCCCTTTCATCTATTTATTGAACTGATTAACATTCGGTTGATACGCGAAAATTACTATTCGACTGACGAAAGGTTTTCTTTCAAGTGCTTGTTTTCTTTAAGGAACGCCTTGCGTTTTTGTCGGTTCCAAAAACCGGAACCACCGCCTATGAAACCGCTTTGGCCCCCCGGGCGGATATGGTGATTTCTGAACCGCCCATGCTGAAACATGCGCCGGTCTATCGCTACAACCGGTTTATTCGCCCGATGTTTCTGAAAGTCTGTGACACGGAGCTTGAATTGATGGCCGTCATGCGCGAACCGATCAGTTGGCTGGGCAGTTGGTATCGCTATCGCCAGCGACCCTTTATGCAGGGCAAGCCTAATGCCACCTTTGATGTGAGTTTTGACGAATTCATCCTTGCCTATATGAAGGGGAAAAAACCGGGATTTGCCGACGTGGGCAGCCAGCTGAACTTTATGGCAGCGCAACCGAACGGAACGGGCATAACCCATTATTTTCGATACGAGAATCAGGATCGGTTAAAGGATTTTCTTGAACAAAGGCTCGACGTGACGCTTGATCTGAAACAAGAAAACGTGTCCCCCCAAATGGACCTGCATCTTTCCCCGGAGATAGAGCAACGTTTCAAACGCAAATTCGCAGATGAATTCGCGCTTTACGACTCGATCGAGTAGAGGGCAGCCAGCCTATTGGATCTGACTGTTCACAGTGTTCGTCAGCTCCGTCAGCGAAAACGGTTTAGGCAGGAAAACAGAATTGGGAATCGTCATCTGGGCATCGCCGAAACTATCCTCGGCATAGCCAGAGACAAAGACCACAGGCACCCCCGGTCGTGCTTTCAGCGCCTCACGTACCCAAGTGGGGCCATCCATCCCCGGCATGATCACGTCGGTCACAAAGACATCAATATTAAGCGCTTGGTCCTCAAGGGTTTTTAGTGCAGTCTCGGCCGAGTCGGCTTCTAGAACAGTATAGCCGCGCATGCGCAGCGCGCGGCTGGCAAATGCACGCACCGGTGCTTCGTCTTCGACCAGCAAGACGGTCCCGTCCTCTCTTTTCGATCCGGTCGGGGAAGCGGTTAGCTTCATCGGCGCTGATGCCTCCGCGCCCTTGCTATGGCACGGAAAATACAGGGTGAAGGTGGTGCCTTCCCCGATCGTGCTATCGACGAAAATATAGCCCCCCGACTGTTTGACAATACCGTAGGCGGTGGACAGCCCCAGCCCCGTCCCCTCGCCGGTCCGTTTGGTGGTGTAGAAGGGTTCAAACACTTTTTGCAAACGGTCCTGCGGGATGCCTTCGCCCTCGTCGGTGACCTGAACAGTTACGTATTTCCCGAGGGGCACGGTCACCCGATCACGTGTAAGCGGTTCAGCCAGCTGAGTATTTTCTGTGGTTACCTTGATTTCCCCGCCCATGGGCATAGCATCGCGCGCGTTCACGATCAGGTTCATCAACACCTGTTCCAACTGCCGTTTATCTGCACGGATGGGTTGCAGGATCGGGTCATGGCTGAGGGTCAGGGTCACCGTTTCACCAACAAGACGATTAAGCAAATGGGTCAGATCGGCAAGCGTGTCGCGCATATTGACCGTCTCGGGGCGGAGCGTCTGCTTGCGTGAAAAGGCGAGCAACTGCCCCACCAAAGCCGCAGCGCGGTTGGCATTCTGGTCGATCTGCACCAGATCGCTGTAATCACGATCGCCCGGGTCATGGCGCAGAAGGAGCAGGTCACAGTGGCCAGAAATAGCGGTGAGCAAATTGTTAAAATCATGGGCAACGCCCCCAGCAAGCTGCCCGATAGCCTGCATTTTTTGACTTTGGGCAAACTGCGCTTCCAACGATTTAAGCTCGGTCGCGTCATGTAACACGGCGATCAGCGTGGGCGTGCCGCCTTCGGAAATCAGGCTTAACCTTATCTGAACAAACACTTCCCGATCGCTGCGTTTAAGCCTGAGGAACTCGGGCTTTTGCAGCAATCTCCCTTCCAGCGTATCTTGCAACCAGTCCGAGATTGATCGCCCCAGCCCCTCCATCACGTCGGCAAGCGACACGCCTTCCGTCAATTCCGCGCCCACCAACTGCTCTGCCGGAGCGTTGAAGGACATAACCTCGCCGCTTGGGGCGACTTTGATGAGCGGGATCGGCAGGTTTTGAAGCGCGGACCACCCTGCGTCCTGAAACCGGTCGTTTGCATGGGGCAGAAAATACAATGCGCGGCGGTTGGCCGAGGCTCCGATCTCGGCGACGGTCATGCATATGGGGCCTTTGGCAGTCTGCACGGTGACCATTTCCCCCGAAGCGATGGGGATATCGCCGATGATCTGGTTCAACGCCGTCACGCGCCTGCCGACTAGACTGCGGGCCGCGGCGTTCATAAACAAAATGACATTGGAGTTGCTGGCCATGACCATTGGCAACCCGTGATCGCTGGTGCCAGCGCCGTTTTCGGACGCGTCCCACAAGGTTTCGAGCCGCCAAAATAGATCTTCCCCCACGCGGTGCGCGGACAGGCGCATGGTGCCGTCACGGGTGTTGATGTCTTCTTTCGCAGCGCCCCCTTCCGTCGCCTTGGCCGCGAGCCGAGACGACAGCGCCTCAGGGTCCGCGAAAAGCGGCGCGAGCAGGTCGGCGATGGTGGGCTGTGCCGGACGCAGAAAGGTGGTTAACGCGACGTTGTTCTGCGCAACGATATCGCCTTCCTTGGTGGTAAGCACACAGGGGTTCGGATCATCAGCCATCGTGGTTTTTGCCGCCGTACGCTGCGCGCGTTGCACCCGCTGGCGGCGCAGCGCGACCACAAAGTTAACCAAGACAGCAAGGCCGACAGTGGCGCTGGCAGCCTGTAGAACGATGGCCAGAGAGCGCGCTGGAGCGATTGAACCAAGGATGGCGGCGAAGATAACAAAGGCTGATAGAACCAGCCAACGCTTACCAAAGACGATCTGACGAGCCGCACTTTCTTGAGCCAACACTTTCCCCCTAAATCATGAAACCGAGTTCATTTAGACTTAGGAGGGTTAATGTGCTGTTAATTTCGTATCAGGTCAAAGGAAATAACATCTTCAAGTTGTTTCAAAGATCCTTCAACGACGTTTAAAATGTGCCGTGAAAAATCCGTCACCCTGCGCATCTACATGGAAACGCTTGGTAAATACCTGCCTCCAGTCCGGGTTCCGCGCCAGAAACGCCGAGGCCCGATCTTCGTTTTCAGTTTGCAGAACCGAGCATGTCGCATAGGCCAGCGTCCCGTTTTTGGCGGTCAGCGTGGCAGCGTGATCCAGGATTTTATCCTGAATTTGTGTCAATTCTTCCAGACGACCGGCTGTAAACGTCCACTTACCTTCGGGCGACCGGCGCCACGACCCGCTCCCCGAACAGGGAGCATCGCATAGAACGACGTCAAAGGGGCCGGCCCCGTCCAGTTCATCGGTTGTCACCTGTCTGACGGTTGCACCAGCGCGGTCTGCGCGCGCGGGCAAGTCGACCATTCGGCGCGGATCGATGTCGTGGGCAAAGACCGTAGCATCGCGCCGCGCAGCCATCGCCAGCGCCTTGCCGCCGCCACCTGCGCAATAATCAAGCATCCGCTCAGCTTCGGGAAGCGCTGCCACAACCGCTTGGCTGGCCGCATCCTGAAGTTCAACATCACCGTGTAAGTAGCTGTCAGAGTTGCGAAGTTTCCGCTCCCCCTCTGTCACCGTCAGGGCGGTCGCGCAAAGGTCATTCCTGCGTGTTTCGATACCGGCTTCGGCCAGTGCCTCTGCCACATCCGTGACCGTTGCCTGCGCCGTATTCACCCGGACCGAGATCGGTGCCCGCGATTGCAGAGCCTGCGCGACAGCTTCGGCGTCTGCCCCGAGCGACGCCTGAAACAGCGGAATGATCCAGTCCGGCAGGTTCCACAGGGTCGCCATATCACTTGGCGCGTCGGGGGGCGTGGCCTCTGCGTCCGACAACGGCAGTGGCGCGTGACCTTGCCCGTTGAACAGCGGCGCAAGATCGATGCCCTGCGCCCGCAAGACGCCAATCATCAGCGCCCGCCCCGTGTCACCACCCCCAAGGCTGTCTCTTATACACATCTCCGAGCCCACGAGACGCTACGCTATC
>OLHL01000644.1_pt1 | contig 15636 bp, 13 predicted proteins | sample 1609441 | NCBI WGS metagenome assembly OLHL01 (sample SAMN05416833, study PRJEB24817) | seawater metagenome | isolation source: Sea water | place: Canada:Atlantic | collected 2013-07 | reverse complement strand
GCAAGGTTTTGCTCTAAAGGCCGCAGAATAACTTTGTTGTCTGGCGCCGCACGCACGCCGATTAAAGGAAAGTCCGCGAATCCGCATTTCAAATCAAGCAGTGCTAGTTTTAAAGCCAAATGTGCTATAGGGACATGAAATACAAAATCGGGTATGTGGTTTGATAAGCGCGATGGCAGCAGTCATGGTTTTGCGCCTTTGAGCTGGCCATGCCGCCGGAAAGGGGATAAATCCCCTTTGGGAGGCATTGGATCTAGATATTTAAAACGCTGCTTTCTAACTAATTACAGATGGAGAAGCGTTAGCGGTTCCCTCTGATAATTGAGCGTTTTCTTCTACTGTGCGCATACGGTTAGCGCGTTTGAATGTACCCATGTCATTAAAGCGAATTCCATGACGACGTAATACCTCCAACGATTCGTCGGCACCTAAATGACGAATATAAAACGCATCACGTACAACAAAATGATGAATAGCGTGAGTATTGCCAAAATTAAAGCAGAACAATTGCAGAGGTAATAAATACCATTTATTCATCACCTGGCATTGCTCATGAATAATCCCAGGAGTGTTATCGCCGTAGTAATGCATGTTTGATGAAATAAAATGCAGACAAAAAGTACGTAAAACGTTTGGTGCAATCAAAATAACGACCATCGCCGTTACCCAGCCTTCTTGAGCCAGCAACCACTGCGGCCAGTCAATACTAGCGCCTAATAAAAAGGCGATGCCATTTGCTAGGTGGAATAACACAAAACCATGCCAAATGCCGTAAATAATAGTGCCTACTGGTGTGAAACTTAACGCTGCAATGATGCGCAGATTTTTTAAATCTTTGCGGTCTACTTTGCCTTGCTTTAGCAATTTACGTGGTTCTTTAAAATATTTACCAGCACGAAGGTAAAACGCAAACATGTTATCGCCGACCATGATAAAGCGTCGCCAGCCCCATTTTTCGCCGTTGGTAATCCCACGTTCTTCGAGGTCGGTTTCAGTGCCAGAAACTTTGTGGTGATGCAGGTGCACATGACGGCGTACCCAAGGGTTTTGAGTTAGCGGGCGAGCTAAGTACACGCCCGCCATCATAATGTGGTGCCAAAAAGGTTGTTTGCGGAAATACATGTAGTGAATTAAGTCATGCTCTAACTCATGTAACAGCGATGTCCAGAAAGCGCTGAGTACAATTACAACCCAAGCAGGCATAATGCCTTCGAACCAGAGCCAGCCGTTCACCGCCATACCGGCCAAACTGACTAAAAAAATGGTCATACCGACGGCGTCTTGGTGCTTCATTAAAAAAGGATGACGAGCGCGTACTTTATCGCTCACAGCCATGAGCTCGCTTTGGATTGCGCGGTCTTTGGCGCGTAAGCGTTTAAAATCTTGCTCGTTGTTTTTATCATTATGTGTCGCAGTCATACTATATACTCCTAATTCATAAGCGGGCGATGTACACATGCCGCTCTGGGATTCAAACACTATACTCAGATGCCAGCGAGCAAACTCTGCCGTAACTGCCAACCTGTTGACCGGAGACGCCAATGTCGGATCAATCTAAGCCTGAACCGATAGCGACCGACAAACCTTCGCTAGAACAACCCAAAGCGGTGGCCATGTTTTTACGACCGCTGGCTAGCCTGTTGCGACAGCAAGGCATTGAGCCAGGGGCACTGTTTCGCGAGCATGGTTTATCTCTGGACGATACGAATAACCCAGAAAGCCAAGTCAATGTCACGGACACCTCGAATTTATTGTCTGCTGCGGAAGACTTACTGCAAGACCCTTCGCTCGGCATCAACATGGCGCGTCAGAGTGAATATTCGGTCTTTGGCGGTTTAGGTTTGGCTTTGTCGGCCGGTGGAAGTTTACTCAGTGTTTTACAGCGTATGACACGATTTCAACGCTTGATCAGTAATGCAGTGCGTGCTGAATTGGTTATAGGTGACGATAAGGTAAGTATTCACTTTCATCCAAATGCAGGGCACACGCCGCACCCGCAAGGTATGCAGTATGTGATGGCGAACTTAGTTCGGTTAGTACGCATCCGTTTGGATTCGACGTTAAACCCGCTGCAAGTTTTGGTCGCACACGAGAATGCCGCGTATTGTGCGCGCATGGCACGTTACTTCCGAGTAGAGCCTGAGCAGGCAGATCATTACGCCATTGTGTTTGCTCGTGACGCTGCCAATTCACAATTACACTCCAGTGATTCACAGCTGGCGGCCATGTTAGATGCCACCTTAAACGAACGCTTAGCCGCCCAAGAAAAAGGCTCATTGGTGATTCAATTATCGCTTTGGCTGGAAGGGCAGTTGCCCGAAGGTGAGCCTTCGCTGGCGGATGCCGGTGCTCAGTTTCATATGAGTGTGCGTAGCTTGCAGCGACGTCTAAATGAGGAAGAGCTTACGTGGAAACAGTTGGTAGAGCGTACACGGCGCACCTTAGTCGAGCGACATTTGAAAGTTCCCGGTACGACAGTAACGCAGTTGGCATTTTTATTGGGATTTTCTGACGTCAGCTCTTTTTCGCGGGCGTTTAAAAAATGGTATGGCGTATCCCCCAGTCAGTTCCGCGCGAACGCTGAATAGTTTGGATTAAGGCTGTGACCATAATCTCATAAGGTTGTGATACAACCCACTTAACCGGCGCACTTCTTGATCTTCTGCACCGCGATCGACTGTTAATACCTGAATTGATTGATCCAGCTCGAACAGCTGCTCACGCTTGTTAGCGTCAGGAACTAAACTTTGAATCCAGAAAAAAGCGGCAAAGCGCTTGCCTTTTGTTACCGGTCTCACTTCATGCAAGCTGGTGGACGGATAAAGAATTAAATCCCCTGAATTTAACTTCACTTCTTGCGCACCAAAAGGGGTTTCGATGGCCAACTCGCCGCCTTCGTATTCATCACTATCGGATAAAAATAACGTCCCCGAAACGTCAGTACGTACGGTTGCGCCGTCGTCGCGTTTCATAATACTGCTATCAATATGCAAGCCATAACTGCCACCGCCTTGGTAACAATTAAAGCGTGGCGGGTAGAATTTTTCAGGCAAGGTGGCAGAAACAAATAATGGGTGCTGGCTAATCGCCTGCATCACAGCTTGGCTTAAGGAGCGGGCAACATCGGAGTTTTCATCCAGCTGTAAGTTATCTTTTACATTACGTGCTAACGCACCAGCCGTACGCTTACCGTCTAACCATTCGGCATTTTCTAAATGTTGGCGAAGTTGTAAAACGCTGTCTTTAGCCAGTAAATTTTCAATAGGGAGCAGCATTATATATCTCCTAAATGGTGAGCGCGTGAATGAATCGATGCCGGTGGATTCACCAAAATAGCAGGTGTGATATTTTGAATATTTGCACAACCACATAGCGCCATACTGACTTCGATTTCTTCTTTTAATATTTTTAGGCAATGTGCCACGCCCAATGCACCTGCAACGGCAAGCCCCCACATCTGCGGGCGACCAATACACACCGCATTGGCACCTAACGCTAATGCTTTAATTACATCCGTACCGCGTCGGATACCACTATCAAGCAGTAAGGGAACATCCTTGCCCACTGCTTGGCGAATCGCCGGTAATAAGTCAATGGAGGCGGGCAGTGTATCTAGTGTGCGGCCGCCATGATTCGAAATAATTAAACCATTAAAACCTAATTGAATTAATTGTTTGGCATCTGCTGGGTGCGACACACCCTTTGCGAGTAAGGGGAGTGATGTTTGTTGTCGAAGCCAATGCAAATCTTCCATATTGGGTGCATCCGCCATAAACCCCTTGAGAACAATACTATCCCCCGGATTTAATTCACGGGCGGGTGCTTGGGGTAAGCCCATTAAATTCACTTCATTGATTGAATCGGGCAATCGAAAGCCAGCACGTTGCGTGCGATTTCTTAGCCCGTTAACCGGCGCATCAAGGGTAATAACGATGGCTTCACATCCAGCGTCTTCAGCTTGTTTAATCAGTGCTAAATTCGCCTCTCTGTGAGGCTGCCAGTACAGTTGAAACCAGCTGCGTTCAGCGGTTTTTGCTATCTGCGCCAAAGGTGTATTACTTAACGTGCTAATAATCATTGGCGTGTTCATAGCACGCGCGGCTTCGGCAGTAGCAAGTTCACCCTGCGGATGTACCAATTGCTGGTGGGCAACGGGTGACAATAATAATGGGTGCGTTAACGTGCGGCCAAACAGCTCGGTATGAGTGCTGGCATTGCCGTTATCCGAGCAGGAATCAGAGGAAAAATTAGAAATAATTCGATTGTAGAGTTTTAACTGATCAAAGACGGAGCGGTTTGCTGAAAGTGTACTGTCATCGGCAACGCCACCATTAATATATTCGAGAATGTCACGGCGAATAAAATCTGCCGCGACGCGCTCATAATCACCCAGGCTCACAATATCGGATGGGATGTGGCTTAGCGCCTGAGTTTGAATATGCGTCATTTGTTATTCCAAAAAAGCCGGAGCATGGCTCCGGCTATTAATCTGATATAGCGTGTTTACATTGATCGTTGGCTGTTCATGCCTGTCATTTCATAACCACCGGTTGTTTGATAGCTACCGAATGACAAGCAGTTTCACTAACGAATCATCACGACTAGGTTATCAGAATTCGTACGCTAAGCTCAGCTGTGCGTTACGTGCATCACCAATGTAGGCGAATGAACCACTACGGTAAGCGGTTAAGTAGTAATCACGATCGGTAATGTTACCTACGTTTAAACGAGCATTTAGCTGGTCGTTAAAGTCGTAAGTCGCGAATGCATCAATCACAGTGTAAGCCGGTACACGAATGTCTTCGCTTGCAGCAGCGTCAGGCTGGCCAACATGAACTTCGCTTGAGTGATTGGCACTAGAGCCAAACGCAAGTTTGTCCGTTAGTTGGTAGCGTAATTGAGCAAAGGCAGAGCGATTTGCAAAGTTTGCTAGGCGTCCGCCTTCATCTTCTTCATCCGCACTTTCTAGGATTTCAGACTTCATTAAGGCAAAGCCAAGCTGAGTGCTTAAGCGATCATTGATGTTACCGACAAGAGAGAACTCAGCACCCTGAACACGGTTTTTACCGGTGTTGTAAGTACCTTCGGTATCGTAATCCGTCCCTTCCATCACGTTGTCTTTAGTGATGCGGAAGATCGCGGCGGTGGCCAATAGCTTCTCATCCATGATGTTCCACTTGGTACCCAACTCAATGTTTTGAACGTCTTCTGGCTTGGCTTTATTAACGTTCTCAGCGCTTGAACATAAGCCGCCGTAACCACAGTTACCGCCTACGTCAGATTCACCACCATTAATGTTGGTAGAGGTGCTGTACGTTAAGTACACGTTGCCGTTGTCAGTGATGTCATAGACTGCACCGATGTGGCCGTTCCACAGAGTGTCATCGTATTCGAAATCAGTGGTTGTGCCATCACGACCAGTGACTGCGTTGCTGTAGTCAAAAGTATCGGCTCGTACACCGGCAAATAGGCTGAAGCTTTCTGTAATATCAATGGTATCCATCGCGTAGAGAGACAGAGTGTCGATTTTATAGTCAGCATCAACAATGTTTTTAGTAATCTGTCGATCCATTAAACCACCGGTATCTCCAACAACACTGCCGTCAGGATTAATAATACAGTAGCCTTCAGAAACACCGCCACGGCCTGCATAAGTACAGTTAGACGCGCCAGCATTGTCAACGTTATATGTTCCGTTAACGACGTTGTGTTGAGAGTATTCCGCACCAATGACAAATTGGTTGTTCATGCCCGCTAACTCAGTATCAAAGAAGACATTGAGTTGATTAACCAGGTACTCAACTTCTTGCCAGCCTTGGTGTGTACTTAAGCGAATTGTGTCGTATTCACCATTTGGATCGGTTGCATCAGTCGTTGTGCCGCTTGCGCCTGTCACAACATAGCCATTGTTGGTGGTGCCGTAACGCAGTGAGTTCTCAAGACGCATGGCATCAGACACTTCGAATGCTGCGCGAAAGGTCAGGCTATCGACGCGAGATTTAACGAAATCTTTATCTTGCACGTACGCCGGAATATCTTCGTAAACTCTACCGGTATCACGGTTCACAAAGCTGCCTAGATCAGTACGATCAAACGCATCCATGTGGTAGTAGTCAGCGCTTAGATCTAATTTGTCAGTGGCTGCCCACGTGGTAGACAGTGCTAGACCGTTTCGCTCACGGGTATTGTCGTCACGGTTAGGAACGTTTTCTGCGTTATGCAGCACGTTTGCACGAACCGCCACGTCATCAGTTAGGCCAACGTTTGAATCCAGCGTCACACGGCGGTAATCGTCTGTACCAATACCGGCTTCAACTTTGTTGAAGTCGTATTCAGTGCTTGCTTGTTTGGTGATGCTGTTAACGGCACCACCAGATGAGCCTCGGCCAGCAAAGGTAGAGCTAGGGCCCTTGGTGATTTCAACTTGTTCAACCGCGAAACTTTCACGGGTCGTCATACCTGGATCACGTAAGCCATCGACGAACACGTCAGAACGAGCTTCGTGACCACGAATCACGTAACGGTCACCAAAGGCATTACCGTTTTCACCGGTACCCAAAGAAATACCCGGCTGTGCATCTAAAATCTCTTTAAGGTCGCTACGGCCAGATTCTTGAATTTGGGTTTGTGTTAAAACGGTGATCGTTTGTGGTGTTTCCGCGAGATCTTTTGTGTGGCGGTTGTCACCAGACACTTTTGCTTTATACGGCGCGCCTGGTTCTGCATACGGGTTGGTATCCAGCGTACGCTCTTCAACCTGCATTGTGTCGAGTACAATCGCTTCTTCTGCGAAAACAGGTGCAGCGGCTAAAAGCAGTGAAGGTAAACCAATAGTTAATGCTGTGGCTCCCGGTGCAAGACGGGATTTACGCAGGCTCAGTTTTTCTATGCCGGATTGGCCCGTTTTTTTTGTGTTGGTGTTCATAGTTATTCCCCAAACGAAGAGTTAGTTATTAGGCTGAATTCAATTGGCATAACCAGTGGCAACTGTTGTCGCGATGGAAAAAAATCATCGGGAACAGCAGGCAACGGTGATGCGTCTTTCAGCATCCGTAATGCAGCGTTATCAAGTAATGGGTGACCTGAACTTTCCTTAATGCCGCTCGAAAGTACGTCTCCCTGACGGCTCATCGTGAATGCAAGCTGGACAGTTCCCTGTTGCTTACTTTTTTTAGCGGCGGGTGGGTATGTCCTATGTTTGGACAGCCACTGATACAAATCGCGAATATAGCTTTTACTATTTCCACGTTTGCCGCCGCTGGATTGCTGCTCCGAACGTCCAGTGGCCTTGACCATAGCTGACGAAGCGGCTTGGTCTGGCTTGGGTTGTGGCAGCGTTTTTTCTATTGTTTCGGTCATTTCGGGAGGGGTTACTTCCGGTTGTTTTTCAACAACGGGATCTTCCGTTTGTTCAGGCTTAGGTGCCTGCTTGTATACAGGCTCCTGTGGTATTGGTTTCGATTTTGGTAATGGTGTGGGCGCTGGTTTAGGTGCTGGAGCAGGAGTAGGCTTCGGCTTATTTAATTGCGCTAGGCGCTCGCTAGCATCGGCATAAGCACCTAATTGCCCTAAGCCAACATGAGAGCCTGCATCACCATCAGAAAGAGCATCTCCGGAGGCTTCTATTGGCGACGAAAAAAACTGCCAAGCCACCGCGCCGTGCAGTGTCAGTGCACTCAGTAGAGCGATAAATAGCGTTCGAGCATTCATGCGCCGTCCTCCACCAAGATGGAGAGCGCAATATGTTTCAGTGGGCGTAATTCACTCAGCACACTTTCTAATTGCGCAGCGGTGACGCGTTCATCTACAACGAGAGTTAGTTCGACAGCAGTCAGTTCACCAGCAGCATTACTTTTTTCTGCCATTCCCTCTGTCATTCTCTCTGATGTCGAGATAACAGACAGTGCGTCTCCTACTTGTTCAGGTGTCATGGCTTTTTCATCCATCGACACCATGCCATCGGCATTGATTTCCACAAAGCGTTGCAAATTCGCTGGGGTTTCTAAATTAGTTAGCGTTGGTAATTCTATGCTGGCATTGGGCCGCTTCTGGATATGCCCAGCGACCATAAAAAAGATAAGAAGTAAAAAAACAATATTGATTAAAGGGATCATATTGTCGTCAGAACTTGAGTTTCTTTGTTTAGGTAAGACGCTCATTCGCTCAACTCCTGAGAGGCGAAAGGCTGGCCTAACGTAAACGTACGCACGCTAGCATTCAGCTGGTCGACGAGGCTTAAAACGCTTTTCACATTGGCGTTTTCTTCTGCACTAATCACGATCGCTTTATCACCAACGGTAGTAAGAACATCCTCAAAACTCTCTAGCGCAGGGCTAAGGCTGTCCTTGAGCACTCGAATATCTCCGTTGCTGTACACCAAAATTAAAGCGGGTAACTCATTACTGGCCGTCGCAGATGCTTTAGCTGCAGGCAGTGGTAGTGCTTTCCATTGGCTAAAGGTTGAGGTCAGCATAAAAAACATCAGCAAAATAAAGACGACATCAATGAGTGCTGTGAGGCTGATTTTTTTGCCTTTGCGACCCTGAAGAACCGAATCCATTAAGCACGTACCGCTTGTAAACGGACGTCTTTGGTTTCGTGATTAGGAGTGTTGTTCAATAACGCTTCTGAGTCGCTCAGCATCTGAATGCTTAAAGATTCATGCTGACGTTCAAACAAGCTGTGAATCAGGGATACTGGAATAGCCACACCTAGGCCGACAGCCGTCGTGAGCAATGCTTGCCAGATACCACCAGAGAGAACCGCCGGATCAACTTGTGCACCGGCTGCTTCCATTGCTTTGAAGGCTTCAATCATGCCGAGCACGGTGCCAAATAAACCTAACAGCGGGGCAACGGTGGCAATCACCTCAAGCGGGCGTAAACCAAAAGACAAACGTTGAATTTGATTACGTAACTCACGCATTGTTTCGTTACGAGCATCTTCGTGAGAGTGAGCTTCCATCATTTGCCATGTACGGCGGATGTTGGCTACGCGTGGGTTGTGGCAGTGGCTTGCAATACCATTCAGAGCTTTGTCTTGCCCAGTTTGAAGAGCGTGTAAAAGTTGATCAGAGGGGGGGGCAGAAGCCAGTAGAGCCTGAGTCGAGCGGATCAGCCGCGCGATAACGAAGGTCGTTGCCACCAGTGAAAGTAAGATCAAAGCGGCGACAATGGGTCCGCCAATTAGGGTGATAAAGGAGTTTACATCCGACATAACAACAGCGCCCCATAGGTAATAGGGGTGCGATATTAATGTTTTTGATAATGATTCGCAATAGCCTTATCGATTAAGTTTTGATACTCCTGTAACTCGATTGCGCCCGTGTTCTTTGGATTGATACAAACAATCATCCGCGAGGCCTAGCAGTTTCTCTTCTTGGCCGGGGTGTACAGGTATCTCACAAGAGACACCGACACTGATGGTCATTATCTTTGAATGTTCGCCTTGAGTGACGGTGGTTTTTTCAAACGCGCGGCGTAGCATTTCGCCTACCTGACACGCGCGATCTTCTGTGGTTTTTGGGAACACAACGACAAACTCTTCACCACCATAGCGGGCGGCAAAGACACCAGGCATCGTGACCACTTTACGTATGATTTGTGCGGCACGAACTAAGCATAAATCGCCGAAGGCGTGGCCATGTTCATCATTGAGTTTCTTGAAAAAATCGATATCCACCATCATGACACTGATAGGGTGCTGGTCTTTGTAGGATTGCTGGTAGTGCTCACGATATACTTGATCGAAGTAGCGTCGGTTAAATAGCTTCGTCAGGCCATCAGTAACACTGAGTTCTTCAAGGCGGCGGTTGGCTTTTTCTAAGGCGGAAGTTCGCTCTTTCACCTTGTTGTCTAACTCCTTGTTCATTGCCATTTGCATATCAAGCAGCTTTGTTTGCGAGCCTATTCTTAATTCTTTTTCTTGGTTCATTTTGTCCGCAAAGGCAATAGATAACAGAGACAATTCGGCGATAAAGCCAATAGCAAATGCTTGGTTGCCGATTTCTGTGCTCGGCACTTTACCGGTCATATCGAGTAAGTACCATGCGATAAATATAAGGTGTGCAAACCAAGCGATCGTGAATAGTCGGGCCGATTTCATGCCCATTACCCAGCCTTTAATCCCTATGTATAAGGCACAAGCTACACCAAAGAGTGCAGCGGAATGCCCCAGTTTTACAATGATTCCATAAGGCACGGTAAAACTGGCTAAGCACATTACGATTAAGGAGAACATTAGTAGGTAAGCAATAGAGCGATCAAAAATAGATCCGAATTTTTGTAAATCGACGAACCTCAGCACAAATGCCATGGCGGTGAGCTGAACAAAGGGCGCAAGAAATGCAATGACTTGATTATTAACGCCGGGCATATCGCCCCAAAAGTATTGCTGTCCAAGACCAAAAAGAGTGGCCTGCATAAAGCCTGCACAGGCAAGGTAAATAATATATAAGAGGTAAGATGCCTCGCGCAGTGACAAATACAGGAAAAGGTTGTAAAGCACCATAATAAAAATGATGCCCAAAAAGCTGCCAGCCCAGAAAAAAATCAGTTTCTCTTCTTCGATGGCTTCATCATAGTTAATAAGATCCAGAGGAATAAGAAGCGGCCCCGGCGTCAAAATACGTATGTATACTTCTTGCTCTTCGGCGGTTGCAGCATCCAGAGGAAACCAGAATGTGCGTTCGTCGATAGGGCGAATATCAAAGGGACGCTGATCTCCAGCTTCAAAATGACGGATCATACGTCCGTGTTCAAACAGATAGAAATCCACATAATCGTGATGTGGGTAATTCAAGCGAATAATAGGTTGGCTAAATGACTCTGTAATGCCACTTAATCGGACTCGTGCCCACAGGGCGTTATCAGTTTGGCCTAAGTTATTACTGATGCTATCGCGATGGTGCCAGTCACTTTCAGGGCGCACGAGAATTTCATCCAGCGTTTCTCCATTGCGTTCAGAAACAAACTCAAGCAGCGGTAACAGGCTAACTTTTTTATCAGAGTAGTGAACCGTTTCAATCGCCGATGCATGAGTGGCGTAGAATACTAACAATAAGATAGCGAATGAGATGAATGCCTGAATGACATGAACCATGAACGCTTTATCGTTGACATCTGATTCTGATCTCTTGTGTGTGTCAGCCATTCTGAAACCTATCACCTCTCACTCTTATATCTATTAAAACTAGTTCACGCTGAGTGATAGTCAAAGCGTTAACTGTTAGATTCTTTGAGAAATGCGACTTGGTTCCTGCCGTTACGTTTAGCAGTGTAAAGCAATGAGTCTGCGGCCTGTAATAGCTTCTCCCAGGCGGCTCTGTCAACGGGTTGATCGACCGTTAAGCCTATGCTCACCGTCATGATTTTTGCGGTATCGTCATCGCGTACAACGTACTCCGCAAAGGCTAGGCGCAAGGCTTCAGCCTTGTTCCGTGCTTGCTCTGAGGTTGCTCCGGGAAGGATGACCACAAACTCTTCTCCACCATAACGTGCAGCGATTGCTTGATCGTCGTTAATGGTCTCTTTTATTAACCGACCTGCTTGGATTAGGCATATATCCCCGAAGCGGTGCCCGTGTTCATCGTTGAGGTGTTTGAAGTGGTCAATATCTATCATCAAAACAGCCAGTGGCTCATTACGACGACAAGCACTTAAATACGCTTTTTCGTAACATTCATCAAAGTGGCGTCGATTTAACAAGCCTGTTAGCCCGTCGGTGGTACTTAAAATCTTAAGTCTACGATTCGCCTCCTCAAGCTGATTTGTACGTTGGCGCACCTTTTCTTCTAAATCAGCGTTCATCGCAATCTGTACGTCCATCAAGCGACTTTGACTGCGCAAACGAAGCTCCTTCTCATGATTGATACGATCAGCAAATGCGATAGAAAGAAGAGCCAGCTCCAGAGCAGAGCCTATCGCTAAGCTATGTTCGCCCAGTGAGCTCGCAGGAATAATGGAAGCCAGCTCGAGTAAGTACCAACCAATAAATATCAAATAGGTAAACCAAGCCATGGCGAATAAACGTGCGAACTTCACCCCCATTCGCCAGCCTTTTACACCAATGTATAAGCCGCAAAGCACACTGATGGCTGCAGTTACATTGACGATGGCAAGAAAACTCGCGTAATCCATAAATGGCGAGCCAATCACAAGCGCTATTGAATACACCAACAAACAGGTACCTATGACGCGTTCAAAGCTACCAAAGTTTTTGTATAAACGAATAAATCGAATCACAAATAACACAGCGGTTGCTTGCATCAGAGCGGTAGAGAGTGCAACCGCAAAATTATTCTCAATCGGTGAGTTCGTCGGCCATAGAAACTGAAAGCCTATGCCCTGCAACGTGGCCTGATGAAACGCGACAGCCACCATGTACGTGAGGTAATAAAGATAAGCACTGTCACGGAGTGAGCCAAGAATAAACGCGTTGTAGGCGAACATGATTATTAAAATGCCAAAGTACGCCCCTAGACTCATGTACAAATTTCGATCTTGAATCGTGGCTTCTGCGTCAGTCATTAGACTGAAAGGAATAAGTAGCGGGCCTTCCGTGCGTATATGCACATAGATTTCAGCTTCCCCAATATTTTGAATAGCATCCAGTGGGAAGGTAAAGGTACGAGAATTAATTGGCCGGGTCTCAAAATCCATCTGATCGCCTGTATGAAAACTCGTCAGAACTTTGTTGTCCGAGACTAAATACAAATCAATATAATCGTAATGAGGGTAATCTAAGCGAAGTACCATAGGGCCTTGGCTGGATTCATCACCGATGATATCCAAATGAAACCACACATTATTGTGATCGCGGCCCAAGCTTCGTGTCGATGAGGGGGTAACATGCCACTCAGAAGCGTCCACCCCCATCACATCGGAGAGGGTGCTTTGAGTCGGGGCAGGTAAATACTGCATTTTTCCACCCAGTTGCAGCTCGCCATCAATAGCGCTTAGGTGAAAGGCCTCGGCATGAGCCGCTGGGCTAAAAATCATCGCCAAAATCAAAGCAAGCAGAGAGCAGAGAATTGCGCTCAATGACGTTGCTTGTTTGGTTCTTAGTTCTGGCACTCTGATGTGCTCCGTTAAATGGCCGTGCGGTAATAACGCTGTCTGATCACCTTAGTGAGCCATGAGTTTTGTCCGCGAATTAACTAATAAATTAGCGGATGTACGGTGAGCAGTTATTTAAACAGATCACACTCTTGCAATAACACGCCCAGATTTACCGAATACTGACAGGAAAGACATGTGTAGGACGTAATCACTGTTTTTTTATGTGAACCAGAAAATATCGGGCAGATTGCGCTGAAATGCTCCGCTAATTGACCTGATCTCTATGGTTGATCTCAAAGGTTGATCTCAAAGGTTGATCTCAAAGGTTGATCTCAAAGGTTGAACTTTAAAGGTGATACTTAAGAATAGACGCGATTGTTTAAAACGACAGTGGAATAGCTAGGGCACCTCTAAATGTCAGGTTTTGTCAGTCCTCAGCCGAAAGGGTGATGAGTCGTGCTCATTTTTGCAGTAGTGTGCGGCACACATCTTACGCAAGGAAACTCCAGACATGACAACAATCAAAAAAAGCAAAGCGGGCATGGTTGCAGCAATCGTAGTAGCTCTCGCCATGCCAGTTACCGTAGGTATCGTTGCCACAACCGCCAGTGTAAAAGCTGAAGCGGCAGATTTTACCGGCAAGATAAAACGCATAAAAATTAAAAAGCGACGTGTTGGTTCTGGCTTCAAAGTCGTCACTATGGTTCAAGGTGGCGACGCGGGACAAGTGGCAAGTGCCGAAGCACTGCTTGATGGTCAGAAAGAACCCATCGATCTAAACCCTGTAGAAACATCATTATCAAAAAATACACGCCTCGTGGGGACACTTCTCGAAGACGTGACATTAGAGCAAGAAGTTGGTGTGCTTATCACCTTACTTGATAGCGAAGGTGGCGTACTTCTGCAAAGCCGTGAAACAGTGGAAGTCGAATTTGCCCCTGAAGCCATCTTCTATTCGCTGACCATAAAAAGCCGCTTAACCGCAGAGCCTGTGGCTAACGTCATCATGGCGGCTCCTTCGAAAGAAGCCCTGCTTGAATTGGCATCATTCAGCGATCAAAACAAAGGCTATTTTGCTGAAGCTGAAGCACTCAACGCTGACGAACTGGCTGTACTGACGCCTGAAAAATACACCATTGCTGGTGGTGCGTTCTCGGCGCAAGGTAACTTATTAAATGTGGTAACCGAAAAAGGCCGCCTATTTAGCTTTACTGGTGTGACACCTGAAAAGCTAGAAAACTTCAGCCTAAAAAGTGATTGGTACACCTCATGGGAAAACCCAATATTTGAAGGAGAGACACAAACAGCCGTGAATGCGATGTTTGAGTAATACACGAAGTCAATTAAAACAGCCCTAACGAGAATGACGTTAGGGCTTTTTTTGTGATGAAAAAAACGGTTTTAAAAATACACCAGAAAAATTTAAACCAGACAAAACTTCCATTTCTAAAAATATAAAAAAGGCAGTACATTAAGCAAAATCAATCATCTAAATCATGGAAAGACCGATGCGTTACATCACCATTCGTACTCATAAAACACCATTCAGCGAAGAACAGAAAAAAGCGCTCGCCCAAAGCATAGAGCATGCGATTGATAACATAGTTCAAGCTGACGCCACTCAAACTGATGAAGTCAATTGGCTAGTGTTTGAACACGCAGGCGAGGCCGTGTTACTTGATCAGTTTGACGACACCATTGTCGAAGGGGAGGAACAAGCAGACCTTGATGCTCCTAATATTGAACAACATCCTCAAAAAACCTACGTCTATCAGAGCGACTTTGATGGGCAAGGTATCGTTGCCTACCTTGCGGGTGGTCTTGCAAATTACAACAATCCCGCAGAAAAAGGGCTAATCAAAATCACTAGCTCCCCATTATCACATGACTCTGAGCCAGCCACTGCAATCGTTGGCAATGAAGTGGTTCGCTGCGTCACCGTAGCGCGAGCAAACAGCTGGTTTGCCCTTGATTTTGGAGAGCGAAGCATTGCACCAACGCACTACACCTTGCGCCATTATAATTCATGGGACACCGAAGCCCTGAGAACATGGACCTTTGAAGCCTCCGTCGATGGACAAAATTGGGTGATACTGCGTTCTCATCTCGACGATACCTCCCTCAATGCAAAAGGTGCCACCCACACCTGGAATGTACCGAGCGAAAGTACACCAACGTATTACCGCTACTTCCGCATTTTACAACGAGGCCTAAATTCAAACCGCCATCATTACCTCGCGCTGTCTGGGTTTGAAATTTACGGACGTATGCAAGAGCCTGCCAGTGCAGCCATGCCCAGCAAACAAAACACAATTAAAGTGGTTAGCAGTAAAGGGCTAGCCGGGCGATTTGGGAAATTGTTTGGACGTCGCTAGAGCCAGTAATCAAAAGAAAGCAGACAGTCCCAGCTAAAGAAAAAAGATTTTCTAAATTAGTTTATTAATATCGACGTTGGTGGTCGCTTGTCCTGTTAGCTTGACTGAACCCGCATGAGAGTTCACATTTCGCGCTATAACAGAAAACAAAAAGGCCCGATACCAAAATACAGTATCGAGCCTTTTTCTTTAAATTGGTGGAG
>OLHL01000617.1_pt1 | contig 16038 bp, 12 predicted proteins | sample 1609441 | NCBI WGS metagenome assembly OLHL01 (sample SAMN05416833, study PRJEB24817) | seawater metagenome | isolation source: Sea water | place: Canada:Atlantic | collected 2013-07 | reverse complement strand
ATCTACACCTCTCTATTCGTCGGCAGCGTCAGATGTGTATAAGAGACAGGGCGTTATTAGTAATCCTTCGAGCGCAGTATGAGCAAGAAAGTGCTCTTATTTCAAAAATTCGTACCTGTCGCGATCAAATTGACGAAAATTTCTTAAAAGCAGAAGGCGATAAGCTAACGCCAGAAGCGCTAAACGATCTAAAAGGCGAATTAAAGGTATTAACTGCCGAATTAAATGGTGTGCAGGGCGAGCGCCCATTAATGCAAGCCAACGTTGATGAACAAGCGATTGCTGAAGTTATTGCTAACTGGACGGGTATTCCGGTTGGTAAAATGGTCAGCGATCAAATCACAGCGGTACAAACTTTAGCCGATAAACTCGGCAAGCGTGTTATTGGCCAACCCCATGCATTAGAAGCCGTCGCTCAAGTGATTCGTACCTCGCGCGCCGGGCTAACTGATCCGCGCAAACCGGTTGGTGTATTTTTATTCTGCGGTACCAGTGGGGTCGGTAAAACCGAAACTGCATTGGCGCTAGCAGATGAGTTATACGGTGGCGAACAAAATATTACCACCATTAACATGTCGGAATTTAAAGAAGAGCATAAGGTATCTATGCTGTTGGGTTCACCTCCAGGTTATGTGGGTTATGGTGAAGGCGGTATCTTAACTGAAGCCGCACGCCGCAAGCCGTATTCGGTTATCTTGCTCGACGAAATGGAGAAAGCTCATCCCGGAGTACAGGATATTTTCTACAACCTATTTGACAAAGGCACGATAAAAGACGGTGAAGGTCGCGATATCGACTTTAAAAATACCGTTATTATTATGACCTCAAATGCGGGTGAAGATGCTATTCGCGCGATTTTCAATCAAGTAGAAGAAAAGCCAGATCCCGACACGTTACTGGATAATATTCGCCCTCATCTGCTTAAACACTTTAAATCTGCATTTATGGGCCGAGCGAACACCATCGCTTATTACCCACTAGATGATGATAACTTAATGGCCATCGCCGCGATTAACATGCGCAAAATTGAAAAACGCATTGTTGAAAACTACGGAGCAGCGTTTAGTTATGACGAAGATGTATTAATCAATATTGTTGCCCGCTGCCAAGAATCGGATACCGGCGCACGTAATATTGAAACCATACTGAATCGGACATTACTGCCCTCATTGGCCAGCGAATGCCTAAATAAAATGGCAAACGATGAAGAAATTACCAAAGTGCATGTTGGTGCTACGGAAGATGGTGAATTCACCTACACCGTAAGCTAACCTTGGTTTTAGCACCGTAGTAGAGACGTGATTTCTGTTTTGTCTCTACCACGGTTTAGCTAAGTCTTCATAGAAAATAGACCTCAGGATACGCATGGCCAATTCCACGATTGGCCATAAAACATTATAAAAGGATGTTTTTGATCATGGCCATTATCAGCACCACACGTTTAATCGTACCAATACTTCTCAGTTGCCTAATAGCCCCCGCTGCTTTCGCAGAAAGTGGCCGTGCAGACTACGATCTTGACGACGACGGTCTGATCGAAATTAACAGCCTGGCCGACCTCGATGAAATTCGTAATAGCCTCGACGGCACGAGCCTTTACGGCGAAAGTACCGGCTGCCCAGAAGCGGGCTGTAATGGATTTGAATTAACCACCACACTGGATTTCGATACTAATGCCGATGGCAAAATGGATGAGAATGACGCCTATTGGAATGGGGGAGAAGGATGGGTTCCGATTGGGGATATAGATAATTGGTTCGTAGCAATATTTCATGGTAATAACTATCAAATAAAAAATATGTACATCGTGGGCTCTTCTGAACAGCCGGTTGGACTATTCGGCGTTGTTGCGGGTGACCTATCAACAGTGCGTAATCTTGGTTTAACTGGTGAATTAGTGGTTTTGGCGGATGCTAGATATGTAGGTACGATAGCAGGGGTTGGCTTTCAAGGCGCTGCCTTTAATAGCATCTATTCTAGCGGGCGCGTCCAAGGGGGGCCTTATGTCGGTGGCTTAGTTGGTGCTCTTTCAACCTATGCCACCATTGATAATAGCTTTTCTACGAGCGAAGTGATTAGCTATGGAGAGATGGGTGGTTACGGGGATTTTGGGAATTTTGGTGGTTTGGCTGGCGGAATTTTAAACTCCAGTATTCGTAATAGTTTTGCTACAGGATCGGTTGCTGGAATGGAGAGTGTAGGAGGACTTGTAGGTAGTTCGATAGAAAATGGATCTATACAAAACTCATTTTCAATAGGATTGGTTAGTGTCTCTGATACTTATGGGGGCGGACTGATGGGCTATGAGGATGCAGATAGCGTAATAACTAATAGCCACTGGGCTATAGATACCTCAGGTCAATTAACGAGTGATGGCGAATCGGATATCGACAATTATTTCGGTGCTACTCTCGCTGAACTTCAATGCCCTACATCAAGCGACGATACCGAATGCTTAATGAACTATACCCTCTATCCAACTTGGGATAGTAGTGTTTGGGATTTTGGTACGAGTAGTGAATTACCGGGATTAATTATTGATGGTGTTGTCTATCGCGATGGCGATGCTGACGGGGCTCTGGATGTTAACCACGCACCTGAAGTAGCGTTTGTATTAACGCAAAATGGTGATGAGGTATATGACATTACAATCGGTGACGGCGACGTTACTTTAGAAGCCGTAATTACCGATCAAGATGCCAGCGACCACCATACACTTAGCTGGATTTATGAAGACGTTACCGTCATCAGCGAAACAGAGACGAGTGTGACTTTCAGTTCCGACAATTTAATCGTCGGGGATTACACCATATCTGCTGTCGTTACGGATAACCGATTTCCGGTCATGAGTGGAAATTCAGAAATCACATTTTCTGTTGAGGCAGTACCTGTCGACCCAGTAGTCGTCGAACCTGATCCTAGCCCAGAAGTTACGCCATCGTCGAAAAGTAGCGGAGGTGGCTCGATGAATTTTTATTGGCTTATGTTGATTAGTGGTTTTTTGTTGGTGGGGAGACGAACAGTTTATTGCGGGATCACTAAAATTTAGTAGTGTCTTGCTTACGTTGTTGGTTAAATAAAGCGGGGCTTCGAGCCCCGTTTACATTGATGGTGACTTACGATAATCAACTTCAATTGAAATTGAATGGATAATCGCCGACACCAATTCGTTAGCTTTCTCTATTAGCTCAATTTTTTGCGTATCATCTGAATCTATAATAGATCTTATGCTAAAGCTAAAAGTCAGCATATCCTCCCGCCCAAATGCAGTGTAATACATTAAACGGTTGGCCGAAGGAGAATAGTTGAAAATGGTATGGCCATTAACTTCTTCAATATTTAGATCTACTTCTTCAGATCGATCAGGAAGTGCGAGTCTACCATCTGAAAAATCTAATTCAACGTAGTCTCCATAAGACGTAAACGTAGCATTTTGAGATTGACTTATGTTTTTTGCTAATTGAGCTCTGACCCATTTTTCAGCTTCTGCTGGAATCATTAGATCGTTATACGAGTTACGATCAGGTGGGTTAATCGCATTAACCGAAATACTGAGAAGAAGAGCTGCTGCAGGCTTTTTAAACCAGCCTTTCGGATACAGGTTCCATCCTGTGTTCAGTATCGTGTCAAAATATAGATTAATACTGTCTTCTCTAAGGTAGCTGCTGCGGCTCTCAGTGTTGATATATGGACGTCGATCAATACCTATTTCTCCCGATAAACTCGGTGAGAGTTGAGCGTCACCCTTTGGGCAGCGAAACCTAAGCCGCGTACGGAAGAGAAATATTTCGTATAGATTCGCATTCTCAACCTGCATTGCAGTCCGTGATGTACGAAATACGGAGTAGGTTGGCAGCTTCATTAGATCGGGTCATCAACTTCTGAACGTTCAGATACTGAACGTGATGATAGTTCAATTTGATATTTATTCATAAAATCATGCATAACGTCGTAACTTGTTTTTTCTAGATTAGTCTCTGGGCTATAAAATTGATACGAGCCATGAGCCTCAAGAGAAAATATATTTACTACAATGTGGTTCTTACTTATGGGCGTCGCATAAACTATTTCAGGAGAATCACCTTTGTACTGCGATGTAAAACAGCACCAAGTAATCTCATTGATTTTTTTGTATGAGAACCCTGTTGAGTTAATAGGATAAATGTGATCACCAGATCCCAGTGAGCCAAGCCTTACGTTATCATTATTTCGGCTCCAAGTATTATGGGCGTACTTTATTAACTCAAATTCGAGATCTTTTTTGGTAAAGCAGTTAATATCTTTGGAATAGCTATTAGGGAAGTAGAAGATGAGGCTTTCGACATTACAGCTGCCAACTGAACTTTGATTTCTGCCGCGCAGTGTCCAGCCTCTAACATAGAATAGCTTAGCGTAGTATCCAGTATCGCTGCCATTTAACTTATTAGTATCATAGATATCAATATTTTCCGGCCAGGTATTTAGTGGGTACATGGCTGTATGTTTTGCATCAATAAATCGAATCTTATTACCGGAGAAATCGAGTTCGATATGCCTATACCGGTTAAAGTCAGGCCGAGATAATTTTTGGTCATCGCCAAAAAATCGACTTAGTAACCCCATGGTCATCCCCTCAACTTAGCTTTGATAACATCTACGAATGTCATGGCGAGATTACCAGATGATTTTTTTGCCGCAAGGTTGAGTTCATCGACAGATTTATGCGGATTCAAATGAGGGTTGAGCGACGGTTCCGTTAACGATGTTGATAAGCGATTGCGAAATCCTTGCGCTGTGTCAGCAGCATTTGCTGCAGTAAATGCAGCAGAAACACCGGCCCCAACGGTTAGTGCAGGGATAGCTGGTGCTAATATTAGTGCACCAATACTTGCGCCGAATGTTGCGGCACTAACAAGTTCTTTTGTTGCTGTACGCGCGTTTCTCTGGACTTGCACTTTAAGCAACTCGGCCCTGTCGTCCATACCATATTGTTTAAGTTCAGAAGCCAGTCGAGATCCTGTTCCCAATTGAGCTTTTTTGCTCAAGCCGTCATGGTCATGAATTTTCATTACATCATTATGTAGTTTTATATTGCTACGTCTAGTAATGGGTAGGATATTTGCTACAGCCTCAGTTGGGGCCATGAATAACATAGTATGGTTGCTGAGATCCCGTCCATCTAGTTTTATTAGTGCTTTCTCTAGTACTTTAATTCCATCACCATGGACTACCCATTTAACTAAATGGCCTTTCTTTTGACTTGTGTTTATCGCATGCGCTAATCGGGCGGCTGTGATCTCGCTGGTGACCGCTTTTTGCTCTGGCGTCGTCCATTTCTTTTTTCCGGAATAAAGAGATGGCGGATTATAGAATAGGTCAAAGCTATTTATATGTCCTACATTTTGATAAGCAGAACTGATCATTGGAGGTATAATTTGTCGCGCTGCCTGGCGAAGGCTTTCGCATAGCCCATTGATTGCAGCGAAGTGGGAAGTTATTTCTAGGCTTGGTTTTTTGGAAGCTGCCCAGCGGTTCTTGCTATGGTCTCGTTCAACTTTATAAATCCCTGCATTACCGTCCGAAAAATCAGCCAAGTCAAGGTCTGTTATATAAATTCCAGGTAGTTTTTCAGGGTTGTTGGTGTATTGAATTATCTTGTATATGACTTTGGCGCGGCCAAGTATTTGCATATGTTCGGATGCATCTGCCACGTTTGAATAGCTTTTAATTCCACCGGCAAGCGCACTTAGCTGCTTTATTTTTTGAAATGAATAATTGATATTATGTTGATCAGACATTCCGGTGAATTTTTCGACCAAATTCATATTTATGAATATTCGACGCCCAACACGACCATCGGTATCGCGATCAAAGAGAATGAATTGGTCAGCTGGGGCACCTAGAATTTTAGAAAATCCAGCAAGGTTTGCAGCTTTTTGTATATTTAAAAGGCTCATATTATTCCTTAAACATGAGAAGTACATCTATTGAAATTAGCAGGTCTATACGTACTGAAACTTAGTTCAACCACCAATCAACACCGTCGGGCATCCCAGCACTATCTTCCCACCATGCGCGGTTGAGTCGCCCATTCGAGCGGCTGGTTTGTTACTTAATAATACGGTGGTGCTTCCCATGGCTACGGTATCTGGTGGGCCAACGCATACGCACATGCTTCCAGCAGTCGCGGCGGGGAGGTTACCAATTAATACGGTTGGTGCGCCTGGTGATACGATGGGGCCGCCAACGTGAGGTACTGGCCCTGATGACATTGGGCAGACGTGCATATCGGTGATACGCGAAGCAGGTTTTCCCATTATTTATGCCTCCTCAATTAAACCATTGCCGCCACGGGCGAGGTTGATGCCTTGGGCTAAAAAGTGTTTGTAATAATCGTCGATGGCTTCTGGGTCTATGGTTGCCGCGGCGAGGGTGATGCATCCGGCCACTGCGTGTGCGTATAAGAACGGTGGTGGCTGAACTTCAGGTTCGCCCGGTGGCGTCATGCTTCCTGTGCACCAGTTAGCTGCCGTCGCTGCCCAGCTAGCGGCGGTTTTATATTGGGTTTTTTCGCCCAATGCTTTGCAACGTAGACGATTTTCTTCGGTGGGTTTTTTCGCCCACGCCTCGGTGGCTAATAAGGCGTTAATATTGTCTTCGCTGGTGTCGGCGGTTTGCGCTTTTCGTGCTGCTAGGCACGCCCACCAAACGGATTCGCGCTTGGGTAAGCCGTGTGCCAGTAATTTGATGGCATCGGCATAAAAGCCGGCGGCGATTAGGCGCTCAATACTGATTTGCGGTGCGGTATCCGGAATAACGACCGCTTCGGCTTCGGGTTCAGTCAATTCGAACTCTTTTAGCAACTCATCGGCGGTTAAGGCTTGAATTTTGATTAGATCACTCATGTTTGTCTCAATTAGTTAATCTTAGTCAGAGCGCCTTTCACGGTGAGAATCCCACCGGCAGATACTTCGCCCATTGCACTGGCTTTCGCTTTCACCATAGTGCCTTTAATTTCGATGCCTGATTGGTCGATTTTAATGGTGTTGGCGCCCACTTTTAATTCGATTGATGTTTTTGAGGTGATTTTAATCGCGCCCATTGCATCAATGGTGGAGGTGCCTTTCGCTATTTTTAGAGTATGGTTGCCCGCATCAATTTTGGTGGTCTGATCACCTTTAGATACCGTTAGTGTATCGTTACCATTCGAAATCGTGGCTGTGCGGTTTTCGGTAATGGTTAAGGTTTGATCATTTTCGACAAGGCCAGTCTGGTCGTTATGCACCACCCAGTTATGGTCTTTACCGGCTTCCATATAGATTTCTTCGTCGCCTTTTTTATCGTCAAAGCGCAATTCGTTAAACTTGCTATCTTTGATGGCGGTTTTCCAGCCACTTTGAGTGGCGGTGTAATTAGGACCATCGTTGGTGCCGTTATAGACCGCACCAGTGACGAGTGGGCGATCTGGATCGCCATTGATATAACTGATAACCACTTCTTGGCCAACGCGTGGTACAAAATTAGCGCCCCAGCCTTTACCAGCAAATTGCTGTACTACACGTACCCAGCAAGAATTTTGAACGGTATTCCAAGGAAAGGTGACTTTTACTTGGGTGAGTACGTCGCTAGAGCTATCGCTGCCGGTGGCTTTCACTTCGGCTACGGTCGCAATTTGTGGCGTGTGAATTTTCTTCGCAAAGTTGTTGTGTTTAGGTCGTACGATAACGCCATTAGGTACACACACAAAGCGGTTGGCGAAGTGCGTATCTTGATCATTGCCGTCGCGAGCAACGATATGAACCTGCGTAAGTAAGTACTTACCAGATTCAGAAGTAATAGAATGATCGATTTCAAAACGACCACCGGCGGCTAATGTCACGACATCGCTGGTGCCTTGGGCGACATCGAAGCCTGCTTCGTGGGCTTCCATGGCTTTTTCGCTCGCACTTTTGTTTTGCGCGTCGATGAATTTGTGCTTATTTTCACCATCTATTTCGTAGTTATAGATACCGTAACCGCTGGTCGTGAAGTCAGACACACTGTTAAGCGGTGACTTAGTTTTTACAACTTGCTTGTTATCTTTAGTCGTGGTGAATTCGCTGTAATCTTTAAATTCAAAACCGCCAGTATGGTAGTTAAAGCTGCGCTGCCAACTGTGAATGGTGTGCTTAGTCGGTTGCGTGCCGCCGCCATCGTATTCGATTTTTTCAGAGGCCGCGTCGAAGTAGTCTTGCATGTCGTCGGCGAGTACGAGTTCGTGTTTGCCATCATCGTGCGTGAAGTAATAGCTAATGCCTTCTTCGGCTAGTAAGCGTGAAATAAAATCAAAGTCGGTTTCGTCGAATTGCACACAATATTCGCGAACTAAATAAGAACCCGTCGGTTTAAATTGATGGGTAACGACTTTTGAATATTCGCCAAGAACTTCACTAACAATATCTTTCACGTTCTTTTTGTGAAAAATTCGGTTTTTCGAACCAAGGGTGGTAAACCAAAGGCCGGGTACCATTTCCAAACGATAACGACGCAATCCTTCGTCGTTGACGTCGAGCATGGCTAAATGATTGACGTAACCATTAATATAGCGAGTCGTCGTTTCGCCATCGGCAAGAATCGACACCGTTATGTCTTTACCGACAATATCTTTTTGATTGATATCATGGTTGTCTGAAAACAATTCTAGGGTGTAGCGGAAAAGATCTGATATATACTCATCACCAATTAATTCCGACACAGTAAAGGCGTCTTTTCCTACCGGAGTATCGACTTGAATGAGGCGTTTATTCTGGCTGAGTACCGACATGACCTTGTCACCACGTTATATGTGATTGTTAGCGCAATGAGAAATGCGCGTCCTTTATGGTTTATTTATGCTGTAAATCTTAAACGGAACAGGGGGCAATCCCCGGCATTGCCTGAGAGCCCCCCCTGTTTAATAAGAGAAATGCTCTCTTATTATAACGGCTTAGCAGTCGTTAGATCGTAACCAACTTTCATGTTCTTGGTGTTCTTGTTGGTCTTGTCTGCGTGAGTCAAGTCAGCTTCGATTTTTGCAAAGCTTAAAGAGATAGACTCTTGTGGAGCACCGCCAGCTGAAGCGCTAACGCTGTAAGAAGACATGATAACGTCTTCTAGTTTGTAAACTGCGTACTTTTCAACTTTCTCAGCACCAGTTTGAACTACGTGGATCTCAACTTTAACGCCTGAGTCACCTGTTACAGATGCTTTGAAAAGACCGCCAGAAGCAGCGTCTAAAGGCTTAGTGATAGTCACTTCGCTGATGCTTGGACGAGAAGCTTCACGGTTAGCCATTGCACCAGCTTGCATGCTGATAGAGCGGCCAACACCAAAGCTCATGCTGTCAACTTCAATCCAGTCTTCGTAGCCGGCTGCGGTAACGTTACCAGCTGGAGACTTTTCGTTGAAATTCATATAAATCGCCATTTAACAATTCCTCTATGTTATTTAAAGACTATTTCCATCAGGCTCGGTCATCGACTTTTCATTAAAATGCAATGAAAGAGCCACTGCCCATACGGCAAGTGGTGCAGAGTAAAACAAATTTAATTTGTGGTTTAAACCCCTGTTTTTCATTAATTTAATCGACTCTGGCACGAATTAAAATTTGGGGCGATTTATACCGGTATCTCGACTCTGACCCCTTTTATAAATTGTATAAATAACAAACAAAATTCGGCGGTTTAGTTGTAGTTTCGGCGAATTATTGATGAATTAAGGTGAGTTTTTGCGCCCAAATGACTCTGACCCCTTTTAATAAAATTAATTTCGAAAATGGCGTTTTATGTCTTACTGTGATGGTCGTAAATTGGGTGCGAGAGTTTAAGCGAGGACGGAATTAGGCTGTGGTGGTGCCGGATGAACTTGATTGCTCATCTTTATCTTTCTTTTTTGGGCGACCACGTTTTAGCGGGCGAACGCGATGGTTGGCAATTTGTTCGATTTTTTCTGTAAATCGATCTCCGCCTAATACTTGTCCAAGTTTTATCGTCTCGGCAATATAGTCGAGCAGCATGCGGTCAAAGCGGAAGCGGAACATAGCGCTGTATTCATCGGCTCTATCTTCGTGAGTATCGCCAAGGTTCATAAATAAGCGGTGATCGGCAATAAGATCGCTAGGTTCTCGACCTGTGTGGTAGTTGAAGCTAGACCAAGCATACAGCTCTGGGCTGTCGACTAGTCCTTCGTACATGGGCTTTAGTTCAACGTAGCGATAACAGGTAAGCAGGTAAGCATCTGAGTCAATAACACTGGATTTGTAACGCCCAGCCCATAAGGTTCCTGAGCGTTGATAGCGATGGTTTATGTATTGTACATAGCGACGCCCCAACGATTGCATCATAGATGAGATGCCTTGTGGGATATTAGGTGTAGCGATTATCTGTACGGCGTTAGGGAGTAATACGTAGGCGTGAATGTTGACGTCGTATTGATCGGCAGCTTTTTTAAGAGAAGTTAAGTAGAAGTCGTAGTCTTCGTCGTCAAAAAAGCAGTTCAGGTTGTTGTGCCCGATCTGAACAACATGCTGAGGAATGTTGGCTATATTAATTCGCGGCAGTCTAGCCATAACCTCTTTCGCGTCCCTACTCTGTTAGATACACCTGTAGCATAACCTATGCTTCCATTGCAGGCGGGATTATGCAAAACCCCCTCCGTAAAATCAACCGTGGTTAATTTCTTTACGCTGGATGCAACAACAGCCTACCAGAGACGAGTTATTTTTGTTTTAATTTTGCCAAACCTCATTTGAGCCACGCAAATAGCGCGCAGAACACTCGCAAATTGCTAGCATGGTCAATCTAAGACATGGAATTAATGATGAGCAATACCGCAGGCGTGCGCCTAGCAGTTAATGGCAAAACCGATATTGGGCGGGTTCGGGAAGAAAACGAAGATGCTATTCGTTGGCATGTGGATGCAACCTTGCCGTTTGGTTACGTAGTCATTGCTGATGGCATGGGAGGTTACAGTGGCGGCTCGTTAGCGAGCAGGATTGCTGTAGAAACCTTCAGTCAGGTTTTAGATGGCTTGATTACTCCCATTTTTCTGGCTTGCACGCCTGATCAGCAGAATTTGATGATTCACTCTGCAATTAACAACACCGTTGGTAAAGCTAATCAATCGATCATTGATGCCAAACTGGAGAACCCTCAGTTTGCACATATGGGGACAACCCTAGTGCTTGCCGTTGTGTGGCAGGATCAGCTCGTCGTGGCTCATGTGGGCGATTCTCGGGCGTATATGTGGAGTACCGCTGGCATCGTTCAAATAACGAAAGATCACAGCGTTGTGCAAGACATGATAGATGCGGGCGCCTTAACTGAAGAGCAGGCTAGGGTCAGTAATGTTCGCAACCACATCACCCGTGCGCTAGGCGTTACTGAAGATGTTGAGCCAACTATTCAATCGTTAACGTTAAACAAAAGCTCATTGCTGTTACTGTGCAGCGATGGTTTGAGCGAGTACTTCGATAATTCAGAATTAGAGCATGTATTAGCAACCCATCGTCCTGCATTGGAGTGTTGTTATCGTTTAATTGATGAGGCAAATCAGTGTGGCGGTAAAGACAACATCAGTGTTGGAATTCTTGAGTTCACGGCAAATTCCACGGCAAGTCCTGTCGTAACGGGGAGTGTACCGACGGGTTCAGGTGAAGACACAACCGTGCGTAGGGATCGACCTATTCACTAAATTCTTCTTGAATGGCGCATCCTGCCTAAACTGACTCGCCATGATTTCACCAGTATTTCTGACTGTTGATGTGCTGGTTTATTAAGTAACATACGTTCAGAATTTGCAGCGCATTGCATCACACTGTTGGGTGTTATTCGTTCAATCATATTGCTATAATGCGCGCGATTTTGTTGTGGGGCGTGAATCGACCGCTTACTACCACGACAAGGCACTCGGTCAGTACACATACTGACACGCGATGATCTTAGGATCGTAAATCGCTAATAGATTTTTCTGTGAGGCACGGATGTCTTCTAATTTCTTCTATAGATTTTGTAGCCGACCGTTCTCACCTTTTGAGAGCCCGTCGGCTTTTTGTTTTTTGGCTTTTTGGTCGGCGGCTCTAATTAACAGAATTAAGGAATAAGATGTTAAAGGGTGAAGCAAGTTTGACGTTGATTACCAGTCTAAATCGCATGAAGCAATCTTTGGCTGTGGCGATTTCAACCATAATGCTAACAGCAGGAGCGCTGACGGTTCAGGCTGAAGGTGCTGCTGTAGCACCACCGCAGGCAGATCTTAATGCACTGAGATCCATCTTTGGTATCGACGCGCCTAATTCTGCAGGGGATGTGTCGGATGCCTATGCTGAACGGCAGAAAAAAGATGACTTGGCCCCTAAATTAAACGGTGAAATTCCTGATGCCGCTAAGCGTGATGCTGGCCCGCGAATTATCGTCAATCAATTTGTATTCGATGATCTACGCGAATATCCAGAAATTGGTATTACCAAAAAGAGCGTAGAGCAAGAAGCCGAACGTTTACGCGCCGATTATATGAAAGAAGAAAAGCGCATCGCCGGTGGCTTTACTATTGATGAATCAGCCGAAGTAATTGAATACCTTAGTGAAATTGGCCGTCAGGGCGATGCGGATAATTTGACTTATGAAGACATGCAAAATCTAGTAGAAATTGTTCGCCAACAAAACCGTAATCGCGGCTTAAGCTACGCTGACCTTGAAGAAGTAACCAATAAATTAACGTTATTCTATCGTCAAAAAGGTCTTTTTCTCACTCGTGTGCAATTGCCAGCGCAAAATATTAAAGACGGCATCGTTCGTCTTTCGATTCTTGAAGGGCGCCTAGGGCAAGTCGAAGCCATTAACAATAAAAAGTACACTTTGAAAACGCTCAGTTCTCCATTTGAACCGGTAATGGATAAAGCGGTTAGTGGCACTCGTATTGAAGAGTCTTTGTATGTTCTTAATGATTTGCCTGGTTTGAATATTACCGGTGCATTTACCGCTGGCGAAAACCCAGGAGAAACAAAGCTTAAGCTAAACGTACGCGATGAAGAGGCGCTAAGATTTTTAGTTCGTTTAGATAATCATGGTTCGGCATTTACCGGTGACACACGATTATTTACCAGTATGGAGTGGTATAACCCGATTGGTTTTGGCGACAGCTTAAAAGTGGGTTACTTACGCTCAGAAGATATTGAAGGGAAAAACGTAGCCGATAACGAATCGCGCGCTAACCTTGGTCAGTTTTCTTACTCATTCCCATTCTTCAGTTTAAGAACACGCGTAACCCTTTCTGCCGATTACAACAGCTACTCGATTGTTGATGAAGATGGCGGCGTGATTAACGCGCTGGAGCTAGAAGGCACCAGCTCTAATTACGCGTTAAATATCGATCATAAAATTAAGCGCAGTCGCGATTTTAACATGTCGACAGGTTTTACCCTGACCGACAAAGAAACAAAAATCGACAGTGAGTTTATTCCTGCGGGTGATCACGCTGTTGGTGGTGAATTTAATTTCTATATTGATGGCCTCAACCGTTCAGGCTTGCGCATGTTGAACGTTGCTAACCTGACGTTGCAGTATGGCGAGCATAAAAATGAAGTAGCCGAAGGGCGTGACGACACCTTTACGAAATTTGGTATTGATACGAACTCGCTATTCTTTGTTCCTCTGCCATTTAGCGAGCAATACTCCCGATTAATTACTACCGTAAAAATGCAATACTCCTCAGCATCACTGCCATCGTTTGAGCAATTTAGCTTAGGTGGCGCTAATGGCGTGCGCGCATTCCGCGTAGGAAAGTTCTCTGCCGACACTTCAGCTTATATCGCTAACGAATGGTACTTCGATTTGCCGCGCTGGTCTTTCATTGGAAATCGTACATTTGGAGAAGTATTTCAAGCAGGCTTGTTATTAGACTTTGCCTACGGCGTACAAAACGGCGGCTTTACTACCGATAGCGGTAGCCTTGCCGATGACGAATGGGCGCGTATGAGCGCCGCCGGTATTGTAATTAAAGCCGTATGGGGTAACACCTTTAGCTCGAAAATTACGATAGCGACACCGATTGAAGGTAAATCAAGCCTAGACCCAGAAGGCGATAGCTCAGTTGAAAAACTAAACGAAAAGCCAGACACAGTAGAAGTGTTTGCCGATATTAATTTCGTGTTTTAACAACTGACGACGAAAACGAATAAAAGGATTTTATTCACATACGTGTGAATGAACGGATGAATTTGGGGACGCCCCCCTTGATGTTGAGAATAGCGACATGACTAAGAACACCAACACTAGCAAAAATGTAACCACCGCAGCGACAGGATTTTTACCTAAGCTGAAACAACTCGCCGAAGCCATTCGTAATGCGAATTTAATTGCAGCAGGAATAAGAGGTAGTTTGTTAGGTAGCTTAATTGCCGGGCAGATTGTGATGCCGGTGGCGGTGTTGGCGTTGCCACAAACAGAAACTGACCTTAGTTTCGTTAATACAAGTGGTAATAAGGTTACTATCACACAGGGAGACAAGTCGATAATTAGTATTAACTGGAGCAGTTTTAATGTTGCTTCTAACGAGACTGTTGAATTCAGTCAGAATAATGTTACCGATGTTGCCATTAATAATATTTTGGATACTAATCTGTCTACTATTTATGGGGATATTACAGCCGATGGAAATATTGTTCTTATAAATCCTTATGGCATTGTTTTTGCCGAAAATTCTAGTGTTGATGTTGGCGGGCTTTTAGCATCAGGTCTGGATGTATCGAATTTGGATGATTTTGTAAGTGGAAGTAGTGATAAATTACAATTTGCAAGTGATTTTTCAAATAATAGTCTTAAAGTTGGATCGGTTGCTAATTTGGGAGTCATATCTGCTGAATCGACAATATTGTTAGGTAGAAGTGTTACGAACTCGGGAGATATTAATAATAAAGTTGGTTTTGGCTCTATAATTCTTGCGGACGTTGTTGCTTTAGTCGGAGCTGACGGTGCGACTGTTAGTTTTGATGATGGACTTTTAGGTATTAGCGTTGGTGCAAGTTTAACCGGTTTAGGCGGTGATACCAGTGCAATTGTATTGAATGAAGGTACCATCAAAGGCAAAAGTATTTTATTGCAGGCATCAGTTGCGGAAGATTTACTAGCTAGCGCAGTTAATAATTCTGGTGTTATAGAAGCCGGTAGTGTGTCAGTTAACGGTGACCAAATTAGACTGGTTGGGATTAATACTTTTGATTCTAGTAGTGCAGGAGCCTCGGTTTCGAATAGTGGTTCTATTAAGGCTAAAAATGGCGCGTCAATAACCATTGAAGCAGATAGCGTACTTTTGGCTGCAGGCACAGGCATTTCGTCGACTGGTACTGAAGCTACATTGGGCACTGATGAAATTCCTGCGGGTTCTATTAAGGTGACGACCAATGAATTAAATGTCTCAGGCGCCTCAAGTGATTACAATGACTTTGATCTGTTGGTTAACGACGTTTCTGTATCAGAAGCCAACAAATTAAATATCAATATTAGTGGTTCTTCTGCCATAGAGGTCTCGGGATTATCTACTGTCGTTGCGAGTGATGCGACAATAAATGGAACTGACGCAGTTGGTGAAACCTTTGCCGTGTCAAGTACTAATGCTGTTGGTGTTAATGGTATCGACTTTACTGGTGTTTCAACCGTCGTAGCTGGAACAGCTACTGATATTATCGATATCGTTAATACGGGAGGGGCTGGAGCAGAACTAAATGGTGCGAACAATCAAATAGTGGCTTCAGGTATTACGTTTGAGGAAGTCGAAAAAGCTGCATTAGCGAATGGAACCTTAACCGGTACTAGCGGTAATGATGTCTTCAATATTACCGCCGCTAATACAGTGACAGCGAAGAGCATCGGCTTTACTTCAGTCGCCTCGGTGGACGCAGGCGCCGGTGATGCTGACGAAATCACATCCGATATCACTATTGACGCAACACTCAACGGAGCCAATGCACTCAATGGTGCCGGTATTGATTTTAGCAATATCTGTCTCTTATACACATCTCCGAGCCCACGAGACGCTACGCTATCT
>OLHL01000609.1_pt1 | contig 16146 bp, 10 predicted proteins | sample 1609441 | NCBI WGS metagenome assembly OLHL01 (sample SAMN05416833, study PRJEB24817) | seawater metagenome | isolation source: Sea water | place: Canada:Atlantic | collected 2013-07 | reverse complement strand
AACCGCCGACCCTCTGCTTGTAAGGCAGATGCTCTCCCAGCTGAGCTAATCACCCACTTCCTGAAGCGAGTCGGCATTTTACTTATGTCAGGATTGTTGTCAAACGCTAATTGCATTTTTCCTTCTTTTTTCAGTAACTTGCGTCGTTATCTGAGCTGTGATCGTGTTTGCGGTCGCGCCATACCAGTAACGCCGGTGTGAATATTAGGGTCAATACCGTCGCAAACGTTAAGCCACCGGCAATGGCGGTTGAGAGTTGTGTCCACCATTGTGATGACGGAGCGCCAGCGCTTAGCTCTCGGTTGATTAAATCGATATTCCATTGCATCACCATTGGGATTAAACCAACAATGGTGGTGACCGCGGTTAGGAGGACTGGGCGCATACGAATGGCGCCGGTGCGAAGAGCGGCGTCAAAGGCTTTGATGCCGGTTTGGCGAATTTGATTGTAGGTATCAATTAATACGATGTTGTTGTTGACCACAATCCCGGCAAGGGCAATCACGCCTACGCCACTCATAACCACACCAAACGGTTCGCCACGAATCAACAGTCCCATTAATACGCCTGCCACTGATAACACAATGGCACTCATGATTAATCCAGCTTGGTAGAAGCTATTAAATTGGGTAACCAAGAGCGTTATCATCATAAAAATAGCGATGGAGAAGGCCGACAGCAGAAATATACCGGTCTCGGCTTGCTGTTCAAAATCACCACGGAATTTAGGTTCAACCTCTGCGGCTAGCCAATCAAACTCTTTTAACTTTTCGCCAATTTCGGCAATTTTAGCGTTTGGATTGACGCCATCCGCCACGTTTGCCGTAATTAGGTAACGGCGTTTGCCGTCCACACGAACAATATCTCCCGTGCGATTGATTGGCACACGTGTGACCAGCTGACTGAGTGGCACCAATCCTTTTGGCGTTTTAATGTTGATATCAGTAAATAAATCGATCGTGCGTTTGTGTTTCGGGTAACGCAGTAGAATATCGAGTTCTTCATCGGAGTAATCCGGTTGGAACTGGGTGATTATTTGGCCACCCGTGACCATGCGAATCAATGAACCAACTTCCGCGACGCTAGCGCCGTAACGAACCGCTTGCTCACGATCAATATCCAAGCGCCATTCAACACCGTCCAGAGGGCGATCATCACGTACGTCTTTTAAGTCGGTGTCACTTTGTAGTAGCGGCAGTACTTTTTCCAGCATAGGAAGGATGGCGGCTTCAGAACGACCACTTAACTGCAATTGAATCGGCGCGCCACCGGCAGGGCCACCGTCTTTTTTACGGGTTTCGATAATGATACCGGGCAAATGTGCCGTACGCTGTTCAATATCTTTCAAAATATCGAGGGCGGTACGACGAGACTGCCAATCAATTAATTCAAGTTGGATGCGGCCAACTAAATCTGCCGGGGTTGATTCCATCCCTCCTTGTGGAGCACGCACAAATACCGAGGTGTAAATAGCATCAACCTCTTTCATGTCGAATATTTCATATTCGACTTCACGCACTAAGGCTTCTCGTTCATCAAAAGAGAGGTTGCCTCGTGCACGAATATCCACCATAGCGACATCGACATCCACATCAGGAAAGAATTCGCTGCCGTGGCCAGCAAACCCATAAATGGTAAACGAGATGCCCACAGCAGCAAGAACAGATACACAGGTCAGACCCGGATTTTTTAATGCTTTACGTAGGGCTTTCACGTAACCGGCCGAGAAACCGGTCATCTTGTCGAACTCGCCTTTTTCTGCAGCGACAATAACATCCAGTGACGCTTGGTCATGATGGCCAGAGCGCCCCAATACTTTGCCTATGGCTGGAATGACGATAAGCGCCATGATCATAGAGCCTGAAAGCGTGAACAGTAGCGTGAGCGGTAGGTATTTCATAAAGCCGCCCATAATGCCGGGCCAGAAGAGTAGTGGCAGGAATACAGCAAGCGTGGTCGCGGTTGAGGCAATGATGGGCCAAGCCATACGGCGTGCGGCTTCACTGTAGGCGATTTTTGGCTCTGCGCCTTCGGCTAAACGGCGGTCAGCGTACTCCACCACAACAATGGCACTATCGACTAACATACCAACCGAAAGAATTAAGGCAAAAAGCACAACCATATTGAGCGTGTCGCCCATGGTATTGATGGCCATAATGCCCATTAAAAATGCGCCGGGAATTGCCAAACCAACCAGTAATGAGCTGCGAACCCCAAGGCTACCTAATATAAGTAGGAACACCAATATGGTGGCAACTAACACGCTGTTGAATAGGTCATTCAACATGGTTCGAATTTCTTTAGACGCATCCTGAATCGTGCCAACTTTTACGCCCTCAGGGATCACATCTGCCGCGGCATCGGTAATCATTTTAACTTCATCTAATGTTTCGATGATGTTCGCACCAATACGCTTTTTAATTTCAAGAGTCACAGCCCGCTGACCATTCACTCGTGCCCCCGTGGCGGGGTCTTTAAACGCAAGACGACCAACGGCAACATCTTCAAATAACACCACCTGATCGTCGACACTTTTCACTGGTAAGCGCAATAGGCCTTCGATGTCGTTGATACGGCCTGGAATTTTCACGCTAAAACGGCCAGCTTCGTTGTTAATATCTTCCGTTGCCACGAGTAAGCTGTTGTTGCGAAGTAACTGACCAACCTCCGCTAGGGATAGCCCATAGTTATCCATTTTTGCGGGATCAATAATTAGTTCAGCGACTTGTTCACGCTTGCCTTTAATATCGACTTCTAATACGCCGGGTAAAGACTCAATCCGCTTTTTCAGTTCGTCAGCGGTCAGGTATAAAATATGCTCGTCAACATCACCAGACACAGTCACCACCATGACCGGAAACAGCGCAACGTTGATTTCCTTAATCACAGGTTCTTTGCTGTCAGTAGGTAACTCGCCTACGGCGTCGTTCACTTTATTGCGGACGTCTTCTAAAGCATCATCAATATTAACGTTGCTATAAAACTCCAATTGAATCGACAGGTGGCCGAATGTCGCGGTCGATACCATTTCCTTCAGGCCTTCTAGCCCTTGAAGTTGTGTTTCGAGCGGCTCATATAACAGGGTGTCGGCATCTTCGGGGGAAATGCCGTCGTGCACGACCGACACGTACACGTTAGGAATTGTGACATCCGGCGAACTTTCTTTAGGGATTGAATAAAGCGTTGCGGCTCCTGTGATCAGCAGCAACACAAACAGCATAATGACGGTGCGGTGGCGATTGATCGCCGCTTCAATCAAATCTTTCATGACTCATTAGCCTTAGTATCATCGGTTAGCTCGTCATTATTCTTTGAGGATGAGTTAGAACTCTCAACCGCTTGCACTTGTTCGCCCACATCCACAAAACCTTGGCCTACCGTGATCAGTCGTAATTCTCCAGAAGGGCCGTGAATCCAAACTCCCGTGGTGGCAGCCTCAAGAATGCCGACCGGTAAAATTTGCACGCGGTCATCGGCATCCAATACTTTAATACCTAAGCCGCTGTCTTCAGTGATGATCAGCAGTGCCGGTGAAATCATATACGCATCGACTTTGCCCTGAGGCACAAACAGCGTCGCGGTTTGGCCGTCGTACATGTTACGAGTTTCACCGCTGACTTCCATTTCAACCTCGTACGTTCGAGTATCTGCTGAAGCCGAGCTAGCGATGTAACGGATTTTTCCTTCGGCTGAAGCACCGCCGGGTAATTCGGCATGAGCATCACCGCCAGACTTCACCAGCGCGATATGATTTTCTGATAACGCTCCTTTAATGAGCATGGTGCGGTTATCAATCACTCGAACTAAAGCCGTCCCCGGAGAAACATACTCGCCCGCTTCCACGTAACGTTGGTCATAAATCCCATCGAAGGGCGCACGAATTTGCGTGGCTTCAAGATCAAGACGGATAGACGTTAACTCAGCTTCGGCTTCAGCCAGTTCAGACTCCGCTATAACAACCGCAGACTGATTGGTTAAATCGCGCTTATAAAGATTGCGGGTGCTTTCGGTTTCAAGTTGGCGGCGCTTCAGTTGTGCTTCGGCTTGTTTCAAGCGCGCAGGTAAATCGCGGGGATCAATCTTCAGGAGTAAATCGCCTTTAGCAACCTGGGTGCCTCGTTTGGCGGTTATTGCCGTCACTTTACCGCTGACCTCGGCAATAACATCGACCGTTCTGTTCGCCGCTACATGGGCTGATATACGCACGGAATGCGCTTTTTGCTCTGGGCTTAATACCTTATACCCCACGGAGAACCCGGTTTCCTCAGGGTTTAGCGGCCGCTCTGTCGTATCAGCTTCATGCGCAGGGCCTGATAAAACCCAAAGAACGAGAAGCAAGGCAATAACGAGCACAATGATGTGTGAGCGTTTCAGATTAAAAGGCATTTTTGTGTTCCCTAAAATTAAGCACACGAGTTTGTAACCGTATAGCCGTGTGAAAACAATGGCTATAGCCAAAAACTTCAGTTACAGATTGTTTCAATAACGAGACTGTCGGTTCTACTGTCCGATACCACAGTCGTTACTACAGTCGTTACTGCATGACATAAAAGAGAGCGATATCGGTATTCAATATAGGCATTAAAACTAGAAGTTTCCTGATACCATGCGCCCACTTCTGGAGGGGCTTCAATGGTATTAGTTCGTTTACAACAGGTTGAACTCGCATTTGGCGATCATGTATTGCTGGATAAAATCGATTTAGACATTCAAAGCGGTGAGCGTTTGTGTGTGGTGGGTCGTAACGGCGAGGGTAAATCCACCTTACTTAAAATCATCAACCGTGAAGTCACACCTGATGATGGTTCGGTACAATACGGTGACACACTCCGTGTTGCGGCCTTGCAGCAAGAGCTGCCTAAAGGCATCAATAACCGTGTGTACGATGTTGTCGCTGAGGGGCTAGGTGAATTAGGGCAAGTGATTGCTGATTACCATGAAGAGATTAATCGTGGTATGGACGCCAATATGAACAAAATGGCGGCCTTGCAGAGTAAAATTGAAGCGGCTGACGGCTGGAGTATGCAGCAAAAAGTGGATGCCATTATCCAGCGCCTTAATCTACCCGCTGAGAGTGGTTTTAATGAACTCTCCGGTGGCTGGCAGCGCCGAGTAATGTTGGCGCGAGCATTGGTCACAGAGCCTCAACTATTGATTCTTGATGAGCCAACCAACCACATGGATGTAGAAACCATCGAGTGGTTAGAAGCCCAGCTCAAACAATTTAATGGTGCCTTAGTATTTATTAGTCACGATAGGGCGTTTGTTCAATCGCTGGCGACACGCATTATTGATCTTGATCGCGGTCATATTTACAACTGGACGGGCGATTACCGTGGCTTCCTAGAATTCCGCGAAAAACGCCTCGAAGATGAAGAAACTCAAAGCGCCTTGTTTGATAAGCGCTTAGCGGAAGAAGAGAAGTGGATTCGCCAAGGGGTTAAAGCACGCCGTACACGCAATGAAGGTCGCGTTGAGCGCTTAAAAGAAATGCGCAAAGAACACAGCGCGCGCCGTGAGCGAGTAGGCACCGCCAACATCAGCATGACAAGCTCCAGCAACTCCGGCAAACAAGTCTTTGAAGTCGACAACATCAGTTACGCCTGGAAAGACCAGTATCAGGTCAAAGACTTCTCAACACTTGTTATGCGTGGCGACCGTATTGGTTTAGTCGGGCCCAATGGTGTGGGTAAGAGTACCTTACTGAAACTACTACTTGATCGCTTAGAGCCACAGCAAGGCAGTATCAAAACTGGTACTAAACTTGAAGTCGCCTACTTTGATCAGTCGCGTAACGTCATTGATGAAGATAAATCCATTGCCGATAACGTCGCCGATGGCAAAGATCATGTCATGGTGAATGGCCAGAGCCGCCATATTATCGGCTACCTCGGTGATTTCCTATTCCCGCCAGAGCGATCACGAACGCCAGTACGCGCCTTATCCGGTGGTGAGCGCAACCGCGTCATGCTGGCCAAGCTCTTCTTGAAACCATGTAACTTCTTAGTCATGGATGAGCCAACCAACGACCTCGATATTGAAACCCTAGAATTACTTGAAGAGCGTCTTATCGACTTTGACGGCACCTTACTATTAGTCAGCCACGATCGAGCCTTCATCGACAACGTCGTAACCCAACTGTGGGTGTTTGACGGTACAGGCCATATTGATGAACACGTGGGTGGTTATAGCGACTGGCAGGAACGTCAAAAGAGCGCACCAGCGAAAGCGGCTGTGAATACTTCCAAGCATGCTTCCGCTCCGGTGAATGATAAACCGGCGGCGAAGGCAGAAGACAAACCCGCCGAGAAAAAGAAACTTTCCTACAAACTACAGCGCGAGCTAGAGCAGCTTCCCGAGCAAATCGCCAACACCGAAGCGAAGCGCGATAAAGTACTGGCAGAAACACAAGCCGGAGACTTCTACAGCGGTGATGCCGACTACGTGCAAAAAACGTTAGCGCAATTAACCGAACTGGAAGAAGCGCTTGATGAGATGGAAGGGCGCTGGCTTGAGTTAGAGGAAATGACCGAATGATGTGGCCCATTGCAATACTCATTGGGCTGATCGTGTTTGGCTCAGTGTATTGGTTAAAACCCAGCCCGCGAGACACGCGTCTTGCGGCGCTGCGTCTTGATGCGATTAAACGCCATTTGCAGGTACGACAGTTCACCTTCAAGCCCGAGTCTGCCAAAAATGGCGTTCGTGATGCCGTCACCGGGACGTCATACACGCTCATGGACAGCAGCAAACGCGACAAGGCTGTCTTGTTGTGGCGTGTGGTTGGGCAGGCGGGTTGGGAATCCGATGGCTTACCTGATGGGCTTGCCTGGCATGATCGAGGTTCAGCGGCTGACGCTGAGTTACTAACCTCGTTACTGCCTGATTTACAAGACGACATCCTATTGCTGGAAGTCTTTAGTAACCGGGTAACATTAATGGCCGCAGAACATAAAACAGCCACTGCTGAAAATTACGAAGCGTTTCTTACCCAAATATTAACATCGGCCAAGGTTTAAAGAGAGAAGGCTGAGTTAAGGGTATTGCATCGCCAGTTCATTCAGCTTCTCAATGATCCGGTCGTTGTACGTTACCACTAAGAAAGGCACAGAGTTCTCGTTGTAATTAGAAATTGAGCGATGAAGAAAAGCCCACTTATTCCTAATTCCAGAAATGTTTAACTTGTCCTCAGGTCTAACGGCCTGATCAAGCTCGTTAAGCTGCTTATCGAATTTCTCGGCCATCTCTTTGGGGGTGGACTTGTTATACCCCACAAATACCTGCCCAACATTACTGGTGCCTCGGCCTGTGTATTGGGCGGTAATTTCTGCCATTTGAAAGGACAAATTGTTACTAATACGAACCACATTATTCAGTGTTGTGTCGCTGCGTTTTGCCGCGATCTCGTAAAGGCGAGTAGCATCTTGAGTGATGCCTAAACATGCAGTGCCCATCTCATCCACCAAACGAATATTAGGATAGCCTTTGGTGGCAATATCATTACGTGACTCATCCATTAACGCACTGAACGTATTCCATCCAGAAAGCAATGAGCGAACAAACGCTTGTTCTTCTTCAGAATAAGTACTTCCTGTAATGCGGGTAAGGGCATCGAATGCCGTACTCATATTTTGATCAATTCTAGAGGCGTACTTCGTATCAGCTTCCAGACCGTTGTACATATAAAAGCTGGTCATGGCATCCGTCACGCTTAAACGCAATTGCTGGAGGTCTCTATGCACAGGGTTTGCCACCGCCAAGGATGAAATGACCGTCATGATCATAATGGCCAGTGCGTGTCTGAGTTTCATGTTGAGTCCCTGATGATTATCCATTGGTAATTTTTATAGATTCTAAGTAAGTGGGATACGAGATCACACATTATATGACAAAGCATAACAATTCTTACTTGTTCGCGGCTACAAGGGCGTGAACTGGTTCACACATAGTCTATTCCAGCGCCGCTCTATTGACTTTCTAATGGGATTCTAGGATCGTGTGCCACTCAGATTCAAACGCTCGTATGAATTGTTTGATTTATAAACAACTTCAACTAGTGTTGATTCACCAACCGGCATGTTCAAGCATATTGCCTGAACACAAAGGCCAACAGCTAACCACCATGTGGAGATCAGTTGATGATTTACGAAGGTAAAGCCATCACGGTAACCTTGATTGACGGCGGAATCGCCGAACTGAAATTCGATTTACAAGGCGAATCAGTTAACAAGTTTAACCGCGTCACTCTCGAAGACCTGAATGCAGCCGTTGCTGCTATTAAGGGCAACAGCGAAGTTAAAGGTGTACTCGTTACTTCCGGCAAAGATGTATTCATCGTCGGAGCAGACATCACCGAATTCGGCGAAGCATTTAAGCAAACCGAAGAAGAAATCGCTGCTTGGGGCCTGGAAGCCAACAAAATTTTCAGCACAATCGAAGACCTTGAAGTACCAACCCTGACTGCTATTAATGGCATCGCTCTGGGTGGTGGTTTTGAAATGTGTCTGTCGACTGACCTACGTGTTATGTCAGACAAAGCAAAAGTTGGTCTGCCAGAAGTGAAACTAGGCTTAATGCCTGGCTTCGGCGGTACCGTACGTTTGCCACGCGTTATCGGCGCTGACAATGCAATCGAATGGATTTGCATGGGCGCAGAAAACAAGCCAGAAAAAGCACTGGCAGACGGCGCAGTAGACGCTGTTGTTGCTGCTGACAAACTGCGCGACCAATCAATCGCTATGTTGAAGTCTGCCATCGCTGGTGAGATCAACTGGCAGGCACGCCGTGAAGAGAAAACTTCAAAACTGAAGTTGAACTCCATGGAATCAATGATGGTATTCGAAACCGCAAAAGGTTTCGTTGCTGGCCAGACCAAAGGTCATTACCCAGCGCCAATCGTTGCGATCAAGAGCATGCAGAAAGCAGCCACCATGGGCCGTGATAAGGCACTGGAAGTTGAGTCTGCAGGCTTTGCAAAACTGGCTAAAACGTCAGAAAGCAACGCACTGATCGGTTTGTTCATGAACGACCAGTTCTTGAAGAAAAAAGCCAAAGATTACGACAAATCAGCGAAGCCGACGAACATGGCTGCTGTTTTGGGTGCAGGCATCATGGGTGGCGGTATCGCTTACCAGTCGGCGCTGAAAGGCACACCGATCATGATGAAAGACATCGCCGAAGCAGGTATCGAGTTGGGCTTAAACGAAGCCAACAAGCTACTTTCTAAGCGTGTTGAACGTAAGAAAATGAAGCCAGCTCAAATGGGTGAAGCGCTAAACCGCATTCGTCCTACCTTGACCTACGGCGATTTCGGCACAGTAGACACGGTTGTAGAAGCCGTTGTTGAAAACCCGAAAGTGAAAAAAATGGTACTGGCTGAACTGGAAGATAAAGTTCGCCCTGAAACCATCATCACCTCTAACACCTCGACTATTTCTATCGACCTGTTAGCAGCTGACCTTAAGCGTCCTGAAAATTTCTTGGGTATGCACTTCTTTAACCCAGTAAACATGATGCCACTGGTTGAAGTTATTCGTGGTTCTAAAACTTCAGAAGAAGCTGTGTCTACCGTTGTTGCTTACGCCAAGAAAATGGGCAAGACCCCAATCGTTGTTAACGATTGCCCGGGCTTCCTAGTTAACCGCGTATTGTTCCCATACTTCGCTGGTTTTGCTGGCCTAGTACGTGACGGTGGTGACTTCACCAAGATCGATAAAGTCATGGAAAAGTTCGGTTTCCCAATGGGCCCAGCTTACCTACTTGACGTTGTTGGTATTGATACCGGTGTTCACGCCAATGAAGTAATGGCTGAAGGTTTCCCAGACCGTATGAAAGGTGACTTCAAGTCATCAATGGAAGTGATGTTCGAAAACGAACGTTACGGCCAGAAAAACGGCAAAGGTTTCTATGTTTACGAAACCGACAAGAAGGGCAAGCCGAAGAAAGTCGTTGATCCAACTACCTATGAGCTGATCAAGCCAGTGGTTGCAGACGCGAAAGACTTCGACGCAGAAGAAATCATTGCCCGCTGTATGATCCCAATGTGTATTGAAGTAGCACGTTGTATCGAAGAAGGCATTGTAGACACCGCTGCTGAAGCAGACATGGGTCTGATCTTCGGTATCGGCTTCCCTCCATTCCGTGGTGGTGCATGTCGTTACATGGATTCTGTTGGCATGGCTGACTTCGTTGCACTGTGTGACAAGTACGCTGACCTCGGCAATCTATACAAGGCAACCGATCGCATGCGTGAAATGGCAGCGAACGGCGAAAGCTACTTCGGTTAATTAGCGCACTAGGAGAATTTGAACCATGTCTTACAATCCAAAAGACGTCGTTGTTGTTGATGCAGTGCGCTCACCTATGGGCCGGTCCCGTGGTGGCGTATTCCGCAACGTACGTGCAGAAACCATCTCTGCAAATCTAATCAACGCTCTGTTCGAGCGTAACCCTGATGTTAGCCCGGCGTTAGTCGAAGACATCATCTGGGGCTGTGTAAACCAAACCAAAGAGCAAGGCTTTAACGTTGCTCGCCAGATTGGTTTGATGACATCAGTGCCAAAAGAAGCAGGCGCACAGACCGTAAACCGTCTATGTGGTTCTGCCATGACTGCGATTCACACAGCAGCTCAAGCGATTCAAACTGGTAATGGCGATGTATTCGTTGTTGGTGGTGTTGAACACATGGGCCACGTTGACATGCAGCACGGCTTTGATCACAACCCAGAAGCCTCTAAGTACTCTGCAAAAGCCTCCAACATGATGGGCTTAACTGCAGAAATGCTAGGCAAAATGCACGGCATTAGCCGTCAGCAGCAAGATGAGTTTGCAGCGCGTTCACACCGCTTAGCTCAAAAAGCCACTGACGAAGGCAAGTTCGCTAACGAAATCGTACCTATGTACGGTCACGATGCCGACGGCAAGCAGATCTTAGTTTCTACCGACGAAACCATCCGTCCTGAAACCACGGCAGAAAGCCTAGGCAAGCTACGCCCAGCGTTCGATCCTAAAGGCGGAACGGTAACAGCCGGTACCTCTTCACAGATCACCGACGGCGCGTCAGCCATGCTACTGATGAGCTACGAAAAAGCACAAGAACTTGGCCTCAAGCCACGTGCCCGCATCGTAGGCATGGCCGTTGCTGGTGTTGACGCTGCAATCATGGGTTACGGCCCAGTTCCAGCGACCAAAAAAGCACTGAAGCGCGCAGGCCTTGAAGTAACAGACATTGACTACTGGGAACTGAACGAAGCATTCGCTGCTCAGTCACTACCATGTGTTAAAGATCTGAAGCTGAAAGACATCGCCGAAGACCGCATCAACATCCACGGTGGTGCCATTGCACTGGGCCACCCACTGGGTTGTTCAGGCGCGCGTATCTCAACCACACTTATCAACGTTCTGGAACAGAACAACGGTAAGTACGGTGTTTCAACCATGTGTATTGGTTTGGGACAGGGTATCGCGACTGTGTGGGAACGTATGGACTAAAAGCTTCGGCTGTTGGACGTATATTCCAGAGAAACCGGCCTTAGGGCCGGTTTTTTTGTACCTGCGATTTGTGAGGGGAATAGGAAAGGGGTCGCCTTGTGTGCTTACCATGGAAGGGGTTAGAAGGTATGCTGTGAGCTTAAAAGGAGGAGTTAAGTTGACCTATGGGAAAAATCTACGATGTTCATTGGCAGGGGCCATATTCTTATGAGGAGTTTGAGGAGCTAGAGCATGACCCCAATCTCGTACTTTATAGTATCTACAGCACCCATCCTCTATATGGACGGGACGTACTTGTATACATAGGAAAAACTCTGCAGGGTGCAAAAACCCGAATGTCGCAGCATGCTTGGTGGGCTAAAAATGAATCAAACCCTGTAATAATTTATGCGGCCTCTATTGGTGAATTCACTACCTGGGAAAAATGGGAAACGATAGAAGAGTATCCTCCTATTTCAGATTCTATTATTTCCTACATTGAGGAGTTACTAATATACTCCCATCAGCCTGCGTACAACAGTAGATCCATTAATAGCGTTAGGGAAGGCGATAATATTAGGGTTATGAATACTGGGAAGTTTGGTAGTTTACTTCCTGAGTTGAGTAGTCTTTATTATATTGGGATTTGATTAGCGAAGTGATAGAGTCAAAATACAGCGATACTTAAAACCGTGTCTGGTATTAGTTGGCCGCTAAAATGCTCATGGCTGCATATCCCTTATAGTGTAACTTTTGTCTGTAGTATAAAAGTGTGATCTAGGAATTTTTCCAACAAGGACGCAGTATGCAGTTAATTCTCCTTATTCTCTTCGCTCCACTATTAATTGTAGGTTGTGGTAAATCTTCGGGTGGTGCATCAGAAGAGGTGGCCGATCAAGTGGGGATTCCAGAGCAGGTCGTCCCATTAGAGATAAGTTATGCATCAACTCTTCTCTATCCGGGGGCAGATGCGTTGTATTTCGGCGAAAGCATTGATTTCGTGGGAAGTATCAAAACAGCCTATCGAGAGAATACTACTGCTATTAGGGTAACAGCAGGTGCGTTCTCAGTTCTTGTCGATGTAGACGAAAACGGGTTATGGCGCGTGGATGGAATACCACTCAATAGATCTATGATTAATACGGTTAACGTTTCTTTACTCTCCGGCGATACAGTTTTGCACTCCGATGAGTATCGTGTACTTCGGAGTTCAGGGAGCATAAGTTCGAATATTGTTGGCCAAGAAACAGAAGCGTATTACTTCAGCTACCCTTCAAATTCTATTTTTCAGGTAGATCTTACTACCGGTATCATAGACCCATTTATGACTGTTCAGGCGGCGAATCGTGAGCGTCGCTTGGCAATAAGTGGTGACCGTATTTATTCGGCAGATTCGCATTTAGGGTTGTGGGTACATCAAATTTCCACACGCCTTACCGTTGCTCATTACGACCTTGAACAGAATGGCGTAGACGATATCTCCTGGAACGGTCCGGGCGGGAGCTTATATTCAGATAGAGAGACTGGCGATATCTACTATTACACACCTAGCGGATACAATGGCGAGGCAATCGATTTCCACGGTGATCAAATACACGTTCTTTATCAAGTTGATGCTGATAGTGGCGCGCTTACTGAAGTTTCTGGTGGCCCTCGTGGATCTGGTGATCGATTTTATTACAGCAGTGAAGGTGTTCTGAGTTCCTCAGATAAGGCGTTCTACATCATTGCCACGACTGGAACAGAAGCACCATATAATTTGTATAAAGTCGATCTTGCATCAGGTGACAGAACTATCCTCGTGGAAGATATTCCTCAGTCTCGCTCTATTATTGGTATTAGTGCTGACGAAAATACATTTTATCTTAAAGTAGAAGCATATAACGATAAAATTATCTCATATGATAAGAGCACAGGAGAAATAGTCGATAAAGCGATACTTGGTATTGATAGTCTTCAAATGTATGGTTTTCGCTCAGCGATTTCGTTTGAAGGGACTACCAACGTTTATCTTCATAATACAATCACAGATAATATTTACCGCCTTGATGATAGTGGAAATGGCGAGTTGGTTGTCAGTAGTCACCTCGACAAGTGGTCTGTAATTAGTGGCTATGATCATTCATATTTCGACCTCGTTACTGGCGAAGTTTATTTTTCATACATGGACGCAATCGGAAAATACTCCATTGATAGCGGACGGGGGAAAATAGTCACGAGCGATAATTACGATTATCACGATTCAATTGTGGGAGAGGGCGGAAATATCGGCTGGATACAAGAGATGTTTATTGATTCATCCACGGAAACGGCATACGTATTTGATTCCAGATCTGACCTCTATTCAGTCAATCTTAGTACAGGAAACAGAACAGAGATCCCGTTACTAAAGCCGTCTGGCTTTGATGACTTTTATGCTGGTGGTATGGCTCTGAGCAGCTCTGGAGGAGCTATCTATTCGTCCAATGGCCGGCAGTTGTTTAAAGTAAACCTCGATACCGATGAGCTTACACTACTCCCTGAATCTGTTGATGACGGCTTTGATTTCACATCCGTAAGTGATATTCAGTATGACGACGAAGGGGGTGCACTTTGGGTTTCTGGGCAACTTCCTTCAGGTAACGAAGTAGTCAGGGTAGACCTAGCGTCGGGCGAGAGGCACAGACTATTTGACGATCTTTTGAAAGTTTCTGCTCCGGCAACACCAGGGGTTACGTACCTTTTCGTCCCAGACAACACTCTTTATATTCTTTTCACAAATGGAGACATCTATTCCTATGACGTAGATGGTAATCAGCTCAAGTACATAACTACGCTGGCGTTAGGTGATATATCTGTGGGGAGAACCCTTGGCGGTTACGAAATTCAGTACCTTCAAGGCTTGGATGTCATTCTCGCTACTACAGCAAAGGGCATTTTTTCTGTTGATGTCAAGACAGGACGAAGCGCACAGTTTCAGTAACAATAGCACTTCCAACTCCCAGCAACAGCTACCAGGACAATCAAATATCATTAGAATGACTGTCCAGCTTAAAGTCAGCTTAAAGAGTCAGTAGAAAGGCATCTAGTAACACTTAGTTTTCAACTGTGTTCACCGAGCGTTTTTATTCGTTTGTTAAGGAGGGAGCTGTTATTTCTGAAAGTTATTATTTTCTAGTGTCTATTCTTACTGAGTTGACCAATGAGAATAATCATGCATTATCATGAGTATGAATGTCTGGAGGTAATCTCCTTGTAACGGAAAAATAGTGAGTGTAATGGCTAAAATTTTAATCCCACTGCCTGATAAAGATTTTGACGTTACTGAAGTAGCCGTTCCGTGGCGAATGTTAAAAAACGCTGAGCACGAAGTGGTTTTTGCGACTGAAAATGGTGACAGTAAACCTACTGCTGATCCTCTCTTGTTGACGGGTGTTATATTCGGGCAATTGGGGGCTGAGGCAGAACCTTTACAGTTTTATTATGAAATGTGTGACGATCACGCATTTCAAAACCCATTGTCTTGGTTAGATTTAGATGTAAATGATTTTGATGGATTATTGCTGCCGGGCGGACACGCACAGGGAATGCGTCAATACCTAGGGAATACACAACTTCATCATTTTCTTGCAGACTTTTGGGCGACAAAGCGTCCCGTTGGTGCTATTTGTCACGGTGTTATCCCTCTTGCTAGAGCAAAAGATGCGGCGGGGAAGTCTTTGTTGCAAGGGGTTAAAACGTCATGCCTTCCTAAATATATGGAAAAACTTGCCTTTTATTTAACATTTTGGAAATTAGGGAATTACTACCGTACATATCCGGCTTATGTTGAGGATGAAGTGCGTGAGGCTTTGACCGCTTCAGACGATTTTCTAAGAGGGCCGATTAATCTTGGGAAACGAGGAACGGCTTCAGACCATAAACATGCGTTTGTTGTTGAGGATGGTCATTATATCTCTGCTCGTTGGCCGGGTGACGCCTATCTATTTGCCGAGCGATTTATTTCATTACTGGAACGAGATACTAGTTTACGTTAACTATTTAAAGATCGGCTGTCGATAACGGATAAGTGAATGTCGCGTTAAAGTATCAGTGCTTTTGATTCCAAGTCTTCAGCCGTTAACCTCTTTCCGCCTCTTTTTAAAGTAACTGGCATGTTGAAAAGCCTGTCTCCTTTATAGTGAATAGAATTACATAGCTTAGGAATGAACACGCGTACGACGGGCGGACTTAAACTGTCTCTTGTTAAATTCACTGCGTATGTAGGGTAAGGATGAATTTTATACAGGTGCTGAATCAATTGGTTTACGTTTTTGATATTTGCAAGGCTTGCAGGTGTGACTGAAGAGGGCTGTAATTGCGGATAATCATCAATGTGTTCGTTATCAAGCCAAATCTGAAATGGATGCTGTGGTTCGGATACAACAGGGCAGGTGGCTAATACAATGGCTGTGCGCTGCATCAGCTCTAAAAAACTTTTGCGAGTTGCTCCAGCTAATGTTAAATCACAGCCTAAGGCGATGAATATTTCTTTACCTGTTTTTGTGTTCCATGCAACGGTAGCGACCACCGGTATGCCTACATCGTTTGTAATATCCAGTGCGCGAGTATGATAGCCCTTAAGTGCAAGTTCTTGTTTTAATGTCAGAATAAAATCGGTTGATTGGTTCTGAGAAGACACTTCCGGACAAGGTAACT
>OLHL01000594.1_pt1 | contig 16472 bp, 19 predicted proteins | sample 1609441 | NCBI WGS metagenome assembly OLHL01 (sample SAMN05416833, study PRJEB24817) | seawater metagenome | isolation source: Sea water | place: Canada:Atlantic | collected 2013-07 | reverse complement strand
TGTCAGTGCAGCTGTTTTAGCGGCTGTCCCGAAGCGAGATGCGCATTATAGAGATGAAAACTTACAGCGCAACCCTTTATTTTAAAAAATCGTTCAACTGCCGAATTAATAAGCAAAGCGTTTAAAGTAACAACTATCTGCTGATTTTTACGCCAGTAATAGTTATTTAAAGACATATTCAGTTTGTTATCATCAGAACATTACACAGTTAAGTGGACGAATAATGAGTATTAGAGCGTACAAAGGCATACAGCCAAAATTAGCCAGCGGTTGCTATATAGATGAGTCAAGCGTTTTGGTTGGTGATATTGAGTGTGGGGCAGATGTTAGCATTTGGCCGTTAGTTGCCGCACGGGGTGATGTTAATCACATAAAGATAGGCGCTAGAAGTAATGTTCAGGATGGCTCTGTACTACATGTTAGCCGAGTAAGTAAGGAAAACCCGAAAGGCCATCCTCTTATAATAGGTGAAGATGTGACTGTGGGTCATAAATGCATGTTGCATGGCTGCGAGCTGGGTAATCGCATTCTCGTTGGTATGGGCGCTATTGTGATGGATGGTGCTATTGTCGAAGATGATGTGTTTATTGGCGCTGGCAGTTTAGTGCCACCAAACAAGCGCTTACAAAGCGGCTACCTTTATGTGGGTAGCCCCGTTAAACAGGCTAGGTTGTTAAAAGAGTCTGAACGCGCTTTTTTGAAAGTGTCTGCCTATAACTATGTCAGACTTAAAAATGAGTATCTGCAGGAGGAATAAACCACAATTTGTATACTTAAATTTTCAGGCTCTACAGTGAGCCTGGCATCTTAAGTTCAGTTAAATTTAATTTATCGACTTTAGCTGCAAATAGAATCGGCGTTTATATGAATGACGCCATTTTCATCCCACAGCTCTTCCTCTACTCGGTCATTGATCAATTCTTCTAGGTCAAACTGGTGGTCTTGATAAAAAGCCGCCATTTTGTTTACCCCTACTCCACTAATATGGCAATGCATGATTAACCCAGAAACAATGAGTCGAATGACCATTTTTTCTTCTAGTACTTCAAAACCATCTTGAATTTGAACGGCTTGGTTCACAGCATTTCTCGTACTGTTTTTATAGCCGGTTCAATAAGAGGCCTTACATTGCGCCAAACATAAAAGCTTTCGGCAGCCTGGCCAACTAACATACCTAAACCGTCAGCTGTTTTGATGGCTTGATTACATTCATGTGCCCAAGCCATAAAAGAAGTTGCATGTGACTTGTATGTCATATCATAAGCAAATGATGCGTTGGTAAAAATACAAGGTGCGATGTCCGGTAAGTCACCGTCTAAGCTTGAAGACGTGCAATTAACAATTAAGTCGAAATCCGTTTCGGGTAAATCACTAAAGCCTGAAGCACTAACAGCCCCTTCATTTGCAAACTTATCAGCAAGTTGCTGGGCTTTGCTGGCGGTACGGTTGGCAATATGAATGTTATTCACCTTGGCCAATATTAAAGGCAGAATGATGCCTCGTGTTGCCCCACCAGCACCGATGAGCAATAAGCGCTTACCGTTTAACTCTCCCCACAAGCGTTGTAAATCCTGTACTAATCCAGCTCCATCGGTGTTGTCGCCTAATATTGTGCCATCTTCGCGCTTATACAGTGTGTTAACTGCCTCGGCCACTTTGGCGCGCGGGGTTAATTCATCTGCGAAACGAAACGCGTCCAACTTAAAAGGAGAAGTAACGTTCGCGCCTGTATATCCCTTTGCAAAAAACGTGTTAATTGCATCATTAAACCCATCAGCATCAGGTTGCTGGCGTCCGTATTCGATATTCTGCTCAGTTTGCTTGGCAAACAAGCTGTGGATCAAAGGGGATTTACTGTGCTCAATAGGATTACCAAAAACTGCGTATCGGTCCATAATCTCGAAGGTCGTATTAAATTTGTGAGGCAAGACTAGCTTAATTTACGATTCGACTAAATAGTTAACTGCTCCATATACCATTAGGATTAAAGATTAAAAGCACAAAAGAAGAAGCGACAAGTTCATGTCGCTTCGTCCGTTGTTAGAACGTGTAACCTATCATAATAGAATACACCCAAGGATCTATATCCACAGACACTTGCGCCGGCAAATCCAATACATCAAATTTCGCTTCTGTATCAATATCGATATAACGCACAGAGACATTTACCAACCAATGCTCATCTAACTTGTAATCCATGCCTATCTGCGCGGCAATTCCAAACGACTCATCAAGACTTAAATTGCTAAAAGATTGCGCTTCTCTATTGCTAGCAAACTTCTCATCAAAGAACACGGTGTAATTTATACCAACGCCCAAATAAGGCTGAATTGTCTCCGATACTGGTAGGTAATATATAGCGCTTAGAGTGGGTGGCAATTGACTACTTTCTGCTAATTTCCCATCACCTAACCCTAAGTCGTTATCCTCAGTGTTAGTCAATGTAATATTATGGCTGAAAGGAGTGGCAGCTAATATTTCAACGCCAAAGCGATTGGTTATCATATATACAGCATTTAGGCCTAGCTGGGCATTGGTGTCTACTGAGGCTCCCATACCTACGTCGCCAACACTATCAACCTCGACTGTCGAACTAGATTCATGGGGTGATACAGATGTTAAGCCTGCCCTTACGATGATATCCCCAGGTTCATATGCATATGCTCCACTAATGAAAATAGCGGATAAGATCAGACTGCTAAAAAGTTTGTGCCTAGTTTTCATTATTACCTCTGCGTATAAATTATGACGGCAGTGTAATGAGCAGATGGAAATGATTATTGATTTGCATCAATATTTTTAGCGGGGAATTAACGACAAGAAATCATTGGGAGTGTAAATTTGAGCTGGATCAATTTAGCGATTAATTGGCACTGAGCATCATCAATTAGAGCCCAGTACCTTTGCGGAATATAGCTGCGATACTATTCGTTTAGCCAATCTCGAGGATGGAGGAAATCTCGATAAAGTATAGCTTCTGGGCTTTCTGGTTCAGGGGTGAAATCGTATTCCCAGCGCGCGAGCGGTGGCATTGACATTAATATCGATTCTGTACGCCCCCCAGTTTGCAAACCAAACAAGGTTCCCCTATCCCATACTAGGTTAAACTCCACGTAACGGCCTCGCCTATATAACTGAAAGCTTCTTTCTTGCTCAGAAAAGGACATGTCTTTACGTTTTTCTAATATAGGCACGTAAGCATCTAAGAATCCATTACCGACTGCCTGCATAAATTCAAAACTACGCTCGAAGCCCCATTCATTTAAATCATCAAAGAATAGCCCCCCGACTCCGCGGGTTTCATCTCGATGCTTTAAATAAAAATACTCGTCACACCATTTTTTATATTTACTGTAAACACCGTCCCCAAAAGGCTCACACAAATCCTTTGCAGTTTGATGCCAATGGAGTACGTCTTCATGCACAGGGTAGAAAGGCGTTAAGTCAAAACCGCCACCGAACCACCAGATTGGTTCTTCACCTTCTTTTTCGGCAATGAATATTCGTACATTGGCATGGGAAGTTGGAACATGTGGGTTTTTAGGGTGAATGACGAGAGATACGCCCATAGCTTGAAAGCTCCGCCCAGCAAGCTCTGGGCGAGATGCTGTAGCAGATGCCGGAAGTTGCCCGCCATATACATGAGAGAAGTTAACACCACCTTGCTCAATTACGTGACCATTGGTGAGCACTCGCGTGCGTCCGCCGCCCCCCAACTCTCGCTGCCAATTGTCTTCTATGAAGCAGCCTTTGCCATCGGCCATCTCTAATGTTTGGCAAATGTTGTCTTGCAAGTTAAGTAGAAATTGCTTTACCGATTCTATATCGGTCACTTGTGGTTGGAACATGGTTTAATTATCTCTAATGGTTTGGCCGCTATGACCATGAAGAATTTTACTGGGGCTGAGGGATCCGCCAAGAGAACCTTCGATTAAGACGACTTGATCAGAAAAATAAGATTTAACTTCATCGCTGTTCAACGCTGGAGGATTCCCTGCGGTGTTTGCACTAGTGGAAATAAGCGGTTTATTGACTCGGCTGCATAAATCCTTGATGACAGGATGGGCACTCACTCTCACCGCAATGAATTCAGAATCCCCTGTGACCCATGCCGGTGCATTTTTTGCTTTTGGCAGCAACCAAGTCACTGGACCAGGCCAACTTGAGAAAATCTCTGTTCGTTTGGTCATTTTAATTGCGTCGTCATTAACGTAGGGCAATAACTGTGAGTAGTTGTCTGCTACTAAGATCAGTCCTTTACTGACATCGCGCTCTTTCAAAAGTAATAACTTTGATACCGCTTGCTCATTGTCAGGATCACAACCTAAGCCAAATACCGCTTCTGTTGGATAGGCAAAAACCTTCCCTGCCAGAAAGTCGATTAAAAAAGGATCGTCAGAGTGATTTGTTGTCATTTTTATATTGCTTGTGGTTTAGATGGCCCTGAGTGTAAAACAGGACGCACAAAGGATAAACCTAAAGACGTTATTGCGCTGGCTGTTTGTGACCACATTTACGTTCTGGGCACTGCCAAATTGCCCCTGCAGCTGCTTTCTTTTCCTGCATAACAGGCCAAGCGCATTTTGGACATCCGTGGGCTACCGGTGTGAAATTAAGTGCATAGTTGCATTTCGGATATTGATCGCAAGGATAGAAGTTTTTGCCATATTTGTTCGCTCGCTTGATTAAATGCCCTTTATGGCAAGATGGGCATTCTATTTTATCTGTCTCGGGGGCTTTATTCGATTTGATATAATGACATTCAGGAAAGTTGCTGCAGCCGATGTACATGCCATAGCGCCCTTTACGGATCACTAACTCAGATTCGCATTCGGGACAATGAGAGCCTTCAATAACGGTAAGTTCTGTATTGTCGGTGTCATGAAGGGGCTTACTATATTCACAGGTTGGATAATGACTGCAACCGATAAACGGCCCGTTTTTACTGTGCCGTAATTGCAGTGGAGCCTGACACTCAGGACACGGCCCAGGATCAAAGACGGATTCGTGAGTGTCAAATAATGAATGATCGATTTTAGACATGCAGCGGATTTACCTTGGCAATCACGGGTTTATTATTTAAACCCGTGTTGGTGGGATTAATGTAACGGCCCTTCAGGTTCATCAAACAACAAATCTTCCATTTGTGCATAGGCGTTTTCTTTACCAGGCACGTTAAATAGCACCATGAGTACCACCCATTTCATATCCTCTAAGCAAAATTCTTTAGAGTCTATTTCCATAACACGGTCAATGACCATTTCTCGCGTTGTGGAATCAAGAACATTAATATGCTCTAAGAACATCAAAAACCCACGGCATTCAATATCTAGGCGCATTTCTTCGTCATGTGTGTAAATACGTGTGACAAAAGAAGTTGGCCCTTTGACTAGGTAGGGTTTGATATCGGTTTCTTGCAAGGCTGCAAGCTTCTCGAGCCAAGATAACGCTTTATATATTTCATCTTGATGGAAACCAGCACGCACCAGCTCATCTGTCAGCTCGTCCTGATCAACGCGGATTTCAGTTTCACTATGAATAAAATTTTCAAATAGATACATGAGGATATCAAACATGTTACTTCTCCCCCAATTTAAGGTAACCACCTGGGACCGCTGTCACTAGCCCACGCAATTCATATTCTAACAATTGAGACATAACCTCAGCAACTGGCATGCCACATCGCTCAACAACTATATCCAACGGTGTGGTTTCAAAATCTACACTATCTAACAATTTGTCAGATGCCAAGCTTTGTCTCGCGCTTTTTTGCAATTCATTCTGTTGGGTATTCAAAAAGTTAAGCGTCAAATGTTGATATTCATCACTAATGTCACTGACACATTCCACCAGCTTTGCGCCTTGTTTTATCAAGTAGTGACACCCTTTTGACAACACATTATGAATGTTACCCGGTACGGCAAAAACATCTCGATTCTGCTCCAACGCATAACGCGCGGTGATTAAAGAGCCACTCTTTATCGCTGCCTCAATGACCAATGTTCCTAAGCTCATACCGCTGATAATTCGGTTTCTCCGTGGAAAGTTTTCAGGTTTCGCTGGTGCATCAGGATAAAACTCAGATACTAACGCTCCATTTTGCTCAAGTATCCTGCTTGCCATATTCACGTGACGTTTAGGATATATATTACTGAGACCTGTCCCCAGCACGGCAATGGTCTTTCCTAATGCTTGCAACACACCTTCGTGAGCCAAACCATCAATCCCCAATGCAAGCCCACTAGTAATCGTCCACCCACTTGTCGATAAGCCTTGAGCAAAATACTTTGCATTTTGCTTGCCAGCGGCAGAAGGGTTACGGCTGCCCACAATGGCGATTTGATGCGTGTTCAATAAATCTTTATTTCCACAACAATATAATAGTATGGGTGGTCTGGCAGTTTGCAATAGCACTTTAGGGTAATGCGTTGAGGTAATATTAAGTAAAGAATGGTGATTTTGCTCAGACCACAGCATGCATTTATCAAGTTGTTGCTCATTTGGCCTTAATAATTGTTGAGCTTGAGCTTCGGAAAATCCGTATGCGGTTAGCTGTTTTGAATCAGCAACAAATAAATCCGCTATTTGTATGTCATATTTTTGCACAATAACTCTGAGCTTTGCGGCCGAAAAACGCGGTAGTTGAGCGAGTACCAACCATTGACGGTTTTCTTCTTCAGAGGGTCCTAGGTGTTTCGCTGTGTTTTGTTGGTACATAGGGCTCCACTTAATCTGGTAGCCCTAAGGTTTAGCAACGATAGCGCCTTTTCGAATAACTGTAGACGAACGCGTGACGAGTGCATAACTTACTTTAGAAAAGACGTTAAAAACTAAAAGCTCCCCTACCTTCATCCAAGGTTGAGGTAATACATCACCTTGTTTAAATAATCGCTCAATAGTTTGTGTTTCGTTTAGGTATTGGGCGGGCTCTGCATCTATCACGGCCGCACCCTGTTGATATATCCCCATGACCGTGCCACGAGCAATGTCGTCGCTTCCCACATCAATAATGACTACGCTAAACTTGCCTGACAACTGATACTGGGAAACATCAGCGATAATATTCCCTCTTTGCTCTGTGGCAGCGGTTATGTTCGTCACCGATTCAACTTCCTTGGTAGCTAACTCTTTTATCAGCCGATCCCCTCTTTTTACTTCTAGTTTTGCAGATGACAAGGTAACTAAGGATTGCTGAGGCATCTCTGGGGCGAGCGCTTGCCCTTGGGCCACGTGGCGTATATGAATACCAAGAAATTCGCCATTTTGATTGAACAGTGACTGCTGTTTGCGTACAACACGATATTCGCCCATGGGTAATTCCTCTTGGTTGACCAAAACAAGGTCACCGTTGGCGAAATACTCTGTGCCTTTGGTGTTACCCACAATGGCTGGTAAGTCTGCATACTCCTGCTCGCTTAACACCAACTCATGATTAAAATAGGGTTGAATTTCGTGCCAAGGGAGCACAGCAATGGGTTGTTGGGACTTCAAAACCTGTTTTGTTGACGGCGAGCGCACAATATAGGTTTTTTGCTCACCACGAATTAAATCAACAATAGGCTGGCCCTTAGCATTGATACTTAGGCGCAATTGGTCACCTGGAAATATTAAATGAGGATTGATGATTTGTGTATTCGTGCGCCATATTTGCGGCCAGTGCCAAGGTTTATGTAAAAAAAGGTTTGAAATATCCCATAGGGTATCTCCAGGTTTTACAACGTAAGTTTTGGGCGCGCTATCTTTTAGTGTAATCACGTTAGCATAGGTAAAAAATGGCAAAAGCAATAGCACAAGGCTCAAGCGAAGAAGATTATTAAACATGTGGCGAAGTACCTTGTTTTTGAGACTATTATGTTTTTATTCCATATCGGTTAGAATAGCCTGTTATTGCAAAGATTAAATAGCCTGATGCTCAGGTTAGTATGATTATTAATACCAAGAGCACCGATCCCCTCTTCGATAGACCATTCTTAGATTTGGGCACTAGGTACAGAATTTTTTGAACACCTCTCAGCAAATTTAACGATTTGCATGGGAACAAAACGAGTTAAGTGTAGAACATGGCCATATTAGACGTATTAAGATTTCCTGATGAGCGCTTGCGCACCGTTGCCGCGCCGGTAGAGAAAATAGACGGCACCATTAAAACATTAATAAGCGACATGCTAGAAACCATGAAAGATGAGAATGGAATCGGCTTAGCAGCAACCCAAATAAATGTGCACAAACGTGTAGTGGTGATTGATGTATCAGAGAAACAAGATAATCCACAAGTGTTTATCAATCCTGAAATTACCCACATGGATGGCACAACAATCAGTGAAGAAGGTTGTTTATCTGTCCCTAATAATTACGCCAAAGTAGAACGCGCGGAAACAATAACCGTAAACGCGTTAGACGAAAATGGCGATGCATTTACCTTAGATGCTGACGGGCTATTGGCAATCTGCATTCAACACGAGCTAGACCATTTAAAAGGGAAGCTTTTTGTGGATTACTTGTCGCCGCTTAAGCGCCAGCGCATTCGCACCAAACTAGAAAAAGAAGCCCGCTTAGCAGCCAAGGGGTAAGAGGTTACATTGAAATCAGGACTTAACATTGTCTTCGCTGGTACGCCAGAATTCGCAGCGACCCATCTAGCGGCATTGCTCCAATCTGAGCATCAGGTAGTCGCAGCTTACACACAACCCGATAGACCGGCTGGACGAGGTAAAAAACTTCAGGCTAGTGCAGTTAAGCAGCTCGCAGAACAGCATGACATTCCAGTATATCAACCCGCGTCTCTTAAATCAGAAGAGGCTCAACAGCAACTGGCCGCGTTAAATGCTGATGTTATGGTCGTTGTCGCTTATGGTTTAATTTTACCGCAAACGATTTTGGATACGCCTAAGCACGGTTGCCTTAACGTACATGGTTCACTGTTACCCAAGTGGCGTGGCGCCGCGCCTATTCAAAGAGCGATCTGGGCGGGAGACGCAGAAACAGGTGTCACTATTATGCAGATGGATAAAGGCTTAGACACAGGTGATATGCTGCATGAGTTACGCATTACAATAGAACCGACCGATACCAGTGCGACTTTATATAGCAAGTTAGCGGAGCTTGGCCCAAAGGGATTAATCGAAACTTTGGCTTCTCTGAGTGACATCACGCCTAAGGCACAAGATAACCAGTTGGCGACTTATGCAGAAAAACTATCCAAACAAGAAGCTAAAATCGATTGGAACATGACAGCAGCTCAGTTAGAACGCAATGTACGTGCGTTTGACCCATGGCCCGTTGCATTTTTCGAAACAAACAACGCCGCCGTAAAAGTGCGTAGCGCTCAAGTACAAGCAACATCAGCGCAAAGCGCCGCTGTGCCCGGGCAGATTGTGCAGGCTGATAAACATGCTATTGGTGTACAAACTGGTGAAGGTATCTTGTTAATCAACACGTTACAGTTACCGGGCAAAAAACCACTCGCAACACAAGATATCTTAAATGGCCACAGTGACTGGTTCAGTGTGGGCACAATCCTTTCATGAGCCGAACTAAAGGTAGATATCAACAGAATTTACGCGCCGATGCTGCTCGTGTGCTTTTTCAAATATTAGAGCAAGGTATGTCAGCAAGAGAATGCTTACCCAATGCTCAACAAGATCATAATGAAAAAGACAAAGCATGGTTACAAGAAATGACCTACGGCGTGCTTCGCCAGTTGCCCTTGCTCCAACATTGGTTAAGATTGCTGCTAGATAAACCATTAAAGAAAAACGTGAAAATAGTCGAGCATTTAATCATGCTGGGCTTTTATCAACTTGCTTTTTCTCGGGTATCAACCCATGCGGCGGTCTCTGAATGTGTAAATGCATGCGCTCCGCTCAATGCCGTCGCTACCAAAGGATTGGTCAACGCTGTTTTACGCAACTTTATCCGTCAGGAAATGGCTAACGAGTTACCTGATAATGAACAAATACTAAGCGGTCAGCCGAAATGGTTATATAAAAAATTATTAACTGCTTACCCTGAAAAACACACGCCAATATTAGAGGCGATGCAAGTAAAAGCGCCTATTTGGTTACGTGTAAACCAAAATCAAAAAAGCACTGATGAATATTGTCGCCTCCTGGATGAAAATGACATTTTCTATGAACGGCAAGATGAACAACCCCAAGGCTTAATATTGTCTAAAGGATGTGATATCACCACATTGCCTGGCTATGACGAAGGGTGGTTTGCTGTTCAAGATGGCGCGGCGCAACTCGCAGCAAATTTGCTTAACAGCCAACCTAATGAACGTATTTTAGATTGCTGCGCAGCCCCAGGGGGGAAAACGTGCCATATATTGGAGCTAGAGCCAAAGATAGCTAGCTGTGTTGCAATGGATATCGACCCTAGCCGCCTTCAACGGATAGAAGAGAACTTAACCCGACTAGGCCATCAGGCAAGTCTTATCTGCGGTGACGCAAGTGAACCTAAGGCATGGTGGGATGGTGAGCAATTCGACCGCATTTTACTTGACGCCCCCTGTTCTGCGACTGGCATTATTCGTCGTCACCCAGATATAAAATGGTTACGCAAATCCAGTGATATCGATACACTTGTTGCATTACAAGCCAAGATTATTGACGCCATATGGCCATTACTAAAACCCGGCGGCACCATGTTATACGCGACCTGTTCTATTTTACCGGCGGAAAATCAGTTACAGATTTCCGCATTTTTAGAAAGAACAGCGGATGCTGCTTTAGATCCTGAGTTCAACAATGACGCAATAGATAAACCAGGCCGACAGATTTTGCCTGGAGAAAAACACATGGACGGTTTCTATTACGCGCGGCTGCTAAAATCGTAAAAAACCGTATATTGTCTAAACAGAGCAAGACGTTAGAATGAATCTAGAATGAAAATAATAATTATCGGTGCAGGCCAAGTCGGTGCAACGCTCGCAGAAAACCTAGTGGGTGAAATGAATGAGATCACCGTAATAGATTCTGACCAAGACACACTGAGGCAATTGCAAGATCGATTAGATTTACGTGTAATTAACGGCGTAGGCTCCCACCCCGATGTGTTAAAAAAGGCCGGCGCTGAAGATGCCGATATGCTCATCGCCGTGACCAGCAGTGACGAAAGCAACATGATGGCCTGCCAAGTGGCATATAGCCTATTTAAAACCCCGACCAAAATTGCACGTGTCCGCTCAGAGCAATACATTATTTATCAAGAACAACTGTTTAAGCACCAAGATGTGCCAGTGGATCACTTAATCGCCCCTGAGCAATTAGTCACCAAAGCAATTAAACGGCTTATTGATTACCCTGGTGCGTTGCAAGTGGTCGAATTTGCTGATGGCAAAGCCAGTTTAGTTGCAGTAAAGGCATACTATGGAGGCTTGCTAGTTGGACACGCACTATCCACCTTAAAGCAGCATATGCCAAACGTAGAAACGCGCGTCGCGGCAATTTACCGCCGAGGTCGACCTATTCGTCCGCTAGGTACAACCGTAATCGAAGCTGATGACGAAGTTTTCTTTATTGCGGCGACTAAGCATATTCGAGCGGTCATGAGTGAACTGCAAAAGCTAGAGTCCAGTTACAAGCGCATTATGATCGCTGGTGGTGGTTTAATAGGTGCAGGCTTAGCGAAACTACTAGAGCATAACCATAACGTAAAGCTAATTGAATATAGTCAAGAACGTGCGAAATACCTCTCTGCACATTTAGACAAAACCATCGTCTTTTATGGTGATGCGTCAGACCATGAATTGCTTACCGAAGAAAACGTCGAACAAGTTGATGCGTTTATCGCTGTCACAAATGACGATGAAGCAAATATTATGTCAGCCATGCTCGCCAAGCGCCTAGGTGCACAAAAAGCCATGGTATTGATCCAGCGCAGCGCATATGTGGATCTGGTTCAGGGTGGAGAAATAGATATCGCTTTTTCTCCTCAACAAGCCACTATTTCGGCGTTGTTGACTCATATACGTCGCGGAGACATCGTTAACGTTTACTCTCTAAGACGCGGGGCGGCTGAATCGATAGAAGCGATTGCCCATGGGGATCAAAATACCTCTAAAGTCGTCGGGCGGGAAATTCGCGACATAAAGCTCCCCCCAGGCACCACAATTGGCGCTATCGTCAGAGCGGACGAAGTGATTATCGCCCATAGTAATACCAAGATTGAAGCTAACGATCATGTTATTTTATTTTTGGTCGACAAGAAGTTTATTAGTCATGTCGAAAAACTGTTTCAACCGAGCGCCTTTTTCTTTGGGTAATTACATACCACTGTTAGCCTAAAGACTAGATTGGCGAACGAAACGAAATAACCTAAAATCCGCTCCAACATCTGGCTAAATTAAAGGAATATACATGAAAAAATTAAGTATTGTACTTACTGTTGCAGCACTCAGCATTCAACCTCAAGCCCATGCAGAGGGTTGGTTAGACTCAATCAAGAGCATGCTTGGAATGGAAACACAGCAAGAAGCTGCGACGCCCTCAGTCTCAGGCATGGTTTCCTCAGTAACAGAATCTCTTGGCGTCACACAAACTCAAGCATCTGGTGGTCTAGGGGCGATTTTTAACTATGCGAAAGAGAATATATCCTCTGATCAATACAGCCAACTAGCTGACGCACTTCCCGGCGTTGGTGGCTTGTTAGAATCGGTACCAGATATAAGCAACATGACAAATGAAGGCGGTTTAGGTGGTATTTTAGATAAAGCAGCCAGCTACAATGAATCACTCAAAGCAATCAATGATGTGAAGAAACAATTTGAAGCTCTAGGCCTAAAACCCGAAATGATCACGCAATTCGTTAGTAAAGCGCAAGCTTATTTAGATACGCCCGAAGGTCAACAAGCCAAGCAATTGCTAACGCAAGGTCTAGGTAAGTTATTAGGCTAAGCCATTAGAAAGCAATTTCTCTTGAGTAAAACAGCGTAATAAAGAAATGAAAAAGCCACTATGTGGCTTTTTTTAATTCAAATAGATTCGGTTAGCGTCAAAAATTTCTCCGAAAGTTGCACTTTCCTCAAAAAAGCTGAAAATTCACACAAATGCACTTTGCATTACTTAAGTTTAGAGTTAAGGTTTTTATACGCTGCTCAGGAAGAGGTCGTGTCAGCATGTTATTTCATGGTGAATTTATGGAGGAATATTATGCTAAATTTCAATTCATCCCCGCAAAAATCCCTTTTAACATCACAGTTGCTACTAAGCATGTGTTGTATGTTGCTATCGTTTTTTACGTTCGCTCAAGAAGAATCTGAAGAAGATGCCCTCGCGAGAATGCAAGCACAGCTCAATGGTGAAGTTATGTCTCGCCCTTTTTTAGCTGAACGCCCTAAAGAAGTTGATAACTATATTGAGAGCATGCTTAAAAAAAACGTTAAGCCCCCAGAATACCAAGGCACCTATTGGCGTCGTGGCTACACATGTCGTGATTTACTACGTTACGACTGGACACAGTATCGAAACTGTCGCTACTACCATAGATACTATGGCCGGTATTATTACTAAAACCACAATTTAATCAATAACATAAGTAAAGGTAATTACTATGAAAAACTATGCTCGTGCAGTCAAAGTTGCATTCGTCGGATTCGCTATTTTGGCCTTAACAAGTTGTGCAGCGGTTCACACCTCAATAGCGAAAAAGGATTTAGACGTTCAAACTAAACTCAGCACCTCAATCTTTGTTGACGCAGTGCCACCAGAAAAACGTAAAGTGTATTTAGAAGTGCGCTCCGCTGTAATGGAGTTTGATCGCAACGCATTTAGACAAGCTCTTAATGAACAAATTTCTGGTAGCGGTAATGGCTACTCTTTTGTTGATAGCCCAGATGAAGCCCAGTACACCATGAGTGTATTTGTACGTAATCTTGAAAAAGCGTCTCCTAGTGCAGCTGAAAACTATTTGTCTAGTGGATTCCAAGGTGTAGCTGCTGGTTCAGCCATTGGGTATGCAACAGGTGGAAGCTATCGTGGAGCGGCTGCAGCGGGTCTTATTGGCGGTTTAGCATCAACCGCGGCAAACGCATTTGTTAAAGATGTGACCTACTTACTTGTAGCGGATATTCAAATTCGTGAGCGTGCTAAAAAAGGCGTTATCGTACGTCGTGATTCTAAGGTAAACAGCAAAATTTCTGATGATGGCGCAACGACCCAGACCTACTCTGAAGCAACAAATCAAAAAGAATATCGCACTCGCGTTGTTACAACGGCAAACAAAGCAAACCTCGAGCTAGAAGAAGCTCAGCCGCTTATGTTTGAGAAAACAGCTTACGCGATGGCATCATTCTTCTAAGCATCAACGCTTGGTTAAAATTAAAATTACAGGTATAAAACGGCTACTCAGAGGTGAGTGGCCGTTTTTTTATGTATTGATAGATACTTAGCGTTAACACTATTCTAATCTGTACCAAGGCCCTACTCGCCGAAAGCTAAGGGGCCTATTTGCACAACGACTTCAGGCTTTTGAATATGATTGTTTAAAAAGCAACTGGTCGCCAATCCGGCATTAGCTTCGCCAAAATGTAGGCGAGAACAATACAAGTAGAGAGAACACTTCTAAACGACCAAATAGCATTGCTAGGATCAACAGCCATTTCCCCGTATCAGACACATCAGCAAACGAACCGGAAACGGTTCCTAGGCCAGGTCCTAAGTTATTTAGCGTAGCGGCGGTTGCGGTAAACGCAGAAACGTCATCCATTCCGGTCGCAATCAGACACACCATAATGACAACGAAAATCATCGCGTATGCTGAAAAGAACCCCCACACCGCCTCTACCACTTTGTCAGGTAAGGCTCGGTCGCCTAATTTCACTGTATACACAGCCTTAGGGTGGATCAGGCGGTCAACTTCCCGTTTGCCTTGCAAGTAAAGCAAAAGCACGCGCACAACTTTTAGCCCACCACCGGTAGACCCTGCACAGCCTCCAATGAAGCTAGAAAAAATCAGCATGATAGGCAAAAAAGCAGGCCAGCTAGAAAAATCAGTGGTGGCAAAACCAGCCGTAGTACTAAAGGATACGGATTGTATTAATGCTTGATCGATCGCTATCCCCGCATTGTCAAACCAACAAAATTTCATTAAAACAAAGAAATACACGGCAACAAGCACAAACTGGATCAAGAAAAAGGCGCGTAATTCAGGATCATAAAAATATCCCATTAAAGTCCGGCCACTTGCTGCTGCATAGTGAAGGGCAAAATTTAGCGCTGCGATCCATAGGAAAACAACACAAACGATGTTGATCCAGGGACTATCAAAGTAACCCAGGCTGGCATCATAGTTGGAGAATCCACCGATGGCGACAGTTGAAAATGCATGACACAGGGCATCAAACCAATCCATACCTGCAAACCAATATGCAACACCACAACTGATAGTTAACGTAAGATAGATGTACCAAAGGTGCTTTGCCGTATCAGCGATACGTGGGGTCATTTTCGAATCTTTCACTGGGCCCGGTGTTTCAGCCCGATAAAGCTGCATTCCCCCGACGCCTAAAATGGGAAGAATAGCGACAGCTAATACAATGATCCCCATTCCACCGAGCCATTGGAGTTGCTGACGATAAAATTGCACCGCTTTGGGCAAATAATCGATACCCTGAATTACAGTTGCTCCGGTTGTGGTTAACCCTGAGAAAGCTTCGAAAAAGGCATCCGAAATAGACATCTCGGGTTGCTCTAAGAGAAGCAAGGGTAATGCCCCGAAGCTTGCTAACACAGTCCAAAAAAGAACAACAATTAGAAAACCTTCTTTAGCGCGTAAATCTTTACGATGCAGGCGATTAGGGTACCAAAACAGTAAACCAGTGCCCAAACACAATAGAAATGCGAGAAAAAAAGGAAGCCCGCTACCGTCTTTGAAGTACAAAGAAATAATAGCAGGAGGGATCATGGTCACACTGAATAACGCAACAAGTAAGCCTAAAATCCGAGTTATCGTTCGGTACTGCATTACTTAATTTTTACCGTCTTCAGTACACAATGCGATGTGCTTGAAAATACCAACATTAGTAATCGTTCTTTCTTAATCTTTTTATTTACCAAGGGATATACCTTGATTGTCCGTCCCTACAAAATCAAAAGCAATACACAAAGCCGAATAATAATAAAAACAGTCTTTTACGAGCACGAGGCGAGACGCCACTCTGTGTTATTTTTGCTCTAAAGGTGCCAAGGTAAATGTGAAGCTATACAACAAACCAAGGACATAGCTACTTTTATTCTTTAGAAATCAGTAACAAACAGGCACAGATTCAGTCACACAATTTTTTAACAAACAGAAGGGTAAAAACCGGCGCCAATTGGCTTATCTATTCGCTAATTTTCAATACGTTAAAAAAACCACCAAACAAGATTAACATTTATTTAACACGCAGCACGCTATCCCTTATCGTTATTGGCTTATACTTGTCTCTTATACACATCTCCGAGCCCACGAGACGCTACGCTATCTCGTATGCC
>OLHL01000583.1_pt1 | contig 16643 bp, 10 predicted proteins | sample 1609441 | NCBI WGS metagenome assembly OLHL01 (sample SAMN05416833, study PRJEB24817) | seawater metagenome | isolation source: Sea water | place: Canada:Atlantic | collected 2013-07 | reverse complement strand
TCAAAAACCGCTGGACGCATTCTGAGGGGGCACTTATTAATGCGGATTGGTATAATATTCTTCTTAACGCTCAGTCGATAAAAATGAGTCAAAGTTTTGCCAATACTCAGTGGCGATTTTTTGAAGTTCAAAATCTTTACTACGCAAAGTTGATTGGGCGGCATAATGCTGTTGAGTTTGAGGAGAACTCATTTCATTAATGGCCGCTGTTATGCAACTCGCTGATAGGGTCGGAACGAGTATGCCGTATTGGGCAAGATGTATGTGTGTGATGTGCAGAGTATCATCATTGGCTAAAATTTCAGCTGGACCAGAGGGACAGTTCGTTGCGACCACAGGTAAGCCGAGCACCATGGCCTCTAACATAGCGTTAGGAAAGCCTTCGTTTAAAGAAGCAGATATATAAAATTCAGCATTTTTCATTACCGCAAACGGATTTTTTGCATAGCCCGCAAGATGCACCTTTTCACTGAGCCCCTGTGCATATATTAATTCTTGCAGCTTTTCCCGTTCATGGGAGGCTCCATCACCTAGAATAACCAAATCATACCCACTTTGAGCGTTTGCATAGCCTTTAATAAGATCGTTAAAGTTTTTACTTTTGGTTAAACGCCCAACGGCCACTATATAAGGCTGATTTGTTATTTGCTCACTATTAAGCTCACTGTCTTGTTTAATTCGCGCGAGATCGTAAGGGTTGAAAATCGTCCGAGTGATCGCTTCAGGTACATTAAAATGTATTACTAGGTCGTTTGTTACCCCGCTTGAAACCCCTAAAACTTGGCTAGCAAACCGATATAATACGCGCGGCAGTAATTTACTAAGTGAGCGTTTCAACCCGGTATATTGAAGTTCAAGGTGTGAGCTTAAATGCATGCGCTCACAAATAATGGCAGGACAGCGGTTAAACAACCGGTTAACGAATATGTTTGCCACATTTGAGCGCACTAACAGGCTTACACACAGATTCGGTTTTAAGTCAGCCAATTTTGTTCTGAGTAAGAAAACACTACGAAATAGCGAGCGTCGACTGTCGAGACGATGCAGGGTGACAAATTCCGGAAGGGTTCTATTTTCCTTTTCGGTATCAAGTAGTACAACGTGAATGTCATATTGTTCACGCGCTGGTGTAGCATAAAGAATATTGCTTAGAGCGCGCTCTGCTCCGCCAAGTCCTAATGAGTTAATAATAAAGACTACTACTGGCTTTTTACTTCGCATCTATCCCTCTGCTTTAATTGTGGTTCAGCGCCGTTCCTTGGTCGCATGTTAACAAGCTATCCCCTGTGAGCGTTAATTATCTTATTGAAAATGCGCAAATGCATGAGAATATAATGCTGATAACAGTATAATTTCGTTTTAGACTCGTTTTGATGAAAGCAATCATCGCCATTTGCTAGTCGTGTCGCTGTAGTTAGTTATTGCTCAAGGAGTTTGCGTGAAGGGGTTGAAACAATATTTTAAGAGAACGAAAGGCCGATTTAGTCTCTATTGTATAAGACTGCTATGTATAGTGAGTCCTCGCTTTTTTTCTCGGCCTTCTATTTTACTTTTATCTTACCCAAGAAGCGGCTCTTCTTGGGCTGGCAAAGTTTTAGCTACTTCAAAACAACTCGCATATTTAAGAGAGCCTGTTACTCAGCCCTATTTAAAGCGGTTTGGTGGCGAGCAAGCTGTTTTCAAAGCGGAAGAGTGTCATCAGGATATTAGCATTTATAAAAAATTAGCTGACGACGCTTTCGCAGGCTTACCTTGCTTACATAAAGGGGTGGTTGATTGCAAAAGGGATTTTTGGCCTTTCTTTAAAACAGTCAAGCAAAAAATACTGATAAAAGAGGTTAACCCAGCAGCAGCGCAATTCTATTGTGAGCATTACCAGCCGGTTTTATTTTTATTGCTGAGGCACCCCGCAGCGGTGGCGTTAAGTTTTCATGAAAGAGGCTGGTTAAAAAGACACGCGGAACTATTGAATTCAGAGACTGAACTAGATGAATGGGCACGGTTTGGTAAATTATATGGCACTTTCTTGGCTGAAGCTGTGGATGTTGCAAACCATTACCAGAATGCAAAAATAATTACCTATGAAGAGCTAGTGCATGACCCAAAGCAACAATTCGCTGATATGTTCGCTTATAGTGTTGTTGACGTACCAGAAAATTTTGATTCGGTGATAGAGCAGTACTGTTACTCGAATGATGATTTGAGCAGTGGCTTTCAGACTGAGAGAAATTCAAAATTAACATCACAAAAGTGGAAAAGTAAACTGACCTCTGAACAGTTGGGCTCACTAAGAAAGGGATTTTTAGAAACCTCGCTAGCCTTCTACCGCGAGCCCGGTGATTGGCTGCTATAACGTTTCTGAGGTCGAACCGCGAACAACTAAAACTCGATTACTTGAACGGGCGTTATACCAATCCGCATTAATAAGTACCCCCTCAGAATGTTTTCAGCGGTTTTTAATGTGAAGTGTTATTACGTATTAGTATCTACGAGGTCTAAATAAAAAACTTGAGGGCTCTGTGTGAAAGAGAAAACGGTGTTTACTTTTTTAAATTCAGGTAATTACAGTCTTTAAGCGCGAAAAAGAAAAACAGCTGAATCGTTCATTCAGCTGTTTTTCTGTATATCAAATAAGTACGCCTTAAGCTTACTTACGGCGTAAACGAAATACTGCAGCGGCTGCGCCTAGCAATACAAGCAATGTTCCAGGGGCAGGAACGTCAGTCGGTGCTGCAGGGTTAGCAGAAACGAACGTGAAGCGTACTGCATCGGCAATTATGTTTTGACCTGATGTAGAGTTACTGTCGTCGATCATGACTGACGCGCCACTAAGATCAAAGCTATATTCGCCTAGGTCGTTCCAAACCGTGCCATTGAGTAACTGATTGACGACCAAGTCAGATGTAGTCGAACCAGAGTCAATGGTGACTGCGGCGTTATCAGCACGCGTCGGGCCTGAGGTCCACATCATTTCCACTTTCCAAATACCAGCCACCCAATCGCTGCTACCTGTTGGATCCCACAGGCCGAAATCGCCAGCAGAGTCCCTTGTATCGGCCATGTAATTATCGCCAAAATAACCAGGCTCATAGGTGCTCAAGTTAAGGCCGCTTGAGCTAAAGCCTGCATCTGTGTTGTCAACAGTAATCACAGCTGCATTAGCGGCAATAGAGGTAGTTAACAATGCACCAGCAGCTAAACGGGTAAATATACGTCTTAAATCCATTTTATTGTTCCTACTAAGTTAAAATACGACATGTCTAACTGATTGAATTTTCTAATAAATGAAATTCAGCCTTTTAGACTAAAGTCTAGTTAAGCAAGAATTGAACCGATATATTTTTATGTTAAAAATCATATGGTTATAGTGTTTTTGGTATGTGAGGGGGCTGTTGGTGTAAAAATACCCGACATTGTCTTATCTGGGTGTCGTTAAATTACTGCTGTGTTTGAAAAGTCAATTGCGCATATGACCATTGGCATTCAACAAAGACTATCTGTTGGGAATAAATGCGTTGCTATTACAGCTTAGCGTGTCGGCTAAGGTTTTAGCAATTTGTGAAGTATGCGCAGCTTGAAGATAGTGGTATTTTTTACTCGATCTCATAGGTGTGCAGCATTAGCACGCTGTTGCCTCATTCAACAGAGGTTGCTAGCGTTTCACCACTGGCTTCAATCGCATTTAATATTTCACCCTCAAGGTAATAACTGATGGTTTCACCTGCTGTGACTGAAATGTGGTGGGCATCTTTATACATGATTTTTCCGTCTTTGCTGCCAGCGCATTTATCTTCGTCACAGAAGAAGCTGTCTAGGGCGATCATGTTTTTGCTTGGGTACAGTAACTGTTCAAAGCGTTTGAGTTTTCCCTCGTACTCGCTTCTTGGTACGAATATTTGTTCCTCGTTCAAGCCTAATTCATGTTTAAAGAAAGCCCTTGGAATATTGGTTTTCTGCTTCGGTATTTGCGGAACAAATACATACTTTAAGTTATTTTTTTCGAAAAATGCGATGGTACGTTGCAGTGCCGCCTGCATTTCTTCCAGTTGTGAGGATTCTGTTTCTAGTAATTCATATTCTATGTAGTTGTCCCATGCGCTCACATCTAAGATAAGGTCGTATTGGTTAGTTTGTTCGAGCAAATAGGCCTGCATATATTGATTGTGTAAATGGCAATCAGGACTGCCTTTGCGCTTGGTATCTACTAAGCTAGGGCAGCCAGAAGTATTCATTGCGTGGATAGTAAAGCGGTCTGAAAAATTATCTAACGCTGACATTAATGCTGATGCGTGAGAGTCTCCCCAGAGTAAAATAGAATACTCGGTATTAGCCCCTTCTTTTAGCACGCACACCGAATACTGGCCTTTTAGTCTTTTGGTATCAGTACAATTATCACGAAAGGGCTCGCTAACAAGTGAGTTTGTATACGCGACTATACTGAGTTCGGACAAGGGGAGAAAACGGTTATTTGATTGCAGAGACAGGAAGGATACGCTCGCGATTAATATTGCCACAAAGCTACCCAAGGCCGCTTTACTATAGGTGGTTTGATAAAAATTTGGTTGTCTTAACGGTTGCTCAATAAATCGATAAGATAAATATGCCACCACAAACGTGAGGGCGAAATAAGCACTCATGTGAGTAGCTGACCGGTTATCGATAAGCCATTCAAAACATACCCAAATTGGCCAGTGCCACAGGTAAAGTGAATAAGACAGCAAACCAGTAAAAACCAACGGTTTAGAGCACATTACTTTATACACGATGCCTTTGGTTCTATGATCTATCAGCATCAACAGTGTGCCTATAACAGGCAACACAGCGTAAAAACTCGGAAAAGCGAGCTTGCGATCATACTGAATGGCCGCAATGACGATCATAACCAGCCCAATTTCTCGTAAGTAGTTGATACTTTTGAACGCGTTTGGCTTGTGAGTTAAGTGTATTGCAAATAGCGCCCCTAAACCCATTTCATAGAAGCGAGTTGGTAATACGTAAAAACTGACAAAGCTTAAATTGTTTGGCGCAAACCAATAGGCTAACAACAGTGACACAGCACAGGCTAGGCCGACTAAGGTGAGAACAGTATTTCGCTTTAATTTGAATGCTCCCAAAATCACGAGTGATAACGGAAATAGAAAATAAAACTGTTCTTCAACGCTCAAGCTCCACGTATGTAATAAGGGTTGCAGTTCAAGATTCGGACTGAAATAGCTAGAGGTTTGCCAAAAATACAAGTTTGATGAAAATAGCAATGAAGCGACGGCTGAGTCAGCCAAGGTCTTAAATAAATTCGGTGGGTAAATAAAAGCGAAAACCAGCAAGGTTACTAGTGTCATAAATATGCTTGCGGGCAGTAAGCGTCTTGCTCTTCTTTTATAAAAATCTAGAAATGAGAAATTTCCCGCCAGAATTTTGGGGTAAATAATAGAGGTAATCAAAAAGCCGCTAATCGCGAAGAATATATCGACGCCGATATACCCACCTGGAAACAGATTAATTTTAGCGTGGAATAGAATGACTAATATTACGGCTACGGCGCGCAGGCCGTCTATATCTGCTCTGTATTTCATCCTGTGTATGCTCCGCTAATTTGCGCGCGCACAAACGCGCAGTGCTGACGATTTAATTGCACACAGGTTTTCAATACCCATTGTTTGGTGGTGAAGTTGCGCTTGGGATGAGTCATTACTGCGTCCATGTGTAACACTACTGCTATTCCTTTATGAAGATTGATCAACTACTGCAATTAAGACCATTCCTATTCATGTCTGGCTATAAAATAAACCGTACGAAGACTTGTTGCAATACGCTGACACTATGTGGCTAAGTGTTCCGGTAAATAAAAGGACCTGCCGTAAGTGTGGTTTGGGGGCGAAGGTCAAGGTCGAAATTCTGCGCGATAGCGGATAAAAATTTATCAGTTACAGGACGTTAGCTTTGTTAAGCAGAACCAGAAATATAAAGTGATGGCACGAATTTCGTTAACCTAAAGAAAGGTAAAAATGGTTAAAAAAAGTTAAAAAGTAAATTTAATACCATTCCACTTTTTATGTGTTCACTCACCGAGGGGGGAAAAGGGTTGAAACAAGGCGCATAACTGAATGGATAGCGGTTTTCCTTCGAAGCCATACACACGCAGTGTAAGCCCTTTAAAACTCGCCTGAAAGAAGTGCCCCAACGGCTTTTACTCTGGCTTTTAACTATTTGACAGACATCGCTATTTGACAGACATCGCTAACTGAAGGGAGCAAGCATCACTGCATATCCAAGCCTTAATCAAAACCAGCTGCACGCATTCTATGGTGAACTTATTAATGCGCATTGTATAACACCGTTCATTTCGATAGTTTAAGATTAAAGGGTTGGGGATGCGTGTTTGCATCACACATGGACTTGTATTTTTAAGGTGAAAGCGTGTTGAACCGAGATAGATCGTTACTGTTAAAAATAACATTGTGCTACGGAATATTCGTTGTATTCGGTAGTTGGGTACCTTTCAACTTTAACTCACTGTCTATGAGTGACGCTATTCAGACCTTTTCTGATTTAAAAAAGCTCGATTTTACCATTGTTAATCGCTCCGATTGGTTCACCAACTTTCTGCTCTTTATGCCTCTGGCGTATTTGTTGTTTACACTGTGCCCAAGGCAAGATGCTACAGCTGCGCGTACTTTGCGCGTTGTTTGTATTTTTGTCATGCTTATCTGTTTATCGGTGGGAATAGAATTTGTGCAGTTGTTCTTAAGCGATCGAGTTACATCGTTTAAAGATGTTTTTGCCCAGTTGTTAGGCATGATTACCAGTTTCATTTTGCACCTGCTTACGCGAGACAAATTCGCTTCGATGGTACATGAACTTAATCGCTACGGTGGCGGCAATAAATGGATAACCTACGCGAACGCCACGTTAACCGTGCTGGTTATATACAGTGTCATGCCGCTAGATTTGTCTGTCAGCCCAGTAGAGCTGTTCAAAAAATGGCAACAGGGGCGAATTACGCTCATTCCTTTTACATCAATGGAATCGAGTCTCACTGAGTGGTTGTTCGGAGTGTTTTCTGACCTATTTTTATGGGGTGTAATTACTTGGTTCTATGTGAAAAGTGCGTTGTACACACCTTCGCAAATATTAAAAAGGTGTCTTTTCTATGCCATCGCCATTGAGTTAGCGCAACTATTGGTGCTTAGCCGCTATACGGATACAACCGATATCATCAGCGCTTTTTTGGGTATTATGTTAGTGCTTAAGTTTTTTGCGATGCCCAGCGTTTCAGAGAATGAAAGCCAACCTACAGATGATACGCTGAACAAAGCAGGATTGGCGCAGTTTGCACAAGAAGGCTTATTGATCGTCTGGTGTTTTATGTTGTTTGTTTTTGCGATATATCCTCTTGAGCTGGTTGCCGGTAAAGACATTGCATTGAGTAACTGGCATAACTTTTTCTCAATGCCGCTAGAAACCTATTGGCGTGAGGGGCCCTTGCAAGCTGTCACCCAGTTAATGCGTAAAGTCTTGCTGGTGGTGCCCCTGGGTATTTTGATGTCCTTGCTTGCAAACAAGCATAAGCTTAGTAAAGAGAGTCGCATTTTATTTGGCTTATCTTTAGTGATGTTTTTGTTCGCTCTTGAGTTATTGCAAATTGTGATTGTGGATAAAGTCGCAGTGGTTACTGACGTCGTATTGAATATCTTCGGTTTATTCGTTGGCTGGAAGGTTTTTCATCTTCATTCAGATAAGCAAAAAGTAGATGAATATGCTCAACCGCGCGCACTAAGTGAAGAGCAGGGGATGCGCGCTAATTCAGCTGCTGATAGTAAGTTTATCAAATTTTATCCTCTTGGCGTGCTAGCAGTTATTTTTATGGGGTTGATGTTCGTGCAGGGAGATGCTCGCACCCCATATAATATTAAAGAGTTATTTGATGATGACTGGGTTTGGTTTAGTGCGGCCATGATGTCGTTGTCTTTTTTAGTCGCATTCGGCTTGCCCGCTATTTTGCTAAATGTTGCGCACAAATTTGCCAAGACATCCGCGTTTTTTACCTTGTTAATGGTGTTGCTGCATACTCTCTTGGTCTTTAACTTGTTTTTTGTGACGTTTCCAAATGAAAGCTTGTACGACATTTTGGGCTATCCCACTTGGCAAAATCAATCTCACTACCTTGAGCTGGGTTATCGATTCCTAGGCTTTTACGCGCCTATTTCTGGTGCGTTGTTCTTGGTTTATAGTGGCTTAACAAGCACTAACACTGTTGGCTTTAAAGCAAGCCGCTTAGGATTTTTCTTCTTGTACATTTTGGTTATTTTGCCTGTCGCTTATGCAGTTGTTGTAGTGCAAGCAGGTACAGACAACATTATTGAGCTGCTGCCCAATAATGGTCACTCATTGAAGTTACTTTATCTTGTGGCCTATATTCTATTACTGATTTATGTATCAGCTTGGTGGGTAAAAAAAGCTCCGGCGGCGAGCGTTATAAGGATCGTAATTTTTGCTATTGTGACACTTGTATCAGCGCCTCTAGGCTTTTATCTGGTGCAAAACGGTATGCAAGACGTGATCATTAAATATGGTCGGGTATTTTCAGGTCTGCAGTTTATTTTAAGCCCATCAAGGGAAACCCTGTTATCAGAGCAGCAGCTGTTTTTTAGATTCTTAATTTTGCATTGCATGTTGCTTGTGATGTTTTTTATCTCAGGTTTTGCTTCTCGTTCGTTTAGCTTTAAAAAAGAGCAGCCGGCACCACACACACACTTTTCAAACACAAGGGCTTCTGCATCTGAGGCTTCAGTATCTAAAATCTAGTGGATGATATATCGCACAAATGAAGCAGGGGCGTGCGTTATTGCAAATTGCCTTGATGCTTTAACCACAGTTAAAAAGTCGCTAAGGTACTGATGTGAATAGCGATAAACATGACAACAAATAATCATAACAAGAGGCTCTGGGATGTTGGTATCAAGTAGTAGAGGCGTTATTTTTCTATTGAGTGCGCTAGTGTACTTAGTGGCAGGTGTGGCGAATGCGCAAAACATTAGCGAATTTACTGATGGGATGGAGCACAAATCTGGCTTTTTTGATTTTTATTATGACGGCGAGAACGACAAAGTTTATGTAAACATTGATAAATTGGCCCAGCCGTTTTTGTTTCAAAGCAGTATGCCACAAGGCATTGGGTCGAACGATATCGGTCTTGATCGTGGACAGTTGGGAGAAACACGATTAGTGGAATTTCAGCGCTTTGGCAACAAGGTGCTACTTAAACAGCTAAACACCGCATATCGCGCCAGTTCAACCAACCCAGCAGAGCAGGCCAGTATCGATGAAGCCTTCGCTGACTCAGTGTTGGTGGGCTTACCCGTTGTAGCGACCAGCAGTGATAGCGTGCTGGTGGATTACACAGATTTTCTACTCTCTGATATACACCAAATTGGCGACCGCTTAAGCGCAACCGAGCAAGGAAGTTACAAACCTGACGCGAGCCGCAGCGGCGTATACGTTGCCCGTAGTAAGGCCTTCGTTGATAACACTGAGCTTGAGGCATTGGTGACTTTCGGCGGCACTAAACCTGGGGAGTACGTCAAGCAAGTTACCCCTGCGCCGAAAAGTATTTCGGTGCATTTGCATCATTCGCTTATTCGTTTGCCTGATAATAAATACCAACCCCGTCAATTTGCACCTTTTTCAGGTTATTGGGCGCTGGGTTATCAAGATTATTCTGCCCCTATTGATCAGAGCATGAATACCCAGTTTATCCCTCGTCATCGTCTTTCTAAAAAAAATCCTAAGGCTAAAGTGAGTGAGGCGGTTGAGCCTATTGTATATTACCTTGACCCTGGCATACCTGAACCTGTGCTAGGCGCATTGCTCGATGGCGCACGCTGGTGGAATCAGGCGTTCGCTGACATTGGTTATAAAAATGCCTTTCAAGTGAAAATTCTGCCCAAAGGGGCTGACCCAATGGACGTACGTTATAACGTGATCCAGTGGGTACACAGAGCGACTCGTGGTTGGTCTTATGGCAGCTCAGTGGTTGACCCGCGCACAGGAGAGATTATTAAAGGTCATGTGACTCTGGGCTCACTGCGGGTACGTCAAGATTATTTAATTGCCCTTGGTTTAACCAGCCCGTTTACCGGGCAAGCAATAGATACCCAAGCACAAAAAGACATGGCTTTAGCACGTATTCGCCAGTTGTCAGCACATGAAGTAGGGCACACGTTAGGCATTGCCCACAACTTTGCCGCCAGTGAATATGGCCGTGAATCGGTGATGGATTATCCACATCCGTTCATTACCCTGAAAAACGGCAAAATTAGTTTAGAGGACGCCTATGCCACAGGCATGGGCAAGTGGGACAATTACGTTATCGCCTATGGATATCAGACCTATGAAACTGCACAAGAAGAAGCCAAAGGATTAAAGGCGCTTGTTACCCAAGCAAGAGCCAGCGGCATGCGTTATCAATCTGATCCGGATGCCAGACCCTTGCACGCAGCGAACCCATCAGGCAATTTGTGGGACAGCGGCGCAGACGCAGTAGCCGAGCTTGAACGCATCAGTGAGGTGCGCAAGGTTGCCCTAGCGCAATTCGGCATCAACAGTATTCCCACTGGTAATACGTTGTCTTCACTAGAAGAGCGCTTAGTACCCATTTATTTGCTGCATCGCTATCAGCTTGATGCGGTAGCCAAAGTGATAGGCGGCGTGGAATATGAGTACGAAAGTAAGGGCGACTATGCACAGCCCAAAGGAGCCAAAGTGGTGGACAGCAAAGCGCAAAGCGCCGCGCTTGATTCGCTGCTTAACACCTTGCAGCCAAGTTATTTAACCTTGCCTGAGCATATTGTGAGCTTGATACCGCCAAAAGCCTACGGCGAGTCGCGTAACCGAGAAAGCTTTAACGGCCGCACGGGCCTTACCTTTGACCCAATATCAGCCGCAGAATCAGCAGCAAATTACAGTTTAACCTTGTTGCTTCAGCCTCAGCGCTTAAATCGTTTGGCTAGCCAGCACGGCATGAATAAAGACGCACCAGGCGTTAGCAGTGTTATTTCGGCCTTATTGGCACGCAGCTTAAAACAAGAAAGCGACAGTCAACTTGCTCGGCGTATTAATTATGTGGTGCTTGATGGATTGGTAAACATATTAGCTAACCCAACGCTGGCACCAGAAGTGGGCGCTACGATCGAGCTGCAATTACGGGATCTAACGAAATGGCTAAACAGCATGAAAAAACGCGGGCAGAATCAGATACTAGCCGAGCAGCTCAAGCAGTATTGGCAGACAGGGCAGTGGCAATCGCCCTTTGAGGCAAAACCACTACCGCCAGGTTCGCCAATCTAGCGCTTCGTTTGCATATCTGAATAACCACTGTATTTACAGTGGGTTACTTCGCTAGATTCGCTAGAGTGCTAAATCAAGAGAAGTTCACTGCAAAGTGAGTCTTGATTTAGCCTTGTGTGTTGGCAACTTCTTCCCGTAGCCATGCTTTCGCTTTTTGTTCATCATCGAAAAACGCATGCTTTAAGGACGTTCGTTGGTATATGCCCTCCCAGAACTGTTCTGACACTGCCTTGTATTGCACATCATCAAATACCACAGCGGTGGCGACTAGGCTCATATTTTCCGCTTGCTTGATTGATTCGACCAACATGCCTGACGCTTCAGGGGGCAAAAGAGGTTCGCCACTTAATATGGTCAAGCTTGCCCAAGGTTTGCCGCACAATTGCAGGCGGTATTCGTTTACTTCGCGCTGATATTGCAACACCATCTCAGTGTTAGCAGGGCCGCGGGCACGTATCACCATTAGGTTTGGCTCAATACATATTTGTAACGTACCGTGCACCGCGAAACTTCTATTTACCATTAAACCTATTCCTTTGATTTATATCAAATTGCCTAGTAGGTATAACACAGTTTTTCGATTCGCACCTGTTCTAGTCCCAATTAATAACGGGCTATATCGTTGCCGAATATTTTTGCCCCGTAGCTAGCCCTAAATAGGCATCAAACACCATACAAATACTGCGCAGTAGTAGCTGGGCTTTTGGCGCAACGATTACTGCGTAAGGCAAATTAGTGACCAACCCATCTTCAACAAAGGGGGTAAGCTGCTGTAGTTCATCGGCAAAGTACTGATCAAAATCAATCTCGAATGCCAGTGATATAGTGGTTTTGTCGAGCATCGAATTGCACATAATGTCGCTTATTACGCGCTGGCGTATCAAGTCATCTTTACTCAAGGTTAAGCCTTTTTCTAAGGCCGAGCCTTGGTGTTCAATGGAATAGTAATAGCCCGCTAGATCCTTGTGGTTTTGACTATAGCTGTTGCCCAGCGCGCTGATGGCTGAAACACCAAGCCCTAATAAGTCGCTTTGGCTATCAGTGGTGTAACCCTGAAAGTTTCGCCCTAATACTTTATTTTGTTGGGCTTTGGCCAGCTCATCACTGGGTAAAGCAAAGTGATCAATACCGATAAATTGATAACCATTAGCGCAAAGGGTTTCAACGGCTTGGCGCATAAGGTGAAACTTTTGCTCACTATTGGGCAATGCATCTATGGCTAATTTTCGCTGGGCCGCAAAGCGTTCGGGTAAATGGGCATAACTAAACAACGACACGCGCTCTACCTGCATTTTGTGCACAAAATCTAACGTGCGGGCAAAGGTGGCAGGGGTTTGAAAAGGCAAGCCGTAAATTAAATCTAGGTTGATAGAGCGAAAGCCTTTTTCCTTGGCGCGGTTAATCAGGCGCTCGATAAGCTCGCTAGACTGAACACGGTTTATCGCTTCTTGCACTGTGGGGTTTGTGTCTTGTATGCCGATACTCAAGCGGTTAAAGCCCATTTTAGCCATACTATCGATGCGCTGCGGGGTCATATTTCGCGGGTCAATTTCTATGCTTAGCTGCGCATCGTCCGTGAAGTTAAAATGCGCTTTTAAACCGTCAATTAACCTTTGTAATTGCCCATCAGTTAAAAAGTTTGGCGTGCCGCCGCCTAGGTGCAATTGGGTCACTGGTTTGTGGCCTAATACCTCGGCTTGAAGCGCTATTTCCTTCAGCAAATAATCCAGATAAATATCTGCTTTTGACTGTAAGCGAGTGACAATTTTATTGCAGCCACAGTAGTAGCAAAGGCGATGGCAAAACGGAATATGCACATACAAAGACAGCGTTTTATTTTTACTCATTTCAATAGCACGGCGCAGATCTTGGGCTGCAAACCTAGGGCTGAAGTTTAATGCCGTTGGGTACGAAGTGTATCGAGGGCCTCTGCTAGGGTACTTGTGTAAAAGAGTAAAATCGAGGGTGGGTAAATCAAACGGCGTTGAAGTATTTATCACAGGGGTGCGCATGCGTTAGCTCGCTCGGTTATTGCGAAAAACCCATTTTATTGCACGTGAAACACAGGAAATTGATCTGAAACAAGAAAGCATTAGGGCGACAAAATAGTCGCCCTAGCAATGTTCTAAAAATGCCCTAGCAATGATTAACCCCGAGACTTTTGAAAGAGGGTTTCAGCGCAAAGGTTAGTTAGCGAGAGCCCTTAAACCCGAAGAAGTTATTTTTCATGATTTCTTCTACCGCGCCTTCAGGGAGTGCGTTTTCCCACTCGCCACGGCCTTTGGGTAATTGTTTGAGTACGTCACGTGAGAATATTTTAAATAAATCATGATCGCTGCAATCAATTCCTTGAATAAAGTCATTCTCAAGCAAGTGACGATACAAAAAGCGTAAATGATCTGGCACTTTAACCGAGGTAAAGTCATTAAGCTCACCATTATCATCAAGCTCTGGGTATACAAATAAGCGGGTATTGTCAGGGAACAATTTACCGAAACCTTCAAGAATGCCCCCTTCAACACCACGATAAGATTCTTCATCGAAGATCTGCTTGATGTTGATCATACCGACCACTATGCCGATCTGTAGTTTGGTGTACTGCCTAAAATAAGCGCGCAGCGAGAAGTAGCGAGTGTAATCTGACACCATAACGTTGTAGCCCAGAGAGTTGAGCAATTGCACCCGGGCAATAATGTCTTTCGACGGGACTTTAGCGTCATTCCCTCGGCTGTCGTTTAGGGTGATTTCGGCAATGGCTACGGTGTTTTCTTGTTCCACGCCCGGCAGTTTTCTAAAAGCCAGTTGCCCTTGTTCAATCATATCAACGTTTAGCTTAGTCACGGGCCTGAATGAGCCACGGATCGTTAATACGTTCTTTTTGTAGAGCATTTCAGCCGGTACGGCTACTGTGCCATCGGGTTTAAACATGATGGCGCGGGTCTTCCAGCTTCTGATCAGGTGTATGTTTTTAGCGCGGTTATCTACATCTTCGAAGTAGGGGCCTTTAAATTCGATTGAGTCAATTTCAATGCGATTGGCTTTGATGTTATCGGTCAATGAATCAATAATTTTTTTCGGGTTTTCAAAGTAGTAGTAGGCTGCATAAATAAGGTTTACACCTATTACGCCTAGTGCTTGCTGCTGTGCTTCTGCGTTATCGTCAAGCATGCGCACATGCACGGTAATATCTGAAGGTTCAGCACCTGGATACATTTGCACGCGAATACCACACCAAGCGTGACACTCGTTGGCACGGTTGAAACTTTTAGCGGCAACGGTTGCTGCGTAAGCAAAATAGCGTGAAGAGCGCGAGCGGGTGTCGCCAACACGATCCAGAACTAAATCAAACTCTTGCTCCATCATGGCTTTGACACGGTTTTTGCTCACATACCGTCTGTCTTCTTGCACGCCGTATATCGCATCAGAGAATTTCATATCGTAAGCAGACATGGTTTTGGCGATAGTACCTGCTGCAGCGCCTGCTAAGAAAAACTGCCTAGCGACTTCTTGGCCTGCGCCAATTTCCACGATAGTGCCGTATTTTTTCTCGTCAAGGTTGAGGCGCAACGCTTTGGCACTGGTATTTCGTGAACTGGTCTGGTTGTCCATGTCTTCTCCTAAAGAATGTATAGGTTATACCCATGTTTTATTTGGTATTTTTGTTACTGGGCTGATTATACCCGCTAACGTATTTAGTTGTCCTAACCGAATAGCGCTTTTTATTCGATCGTCGATGTATTCAAATTAACCCGAGCATATTGATTAACTGCGTTTGCTAAAACTGAGTGAGGCACTGCTGGTTTTGCGCACTCAACAGGTAATTTACATGCTGTAAATTACCGTCATTTTTCGCCGGCGTTATGCCTAGGGCACACGCAATTACGTTGTATACCTCTATGTTGTCAAATGGGGCAACGGGTTTACTGCCTTGGCTACTAGCAAAAGCTGGGCCGCTCGCAATAAATGTAGCAGCCATTTCAGGAGCTTGATTGTCGTAACCGTGTGTCGCTTTATTTTTTAATTTTGTTGGGTCAGGGACGCTATTGTCTTTACTGGCGAAAACACTCCAGCCGGGATCGGCGAGCAGCATTAGATCTGGCCCTCGTTGGGGGTGATCAAAATGATAATTGGCCGGTAATGCCCCGCGCTTTATGACGCGTAAATGTTCGATTGTGTTCTCTGTTAGTACTTTATATGCACTGTCGACGTGCGCCTCATCACCATATAAGTTCAAAAATGGCGCATAAACCGGTGTGTTTTTATTGTGCCAATCAGGAATAGCAAACTGCGACCAGTCGACCTGAGAGTCGAGGTTAATAATACGCTCGCCACTTAGGTTAATCATGCCGTGATCAGAAAGCACAATAATATTGCTATCAGCACTAATGCCGCTTTTTTCAATCCCCGCGATTAAGTTCCCTATGTGTTTATCGACGGTTTGTATTGCGTCTGTTTCTTGTGTGGAGTTAACCCCAAACATATGCGCGGCGCTGTCTACCGCTGAAAAATACAAAGTCACAAAATGGGGACGCTCCGCTTCAGGTAGGTTAAGCCATTGCAATACTTCGGTAACGCGTTCGCCATAGTCTTTGCTTTGATTGAACGGTTTCCAAAACGAGGGGCGCACATTGCCGATGGGAGTTTCAGAGCCGACCCAATAGTAAGTGGCTGATTTAACGCCTTGCTTTTCTGCTGTGATCCAAATGGGCTCGCCGCCCCACCAATAATCTTTAGTGGTATCTGTTCTGCGTGAAAACGCGCGTTTTAGTTTGCGATCAAATGGGTAGTTAGAAACCAAGCCATGATGCTCTGGGTGCAGCCCAGTGGCTAATGAGTAAAAGTTGACGAAGGTTTTACTGGGCATGGCGGGCCTCATGGCTTGAGCGTGAATGCCTTTTTGCGCAAGTTTGTACAAGTTAGGTGAATCGTGCGCATTAATACTTGCAGGGCGTAACCCATCGACACCAATCATAATCACGTAAGGTGTGGTGTTTTGTGCACAAGCGAGGCCGTGCAACCCAAGGGTTAACAATAAAAATAGAAAACGAAAACATGTCATAAATGTACTCAAAGTGTGTATGTAGCGCGTATGTAAGGGGAGGCTGCGTCGTGCTCACGCCAACAAAACTAAGACGTTAGACTTCGAAAATTATATCGAATAATAGCGCCGAGCTATAGATGGGTCATAAATAATTAATTTTTTGCTGGAAAAACGTCAGCGAGCTGCTCAGCAAGTCATGACGTATTATACCATTCCACGTTAATAAGTGATCACTCAGCGAGAGTTTAAAAGGGCT
>OLHL01000575.1_pt1 | contig 16824 bp, 8 predicted proteins | sample 1609441 | NCBI WGS metagenome assembly OLHL01 (sample SAMN05416833, study PRJEB24817) | seawater metagenome | isolation source: Sea water | place: Canada:Atlantic | collected 2013-07 | reverse complement strand
CCGAGATCTTCACCTCTCTATTCGTCGGCAGCGTCAGATGTGTATAAGAGACAGAACTTGGAAACAGTTGGCTAATCGTGAACATCCGTATCGGCAAATGCTTGAACGTGCTTCGGGTGGGCGCGTAAAAATGCTCGAAAAGAACGATGCCTTTACCAAGCGGGATACCGACGAAAACCTGTGCGTTATGTTATTGATGCTGCAATCCAGTGCGCGTCAATCCAAAGAAACGCTACGCATGTTCCGTGATAGTGGCCGATTTACCACTTTCTTCCCGATTGAAGATGACACCACAGCCAATGAGGCGCTATTGAGCAGTATTCGTAATCTAGATTGTAACGATCTATCTGATTACGGTTGGCAAGAAGGCATAGCCCCAGGCTCAGTGTCAGTCAAACAAAGCTTAGGCAATGTGTTACGCATGGTTCGCCCAGTGATTATTGTGGATGAAGGGCATAAAGCTTATAGCGAAACCGCAAGAGAAACCCTGTGTGGCTTTAACCCTAAGTTTATTCTTGAGCTTTCTGCCACGCCTAACGCAAACGGTAAGCATCACTCAAATGTGCTGGTGAACGTGTCTGGGCAAGCGTTGAAAGATGAGCAAATGATTAAGTTACCCATCAACTTAATCAACGAAGACAAAAGTGAGTGGAAGCATACCTTGTCGCTTGCGCACGCTAAATTGGCAGAGCTAGAGAAGGATGCCGGGCAGCTACAAAACGAAACCGGTCGCTATATTCGGCCCATCATGCTGATCCGTGTTGAGCGCACAGGTAAAGACCAACGAGATTCAGCCTTTGTGCATGCGGAAGACGCCCGCGAGTATTTAATGGAAAAATTGGGCGTAAATGAAAATGAAATTCGCCTGAAAACGTCTGACAAAGACGAGTTGGGTGATGATGATTTGCTCAGCGAAATGTGCCCCGTTAAATACATCATCACCAAGGATGCGCTGCGTGAAGGTTGGGATTGTCCCTTTGCTTATGTGTTAACCGTGTTGTCTAAAATGACCGCCAAAACGGCAATCACCCAAATGATTGGCCGGGTACTCCGTCAACCACATGCGCGATTGACGCAAAAACCAAGCTTAGATGAGTGTTATGTCTACACCTTTGATCAGGATGTGATGGAAGCTGTCGCCGGTGTTAAGCAAGGTTTAGAAGAAGAAGGGATGGGGGATGTGGCGAATCAAGTTAAAGCTACAGAAGCCAATAAACCCACCGCAGTAGTGAGCAAAGAAACCTTATTGCGTAGAGAGCGTTTTCGTAACCTACCTAAAATATTCTTGCCTCGGGTTTTACACCGTGATGCAGGGTACAAAGATGGCTACCGTTTGTTTGACTATGAACGGGATGTGCTGGGTGACCTAGATTGGGAATCGCTATCTTATTTGAATGCTGAGAACTTCCAGCTAGTGGACGACAAGTTACAGCGCACGATTGCCCGTATCGACTACAAAATGTCAAAGGATAACCAAGGCGAATTGGACTTGGCCGATCCGGTCCACGAGAACATCGAGTTTGACCCCAGTGCAGGCCTGGATATCTCGTTTATGGTAAGGCAGCTCACCGATGTTATTCCAAACCCATGGCAAGCCATGCGCGTGTTAGCGCACACCTTAGACACCTTGCGTAGTAATGGGGTTACAGAGGAAGCGCTGTTTACCAATCGCCTAGAGCTGCTCAAAGAGATGAAGCGAGATATTAAACAGCAGGTTGCGCAATTATCGGAGCAAATCTTCAGATCTAAGTTGGACAAGGGTGATATCTCCCTACGTCTACTCGCTTCAGATAACGAAAAGCTAAATTGGGAACTGGCGCAAACCTTAGAGGTTAATGTTAGTGAGCATGATCAGGTGCTTCGCCGCAAAGATGGATCAGAACTCGAAAAAAGCCTGTTTGAAAAGGTCTATCAAAATGGGCTGAACAATTTAGAGCGCGACACAGCCTGGTATTTGGATAAGCAAGCGTCTGTGTATTGGTGGCATCGTATTGCAGTAAATCAACGTGAGTACAGCCTACAAGGCTGGCAAAAGCAAAAGGTTTACCCTGACTTGTTGGTGTGCGTCGAACAGCCAAACTCTGGCAGTTACCGCTTCTCTGTACTGGAAACCAAGGGTGAGCATTTAAAAGGAAACGATGATACTGAGTACAAACGCCGATTGTTTGAGCTATTAACTGAGCACGTCAAGACGGCGGTAGATGCTGGCGAACTTACGTTGGAAGCAGCGTCGGGTGGTATGTCGTTCAAAATGCTTATGGAAGACAGTTGGTCACAAGAGATTGTGCCTGAATTGAATTAATGAGTCATTTGTTGGTGTTGTGTTGTCTCCAACCTTGTCGCCCCTTCTAAAAGAGGGGCGAAACTCAAAAGGAATATCAAGTTAACGAGGATTTAGATGAGTCAGCCAATACCGACTTCTTATAATCAAATCATTGCGCATACGATTGAACAGGCGCTTGCCCTATCGGTGAATGCAAAGAGCGAAAATGCTATTGCTGGCTTTTGTCAGTTACAAGGCCCAACAGGCGGGGGCAAAAGTAGTTCGCTTTATCGTAGTCCAGACGGGAAAATTCCAGCAAGCCTTGAGTTTATAAAATCCAAAGGGTTGCAGGCCATATTGGTCACCCATCGCTGGAACATCCTGCATGACATTTATGAAAGTGCCACAAGTGCAAAAGACAGCTCAGGTAATCCACTGCTCGTTAGTATCCTTTATGCTCAGGATGAAACTGTTGTTAGTGCGGTTTCTCAAAGGGCACTGCCACACGAACAAGGCGTTCAAAAGTCTGACTTGCCCGATCCTTATAAGGCCATTGAGGACATCCATGGTTTAGGAGTGTTTCGTTCTAATGCTGATAAAGAGGCTCTCGTTCGTGCTTGCCACAACGTTGCTGCCATTGCCCGTAATGTTGAGTACAAAAAGAAAAATCCTGATTCGATGGGCGTCTTACTCGAACGAGAAGAGCAGGAACTAAGAAAACTGTGTGGCTTTGTCGAGCGCACACTACTTGGGTGCATGTCGTCCTTAGAGAAGGCCGTGAAGTATGCCAGTAAGCACCATGGCAAGACGCATGAACTCACAGCGCAAGCAAAAGAAAAGCTTCGTTTATATAGAGAAAATAAATGGGTGCGTCGAATTTTCCCGGCGATTGCCTGGCACGATGATAAGCAACATTTGCTGGTGTTAACGACGCAGAAGCTGTTCGCTTCCTTTTACGACGGTAAACAGAAAGTCAGAATGTCGAGCGGCCAACTGGCCGGAAAAGTAGTATTTGTTGACGAGTTTGATTACCAAGCGGACATTCTACAGACGTTACTTGCCCAGTCTCAAATGGTGCAAGAGCCGCCTGAGTGTATTGGTCAATTACTTGAAGGGGGCAAGCGTCTTTTAGCGCGAATGCAGTTTGTTACTGCACAGCCTATACCTGAGCTTTACAGTGAGCTGAAACAGCTTATTGCGGAGCTAGAGGAGGATTTGACCAGCAAAGGTGTCGATCTCAATCAGTCTAGGGCGCTGGTAATCCCTTTAAAGCAGTATGAATCCGGTGTGCCGTTCGAAAAGAAATATCTGTTTCGCTCAGATCATTTAGTAACCAGTGAGCCTTTGCAATTACAGCAAAAACCTCACGGCTTTGAAGTGAAAAGTTATGGGCAAAGCGATGAAGCATCAGTTGATGTCGGTGATTTTTTGCGTGTGATGGAGAAATATATCAGACGCTTCAGTTTACTATTGTCGCAGTTCGCAACCGATGAGTCCGAAGCCTATGAGTATCTCGTTCGGCTAAACCGATTGCTGTTTGATCCTGCGAATGACTATCGACCATCCTACTACAGCACAGCGTTACCCAGCTTATCGCTGTTCTCCTTGCCTCGCACTAGCTTGCCTGAGTTAGAAGCGCTGAGTAAATCAAATCGATTACCCAATACTCAGACGAATATGTTTGGCCTAACAACTTGGCTGTTAACCACGGATGAAGCCGAAGCGGATATTGACCCGCTGAGGATCAAGATTAAACGCGCACTATTGCCGACAACGCCTGAAGGGTTAATGGTTTCGTTATCGAGTCGAAACCTCGTTTTTGCACTATCCGCAACCTCTTATATCGAAAGAGGGATTGGTCATTTCGATATACGTTGGATTGAAAGTGCTTTGCGTTACGTGGCTCAGGCTCGCAACCCACACTGTACCGAGAGTTTTTTGGGCGATAGCTTTGAGCAGCGCCCCGAAGATTGGTTTAAGAAGCCAATTCCGTATTTACAAACTGACGAGGATAAGCAGCTGCAAATGGCAGTGATCCGATCGTTGGTTAAAGAAAAATCTGAAAAGCGTCGCTCGACACTGAAAACCACGATCCACGACTTTGATGATGCTATCAATGCGCCAGTTTTTCAGGAAGCAAAACTGCATTTGAACGCTGCATTTTTTGAGGCTGAGCACTCAGATTACAAGTATGAATACCGGCAGTCTGTGTTATTTAAATTACTGCACGTTCTACATTTGGCAGCGAATGAACCACAACATAAAGGTCACCTGGCTTTTGTTAACTCAGTCAAATACCTTCGGAAATGGTTGATAAGTGATACCGCTGAAAACAGTAGGATGAGCGCGGATTGGCTTGAAATGGAGCGTTTAACCACTGGCGTATTGTCTTCTTTTGACAATGTGTTTATTCCTTTGGCTGTCAACGGCAAGCCCATGATGATTTGCTTGCTCAATGCTGAAGCACAAAAGCGAGAAGGATTTGAGCACGCCTATCAAGCGGCGTTCGACTCTGGCCGAACCGTGGTGGTAATGACACAAACTGCATCCGCTACCAATGGCATTAATTTGGACTACTCCTTGCCCAACTCTCAAGGACAGATGGATCTGACGTCACTGTTTATTCTTGAAAGTAAGCACTTTTACTTTTCACCATGGGATAGCAATGACGCTGATGATGAAATGTCTCATGCTGGCTTTCAGCTCAGAAACTTAGAAAAATTAGTCAGACGTTCCGAGTTTTCACGTAAGCAGCAGCGGCAATTTATTATGCCGTTGATGAATAACTCAGTCGCTAAAATCCAGGAGCTAAACAAGCTCTATAAAGGGACAAATGACTACGTTAAGAATCTTGCTGCTGACGTGCAGCAGCAAGTTGGTCGTATTGAACGTGCTTGGACGTATGTGCCCCATGTCGCCATTCATTTAAGCGATGATGTAGCAGGCCATCTTCGCAACTACGGCCAATTAACCGTTTGTACTAACAACCGAAATTGGGTTTCAAACCTTAATAATCAGCTGATTGATGATCTTACTCATTCCGAAGATGCATCGGTTTCCAACTTTCTTACCTTGTTGAAAACGCGATCCCAAGATGGCTCTGCTGCGGTAGATATTATTGATAACAAGTTAGTTTCCGCTATCCGAGATGCACGACAAGGTAAGGGTTGTATCGAAGATATTTCAGGACTTTGGCATGAACTAGGCCGCGCTGTATTACAGCATGATCTCCAATGGATGCCGCATAACAATACGTTTGGCATTACTGAGCCTTTGTGTCGTTGGGCGTGCTGTGAACGGCCCGAGGAATCAAAGGTTACTGGTGAAATATGGTACGACCCAAAAAGTTGGCAGTTCTTTGCAAAGCGTGCAGCGGGATTGATTAAGTATAACCCACAGACGCTTTATGAGGTTGTAAACCGGCAACCTGCTATTTCGGATTGGTTTAATCGTAAAGGTTTTCGAACGTCGTTTCAGCCGTTTGCCAATGACATTGAAGAGCAATTTGCGTTTCATCCCGTTGTTATTCAGCGAATTTTACAAGGGCGTATTGGTGAGGAAGGTATTCGCGCACTGCTGAATGACAAACTGCTAGTCACTAAACAAGACGTCTACAACCATGAGTTGTTTGAATTATATGATTTTGAGATAGCAAATGCGGATGTTTTTGTTGATGCTAAATTTTGGTCGATAGCTGCTCTGGAACAGTCAGATGAAGGCTTTGAGCAATGGCTTGCCTCTGGTAAACGTCCTGAATTTGCGCCTTTGGGATTAATTAAGAAGCTGGAAAAGATCCGACAAATCCGTGGTGAAAATGCCATTTTGGTTATCGCGAACCTATTGACTGGTGAAGATTGTTCCTTATCGGGCTTTTCTGAAATGTTGGAGCCGGTAAAAATTGAAAATGCTTCAATCCTTTTTCTACCAGGTTGTTTGTTGAGCAATGGATATCAAATGACGTCTGGCTTTAAGTGGTTTTCGAAAATAGTTTGGCAGCGTATGGGGGAGCAAGGTTAATGGATAAAAATAAAGATTTGAGGAAGTTGCCGCTGTCTCATTTGGTTTATTTGAATAGCGAGGTTGATGCAGATAAAGCCAACAAATTCGTGGTTTATCACTATCCACTTCTCAATAACAGCTATCAGTGGAAAGAGAAGAAAGCCTGGGAAGAACGTATCGATGCTGAGCTAGACAGTCGGCAGTTTGCCTATTTAATGAAAAAAAATGGTAATCAGTTTGGTCTCTATGTGGCTTTACAAAGTTCAAGTGATATTCCTCCATCTATTGTAGACGCTGAGTTGCAACCTATTACTCCCTTTCGAGTTGAATATTCACCGGTGTTAAATCCTGTGTGGATTCGACTAATGATGCGATCATTACGGGCTTTTGGCGGTCATTGTAAAGGCGCTTACAGTTTAGGTTGTCCGTTATTGAAAGTAGATAGCTGGGCTGGCGGTGTCAATGCGATCAGCCTAGATTGTAGAACTCAGCAGTTAAATGATGGTAATACCACTGAAATTGCTCTGTTCTATACCAATGTTCCATTAAGACCGTTATCTAATGATGATGATATAGATCGCATTAAGAAGCCTCTATGGGTCTATGACAAAAATAAGGTACTCGTCAGGTGGTATCCTGGCCATGAAAGAAAACCGAGAGGTACACTGTTTAAAGAAATTGGAAAGAGTAAAAATTCACGGAAACAGCGTCCGTTTCTGGATCTTTCTACACCAACTAGGTTTGAGCAAAGTTGGCCTATGGTGTTAAAACCAGTGCAAGATGCGTTTATCCTTTTTGCGCGTGACTATGGTTTTGAACTTTCAGCTAAAACGTTAAATCTCCAACCACTGACGTTGAAAACAAAGCATAAGGCCAATAAGGCTAAGTCATCTTTCCCAAGCATCGAGATATCCGGTGAAATCAAGGTTATAGACCTAAGAGTTAATGCCGTTGTTGCCTGTGAAGAAATCTTAGACTTATTTAAATCGCTAATTGCACAGAAAGGCGTCGATGTTTCGTGGGATATACTAGACGGAATTGCGGCAAATGACTTTGAACGGATAAAGCTTGAACGTTCGGACCGTGTTTTGATTCTGCTAAATCAGGAAAAAGGTGTAGAGGATGATCGTTATCCACTAACGAAGTCGTTAGTTGGACGGTGTGCAGTTCAACATATCAATGTTAATCCTCATGATGTAACGGGAGACCCTGTCGAAAAAGGGTTGTTAATCGAGTCAAAAAGAGACGATGACCCGATAAAGCTGTACGTTGCGTCTGAGGGTGGATATTACACCTACAACTACGACTTATTAGATACCAAGGCATACAAAGAAGCGATTATTAGAAAGCTTGAAGTGGTTCTTAAAGAGTTAGAGATCAAACGTTTACTGATTGATTCTGATAGGGCTATTTCTCAAGTCTTGCCATTGCAACGCGCCTGTTTAAATGAATCAACCATTGTCATTACTGATGGTTATTTGTTTACGGTTTCAAACGACAGGCCGGTGTTGATCCCCTTCGACCCCACTGATTCTGGTATGACTTTGAAAATAAATGAGTACCTCGCCAATTTCGAAACATCCGTAGATGATTTGCTCACTTTGATGAATGAGAAGTGGCCCTATAGTTATCGTCAGAATGTCGTAATGGATTACTACGGTACTGAAGTTGATAAACAACGACGATTTGCGGCAAGAATTACGCTTGTTTTGAGTAAGGATAAGGATGCACAAGTATCAATCATGATGCAAGATCCATCTTACGACCAAACGAATGTATTGCCACTGGGTATGGAAGATGCGCTTTCGGATTTAACCAAGAAACAGAAGCCTTATCCGTTGACGGATTGGGTTCTGCCAGATAGTGAAGTATTGCTCAATATTGTCAAAGAGTTGAGTGATGATGGCGTGTTATCCAGCCAAAAGGCAACAATGCGATTTGAAAGTGAGTTACCCGAATTAGTTGAATTATGGCAAGAACAATTAGTTTCGCTTCATCAGCAAAATGAAACGAAGGTGACTTACTATCAGGTAAAAAAAGAGGTTATTCAGCGTTGGTTAGATAAGCGAGGAAAGAAAAAAGATACATCAATCAGCGGTAGTTTAGATACCTTGTTATCTCGATACTTTGATAAGCCTTTAAATGACATCAAACGCTGGATGAGTAACATACCGGGTATTCAACGCATATGGTACGACAAAGAAAAGGGATATTTTGTTGTCGGTGGATTAACCTCTCCAAAAGCTCAGTTGATGAGACAGCCAAGTATCCGACAATGGCATACCTTGCAAGGTGAATTGGACATCGAATTACTTGCTGATTTGCTAGATGTTGATTGGGTTCGTATGAATCAGCTTGCGGGTAACCCCTGCGTCACAACATTAATCAAGCGATGGAAAGAGATAAATCCCGAGTCAGGAGATGCGATTTTGCTCAGTTGCTAAATGACTTTATTAAATAATTCTGTAAATGAAATTGAAGCGATAAAAAGTGCTAAGTAATAGGATAAATAAGCATGTTCACGGTAAATCATCAAACCAACAGGATTAGTCCTGTTAGGGCAAAGAAGTTCAGTGAGCTTGGCTTTTCTGAGCGAAAACACCTTCAGGAATGGTTGGCGCATGAGCCTTCTGCGCTGGGGGAAGAGTTATTAATTATTCAAAAGGAGTTCGATGGCTTTGATGATACCCGCGAACGCTTAGATTTACTTGCGCTAGATAAAGATGGCAACTTGGTTATCATTGAAAATAAACTGGATGACAGCGGTCGTGATGTGGTCTGGCAGGCACTTAAATATGCCTCTTATTGCGCCAGTTTGACCAAGGCGCAAATAGTTGAAATCTACCAGCAGTACTTGGACCGCTATCAACCTGTAACACGAGAAGTTGACCCATTAAATGTCCCCCAAGTTGCTGAACTTAATGCCAGTCAAAGAATTTGCGAATTTCTGGATGCGCCAGATCTGGATGAGGTCAAGCTCAATCTAGGTAACAGCCAGCGTATTATGTTAGTTGCGGCAAACTTTCGCAAAGAAGTGACCAGTACTGCACTTTGGCTATTGGGGCAAGGTATTAGTATTGCATGCTTTAAAATTACCCCTTATTCGTTGGGTGAGCAGCTACTTATCAATATTGACCAGATCATCCCCACGCCCGAAGCGAAGGAGCTGATGATCGGTATTAATGCCAAAGAAGCGGAAGAAAAAACGACCGAAGTGGTACTGAAAAACCGTCATACGGTGCGTCGCGAATACTGGGAGCGAGCATTAGAGGCGTTTCAGAAAAGTCCGTGCCAGCTCTACAACAACATTAGCCCGAGTAAAGATCATTGGCTATCAGCCGGTTCTGGACTGAGTGGTTGTCCGTATAACCTAATTTTTCTGCAAAAAGAGCTTAGAGTTGAGCTTTGGATTAGCCGTGGGATTACCGAAGAGAATAAATATCTCTTTGATTCCTTGCTTGAGTCCAAACAGGAAATTGAACAAGTATTTGGTGCGGAGCTTGAATGGATGAGATTGGATGAAAAGAAATCTTGTCGTATTCAGTTTTCGACCAAAGCTGATGGCTTCAATAAAGATACGTGGCCCAAAGCGGTTGCGTGGCACTTAGAGCAGATGACTAAGTTAGAAAAAGCTTTAAAAGGGCCGCTGCAAAAAGCGGCTGAAGCGCTAAAAAACAAACCGGCAGAGGTATCCTGATTCCCGTAACCTGAATTTTAGTATTTCAACGCGCTTATTTTATCGGGTTCAAAAAGACCTAAATACATTGTCTGCACATTTAGGTATTAAATCTTTGAATCTAATTAACCAGCAACGCCAGATTGAACCTTCACACTATCGTGTCGGAGGTTCACTATGTTCAAAAAACTATTTTTTCAAGCCAAAGCACTACCAGAGCTTTCATCGCAACTGGATGCGGACATTCCACGCTATCCGCCATTCCTGAAGGGGTTGCCAGCTGCGTCACCCGAGGATTTGCAGTCCACACAAGACGAGCTAATTGCCAAACTGCGCCAGGTACTTGGCTTTAACCAGCGTGATTTTCAACGTCTGATTCAGCCCTGCATTGACCATCTTGCTGCTTATGTTCATTTGTTGCCAGCTTCTGAGCATCATCATCACAGTGGCGCTGGTGGTTTATTACGTCATTCGTTGGAAGTTGCTTTCTGGGCGGCACAAGCTGCTGAAGGGATCATCTTTGTTGCCAGTGGCACACCGGTTGAGAAAAAAGAGCTAGAGCCAAGGTGGCGTGTTGCGGCGGCTCTTGGCGGTTTGTTCCATGATATTGGTAAGCCTGTTTCAGACTTGTCCATTACAGACGAAGATGGACGCTATCAGTGGAACCCTTTTTTAGAGACCTTATCCCAGTGGACCAGTAACAACAGCATTGAACGCTATTTCATTCGCTGGCGCGACGGACGGTGCAAGCGGCACGAGCAATTTTCAATTTTGGTATTAAACCGGGTGATGACACCTGAGTTGCTCGCCTGGTTAACCCAGCCGGGCCCTGAAATTTTGCAAGCCATGCTGGAAGCAATTGGCAATACCGATCCCGAGCATGTCCTGTCTAAATTGGTTATTGAAGCTGACCAAACCAGTGTCCAGCGAGACCTGAAAGCTCAACGAATTTCCGTTGACGACAATGCCCTTGGTGTCCCAGTTGAACGCTATCTACTTGATGCCATGAGGCGATTACTTGCCAGTTCCCAGTGGTTGGTCAATCAGCGAGACGCCAGAGTCTGGGTACGAAAATCGAATCAATCAACGCATCTTTACCTGGTTTGGAAAAGCGCGGCTAAGGACATCATTGAGCTGTTGGCTAAAGACAAGATACCTGGCATTCCAAGAGATCCCGATACCCTTGCGGACATCCTTATTGAGCGAGGATTGGCCACTAAATCCGCCTCGAATGAGCGATATGAAAGCCTTGCCCCTGAAGTGCTGATCAAAGACGACAAGCCCATCTGGTTACCCATGCTGCATATATCTGAGGCAGATTTATTGTTCCGCTCGAATGTACCAAGTAGTGTGAGACTGTTTAGCAAATCTGAGTGGGAAGCAACACAGCAAACACAAGCAGAGCCACAGAGTCGCTCCAGTGAGCATTCAGACTTGCCTGAAGCGTCATCATCAATCGAACACGGCAATTCGGCTGAGTCGTCATCGACAAACTCGTCCGAACAAGATGATGAACTTCGTCTTGCTAGTGATGTTAATAACCCCCAGGCAAATGAAAATGCTCCAGGTGATGGATGTGAAAAGCCTAACAACTCATATGATGGCGCTATCTCAAATAACGTAAACCAGCACGATGCAGAAGCATTGAATCTGCCTGAATCTTTGGCATGGCTCCCAGAGGCCAGTAGTGCGTTGGTTATGGTTGATGAACAGATACTGATCCGCTATCCCGATGCCGTAAGACATTGGTGTGCTCCCCGAAAACTGCTTGCTGAACTCAGTCGATTAGATTGGCTTGAACTAGATCCGGCAAACCCGACACGTAAAGCCAGAACTGTGACTACAAATGATGGAGTTCAGGAGCAAGGGTTACTGCTGAAAGTATCGATTTCTAAAGGGCTTTCTGCACTGATTGACCTTCCCAAACAAGACGCAGAATCAGCGGCAGCAATTCAGAACGAAGAGGCTTCACAGCGTCCGAGTCGAACTAAGATAACCAATGCCCAAGCAAAAGAGCCCGCCACAAGAGCGGAGCGTAATCAAAAGCCGATTGCGCCCAATGCGAACTCAATTACAGACCCCAAACACGCGCAGCGCCAAAAGATGGTTAATTTTGTGAAAGATTTGCCCATCTTACTGACCGATGGCGATTACCCAGACGTGGATCATAGTGCCGATGGTATTCGCGTCACGATTCAAACCTTACGCCAAGTCGCCAATGAGCATGGCATTCCAGCCGGACAGCTGCTTCGGGGGATCTCGGCCAGTGACCAATGCCAGTTTGATGAGGGGGAAACGGTTCTGTTTACCGCTCACGCTAAACGTTAATCCATTTGAAATTAAGTGGATTGCAAACGGTTATTTTGCGGAGCATGAATGAAAGAAAACGCATACGAGATGCCTTGGCGCACGAACTATGAAGCCATGGCCGCAGCAGGTTGGCTGGTTGGAGCAACTGGGGCAATTGCCGCAGAAATGCTGACTGAGCTACCACCTGAGCCATTTTGGTGGATGACAGGGATTTCCTCGGGCATGGCGTTGTATCGCCTGCCTGAGGCTTACCGTCTTTATAAGTTGCAGAAGGGGCTAAAAGGCAAACCATTGGCATTTATGGCGCTGTCGCATTTGCAAAAGGTAATGGCAAAACATCCTGATGAATTGTGGTTAGGTTATGGCTTTGAGTGGGACCAACGCCATGCCCAACGCGCTTATGAAATCCTAAAGCGGGATAAGCAAACCTTGCTTAACCAAGGTCACGGCAAACAAATGGGTTCGACCTGGATTCATGGTGTTGAGCCCAAAGAAGAAGATGTGTACCAGCCAGTTGGTCACACCGAGGGGCATACCTTAATTGTCGGTACGACCGGTGCCGGAAAAACCCGATGCTTTGATGCGATGATCACTCAGGCCATTTTGCGTAATGAAGCCGTGATTATTATTGACCCTAAGGGAGACAAGGAACTTAAGGATAATGCGCAGCGAGCCTGTATTGCCGCCGGTAGTCCTGAGCGCTTTGTGTATTTTCATCCGGGTTTTCCTGAGCATTCGGTACGGCTTAATCCCCTTAGGAACTTTAACCGGGGCACTGAAATTGCCAGCCGAATTGCGGCACTAATCCCATCTGAAACCGGTGCTGATCCATTTAAAGCCTTTGGCCAAATGGCACTGAATAACATAGTGCAAGGTCTGTTGCTTACGTCACAACGTCCTGATCTGAAAACACTGAGACGATTCTTGGAAGGTGGCCCAGAAGGCTTGGTAGTAAAAGCCGTCACGGCCTGGGGGGAGCAGGTGTATCCGAACTTTAGTGTGGAGATCAAGCGCTTTACCGAAAAGGCCAATACCTTGGCAAAAAAAGCCATGGCGATGCTGCTTTTTTACTACGAACGCATTCAGCCCATTGCCGCCAATACCGATTTGGAAGGCCTTTTGAGCATGTTTGAGCATGACAGAACCCACTATTCCAAGATGGTGGCCTCATTGATGCCGGTGCTCAATATGCTCACATCAAGTGAACTAGGCCCACTGCTATCACCGATTGCAAACGATGTGGATGACAGCCGGTTAATTACGGATTCTGGCCGTATTATCAACAATGCCCAAGTGGCCTATATCGGGTTGGATTCATTGACCGACGCCATGGTTGGCAGCGCCATTGGTTCGTTGCTTTTATCCGATCTCACCGCTGTGGCCGGTGATCGCTATAACTATGGTGTTGAAAATCGTCCCGTAAATATCTTCATCGATGAGGCGGCTGAAGTCGTCAACGATCCCTTCATTCAACTGCTCAACAAAGGCCGTGGCGCAAAAATGCGTTGTGTGATTGCTACTCAGACCTTTGCTGATTTTGCAGCTCGTACAGGCAGCGAAGCTAAGGCCCGTCAGGTGTTAGGTAACATCAACAACCTGATAGCTCTTCGGGTGATGGATGCCGAAACGCAGCAGTACATTACCGACAATCTGCCTAAGACTCGGTTGCAGTACATCATGCAAACTCAAGGTATGTCGTCCAACTCGGACAGCCCCGCGTTGTTTACCGGCAATCATGGCGAACGCTTGATGGAGGAAGAAGGCGATATGTTTCCACCGCAGTTATTAGGCCAGCTTCCCAACCTGGAGTACATCGCCAAGCTTTCAGGTGGCCGCGTGATCAAAGGCCGCATTCCTATTTTAACCAGCTCTACACAGGCAGCATAAGGAGTCTGTATGCATCATTCTGTCTGTCTGAAAATGACAACACTTACCAGTAAAGAAATGCTCGCTCAGTGGCAGCAACATAACCCCCAGTTCAAGGAAACCTTAAGACTGCTTGAAACCGACTGGCCTCATGCTTTGGCCTCGGTGTATTGCTTGGCGGACTACTTAACGGATGCGTTCACTTTAGATGGCCATTCCATCTTTGATTTGTGTCTGTGCAATGGCCTGGGTAGTTATGAAGAAGTCAGTTGTGATGATGACAGTGTACGCCTGTGGCATTTCATTGAGGCACTGACCTGGACTGCCGCCAGTGCTTTAACGGGGATTCGCCTGCGTGATCCTGACCATTTCGAGTGGGCCGCCGTAGATGGTGTGTATTTCTACTCCTGGATTCGTAATCGTCCAAATCGGATGGCGTATCTGGCTGAAGGACGTATTGATGTGCGTTATGTCAGTGGCCATACATCGACAAAGCGGCTTCAACAAGTGATTAAAGCCCGGATTATGACGCCAACCGTTGCAGCCATGCTGGCGCGAGTAGAAGAGGATGTTTGGCATGAGCAAGCATAAGTCGGTTTGGCTGCTGTGTCTGGCACTGATGCTGGAGATTATTGCCATTGGCGTGTTAGTGCCCGGTGATTGGACTGGCCGGGTCATCAGTAAAGAGAAGCAGATGATCCAAAACCAATTGGGCGCACAAACAAGCTATTGGATTGGTCAAACTAGCCATCGCTGGTATCAGTCATGGATTGTGGATACGCAGATGGAGCAATCTGTGCGTGATTTTCTAATCCCCACTGAAGAGCAGCGACTGCGCTCTAAAGGGATGGAGAACATGGGCGGCTTTTGGTTTGTGTGGGTAGAAGACCGTATTCAGGCATTTTTTGATGTGCTGTACCAAGTGTTCACTCGATTTGCTTTGTTGATGGTCTGGTTGCCCTTTGCCCTTATTCTCATGTTACCGGCGCTGTGGGACGGCTTGATGACCTGGAAGATTAAGAAGACAACCTTTGATTTTTCTAGCCCTATTATTCACCGCTACAGCATGATAATTCTGGGCTCAGGCGTCATTTTGCTGTTTATGGGATTGTTCGCCCCGCTGGCTATTCCACCGGTGGTACTACCGTCGCTGATCATCGGCTTGGCATTGATGGCAGGGTTGGCGTTAAGCCACTTGCAGAAGAAGATTTAGTTTACATTTTAGTGTTGGGTTAACAAGTTGTAGGTAGGTTGACAAATTTTAAAATTAGCATATTATTGTCCATGGTATCTAATCCTATTGCTTTACTACCTGAGGTAACAAATTTGAACACACCGATGACACTAAACCCTAATTTTAAAGAAAGTCAGCTGATTGAAGTTGCTCAACTTTTAGCAGATGTTCGAGCAGATGTTGTAGATTTACACAACAGAGATTTGGGTGACACCAACAAATCATTGGGCATAAGGTCCTACGAGTGTTGTTGTACACATTTAGTAAGGAAGTCACTTGAAGTTGATTGGCTTAAGATACTGACCCCGAAAGGGAGGTTTACGTTTAGTATCGCTGACGTTCCAGTTCGTTTCTGGAAAGGTCAGCCTGACAAACTCCCATCAGGGAAACTGATACGTTCCCACGAAGCTATGATGCAAATGGAGTTATTTTCTACACAAGATAGTCCGTCAGAGATCATTTGGTTTTTTGTTCTTAGCACTGATCAAACTAAATGTGTAGATCGCGCCTTTTTCGTTGGTTATAGCGATGTTGGTGAAATTGTAGTCAACTGGGAAGTGCCAATGAATTCTAAGGTTACGTTAATAACAGATACTGATGAGAATGTTTCTCATGGTGTTGAACTTGAATCGGCTGTTTCTAAAATCAAAATTAAGAAAAAGTCGAAAAATGCAGTAAATCATGAATAACGAATTTTTTGGTGAAAAACTAAGGCTGGCGAGATTGATGGCCGGAATTACTCAACAAGAACTTGGTGAGTTAGTTGCGGTCAGTCGTCAGTTTATACATCAGCTTGAAGCAGGTGTTAAACCACCTGCTGAAGACCTGCTTTTGGCATTGGCTGAAGTATTAAAAGTGAAAAGTGATTTCTTTTTTAAGAAACCACAAAATGATGTTAAGTATGAGCAATGCCACTTTCGCAAGCGCAAAACAACACCGGTTGGACTTGCAAATCGAGTATTGGCTCTCGGCACCATTTTTGAACTATTAGTTGAGATTATTGAAGATCATCTTGAGTTGCCTGTTGCCAATTTTATTGATTTTGAAGAATCAGATTTGAGTGCGGAGGCTATCGAAAGAGCAGCGGAGCAATGTCGTATTAACTGGGGTCTGGGTTTGGATGCACCAGTTACAAACATGGTAAGAGTACTGGAGAATAATGGCGCTGTAATCACTTGCTTTGATGGTGTTTCAGATAAAGTTGATGCGTTATCAATGAATCGAAAAAGACCCATCATAGTAAGAAATAATGCGAAGGAAAGCTGCTGTAGAATGCGCTTTGATTTGGCGCATGAATGTGGCCATTTGGTTTTGCATCAAGGTGTAGAAACTGGGTGTGCTAAAACAGAGAGAGAAGCTGATGCTTTTGCAAGTGCGTTTCTTTTTCCACGTAAGGCTTTTCTGAAAGAGTTTCCTCAATGTGTGGGACCTGTCTCTTATACACATCTCCGAGCCCACGAGACGCTACGCTATCTC
>OLHL01000551.1_pt1 | contig 17280 bp, 15 predicted proteins | sample 1609441 | NCBI WGS metagenome assembly OLHL01 (sample SAMN05416833, study PRJEB24817) | seawater metagenome | isolation source: Sea water | place: Canada:Atlantic | collected 2013-07 | reverse complement strand
CGGTTTATCCCCGGCTCTGCAGGGAACGCCCAATCAAGCAAAGATTGTTTGACTATCTCAGCGGTTTATCCCCGGCTCTGCAGGGAACGCTTATTAGATTATGTTATTAGCTTGTTAGTTGTCGGTTTATCCCCGGCTCTGCAGGGAACGCGGATTTCCTGCAAGTTTCTTCTGTGCTGTCGGCGGTTTATCCCCGGCTCTGCAGGGAACGCGGCGGTGACCGCGATTTCCATGCCTGCTGTTACGGTTTATCCCCGGCTCTGCAGGGAACGCGGCGTAATATACAAAGCCTCCTGCCCGAACGGCGGTTTATCCCCGGCTCTGCAGGGAACGCTCTGACGCTGAAAACAAGTCAACTTGTGTGAGCGGTTTATCCCCGGCTCTGCAGGGAACGCTTAGTGCCGCTCAGCAAGCCAAACAAGTAGCACGGTTTATCCCCGGCTCTGCAGGGAACGCCGAAACTGCACGCGGAAGTTGAGCGTCGTCTGCGGTTTATCCCCGGCTCTGCAGGGAACGCTCATGGTTGCCGGTTGCGTTTATGACTCGCACCGGTTTATCCCCGGCTCTGCAGGGAACGCTCACCATTAAAATAACCAGTATGGATCTCACCCGGTTTATCCCCGGCTCTGCAGGGAACGCCAACTTATCGAAATCCGCTGGTGTATTGCCGTCGGTTTATCCCCGGCTCTGCAGGGAACGCCACAAGCGGCAGTTTGTTAAGCCGTACTTATCCGGTTTATCCCCGGCTCTGCAGGGAACGCCGGTAACGGAGGTTCTCCTCCGAGAAAGCTGACGGTTTATCCCCGGCTCTGCAGGGAACGCCTAATGTATCGCGGTCCAGACAAGAAAATACGCGGTTTATCCCCGGCTCTGCAGGGAACGCCCCAAAGCCTTTTTGATAGCTGTGTTCCAATACGGTTTATCCCCGGCTCTGCAGGGAACGCCTGTTACATATTTGCGCCGCCGTTCTTCCCCGCGGTTTATCCCCGGCTCTGCAGGGAACGCAAATTAACTGAAGCTGGCGCAATGTTTTTTGACGGTTTATCCCCGGCTCTGCAGGGAACGCTTGGCCGCCTTGTCTTTAAGACGCTTAATGACCGGTTTATCCCCGGCTCTGCAGGGAACGCTCTAAATGTACATGATTGATTTCATTAAGAAAATATCCTAATAAAAAATGTACCAACTTTTCTATGTTTTTAAAGAGCTATTGAAGCTAGTTATTTTCTCCACCTTCTGGGAAGAATTTAACCAGCCTCAAACCATCTAAATCGACAGGCATTCTGCGATTGTCACCATGAGTAATAAAATCGAATCCTGACTCAGTATTAGTCGACCAAGCCATCACTACGTTGCCGCCTTCTGCTAATTCAGTAACTTGGTGCCATATCATTTCACGAATTCGTCGCGATACATCGCCTACGTACACGCCTGCTCTTATCTCTAACAACCAAACAGCAAGCCGCCCTCTCAAACGAGGTGGCACGGCCTCTGTTACTACTACCGCCATTGCCATCGCTATTGACTCCTATGGCCGTCATCACCTATTGACTCAGGCTCTGGAATTGCCGGTGGTTGGGAATCTTCAGGTGGTTTTGGCGGTTCGATTTCACCGGCAGCTAAGACCTCTTCAATTAAAGGAATCAAGGTCTTCAGTGTTTTACTAGAACGAAACATTTCTCGGCATGCAATTCGTACTTCTTGGTCTGGCTTTTTAGGGTGTTTAGAGGCAATTCTGAAGGCGACAGGCACAACCGTTTCAAACTTAATCAGGTCGGCAATATCGTAAACAAAAGAAAGTGGCTTTCCGGTATGCAGATAGCCAATAGCAGGGGCATAACCTGCCGCTAAAATGGCTGCTTCTGTCACCCCGTATAAACAAGACGTTGCTGCACTTAAGCATTGGTTAATCACATCGCCTTTTTCCCAGTCTTTGGGGTCGTAGCGGCGGCCATGCCATTCGATACCGTATTGCTTAGCAAGAATTTGATAAGTTTTGCGTACTCTCGAGCCTTCAATGCCTCGAAGTTGATCGACGCTACGGCGCTTTGGAGCTTCCTCCCCAAAACGTATTTCAAACATTTTACGCACGACTTTAAGACGTAAGTCGTCATCCAATGCCAGTTGTGCTTGATAAAGCAGACGGTCTGAACGAGCCCCCCCTGGTTGGCCAACGGAATAGAGTCGAACACCGCCCTCGCCAACCCAAATCAATAAAGTGCCGGTTATTGCCGCTAACTTAACGGCAGCATGACTAATACGAGTGCCAGGCTCTAGCATAATACAAGCAACAGAACCTACGGGGATGTGCATTCGCTCGCCATTAACTTCATCAATGACAACGAATGCGCCATCTTTTACATCAATGCGACCCATCCCGATAAAAACCATGGAGGTACGATCTTTCATCGGAATAGGTTTTATTGACAAGAAAGCCATTAAATTGGCCGTATCAGCATTAACCCACACCCCATTGATTTTGCACGCCCAAAGCCTTTTTGATATTGAGAAAGAAATTTTTCAACATCTTTTATCGTCAGTATTCCATCAAAATCGACACTGGAAAAACTGATGTTATCGCCGCTTCTTTTTTTACTTTTATGTTGAGTATATCGCTCCACACTGGGAGCTACATCTAACTGTATCCCCCAAGCATCCAGTCGTTTTTCATTGCATATCCAAGATTGTGCGGCTTGATCCATCGCTAATTGAATTGCTTCGCTATCATTAACACCGTTTTCCCGCGCTTGCTTCTTTGCGTGCATCAATACATCGTGACGTCGTTGCTTACCATCTTCTACCAAGCTGATGGTCGGATTGACTCGAAGCTTAAATGACAGCCGTTGATCACTATGTAGATTCGGATTAAATGATTTACTCTGCATCCGAAACAGCTGATCTGAGTTGTCTGGTGCACTGGCAGACAGTACGTAGTATTCAACTTCACCTGAGCTGGATATCTCTTCTCGGAATAAAAAATCTCGCGATTCATTTTGTGAAAAAAGTCGCCAGATCAATTGATGCGCACTGTAACTTCCATTTCCTGATGTTTTCAAAAACTCGGTACGCGCTTGAGGTGTGTGCTCCATCGTTACTTTAGATAAAAACATTACGCCTCCTCCATGACAGACAACTGATGCAATGTATATTGTTTAAACTGCCAGCGCTGACGATTAAGTGGGCTGTTCCAAGGGTGAATTGTGAGAATATTTTTATCTGTAAATTCATTCTTATCGCCCTCCCAAAAATACGTCACATGCTTACTTAGGCCTAACCATAATCGATCTTCTTTAGCAGAACGCGTTAATGATGGAAACTCACTATCTAGAGCTTCTTTCAGCGAGTTAACACTAACAACCATAGGTGCTAAGGGTATTGCCAACGGGCATGATTTTCTTCCTAAGCACAAGGTAAAGGTCGGTTTTAGCAATGCATCCTTTAACGATTCTAACGTCAAGCTGGCAGAAGATGTGAGACTAATTACAACGACCCATAAGGCATCGCAACGGTAATCCCGGCTTGATAGAACGGTATTTAATTTCTCTTCCGATAATTCGCTTTTTCGGGTGCGATGGGTGATCTTCTTACTATGGCTAGGTACTTGAGCAGTTTGATAATCACGAATAAGTGAGCCTGCACCAATCAACTTACTCGAAACAAGAATGCTCTCGGCAAGGTTGTTAAGTGATTGTTCATCATCGCGTTTTATCCCTAATGCAGCGCCCAGCAAACCAAGAACCGCCGATCTCGTTGGAGACAGACCTGTTGGTCTATCTCCTCCTACGGCAGCCTGTCCCCAACTTGCCATCGGACCATACAAACGAAAGACTAGATATTCTTTCATTTCGCTCTCCTTATCATTCACTGACAAATTTAGATAACTCAGCAAATGAGCCTTCGCCTGCGACGACATTAATAGAGTAACGACTATCAGCACATGCGCCATACACTTTATCAAAATTATCTTTTTGCTTTTCTAACGCCGTAATAGCCACTTCTGCTTGATCATTACCATTAACTGGCTTTAAAAAAGCAACTGACAATGAGCGTGGCTGTTGTTCACCTTTTTCTGCCATCACATAGCTCGCATAAGCACGAGATGCATAACTGTTCTGTTTACCTGTGGGCGCTACCTTTGTTGCGGCTTCAGTCAGCGCTTGAATAGACTTCGCAGCCAATGCTTCATCACCACCTAAATTGTCAACTAGCAGGGTTTTATTGATACAAATGTAGCTGTAATAAAGCGCAGCGGCGAAACCAGATTCCCCAATGTGGGCTGAGCCTGAATCTTTCTTGCCGTCGTTCAAATCATCAACTGCAGTAAAATAATCATCTTCTACCACAATACTGTGAACACTGATTGCATGTGCTACTTGGCAAGCAGCCTCAATGTTAAACTCGGGAGTGGATGCCAACATACGACCGAACATTGCAATATCAACAGCCGTTGCATCTGTGCGTAATAATTTCAATTCATCCGTTTCAGGTGCGCGATTTTCTTCGCCTAATTTATTAGCCAATGCTATCGCAGCTTCTTTTTCAGTCGGGCTTATATGGGCTAACTGTTCAATTTCCACACTGTCTTTTTTAAGTTTGCCAAATTCTTTAGCAATGTCAGATGCCCATGTTTTTGCATCCTTCTCTTTAATGCCTTTTTTCAACAATACTTGTTCAAGATCCAAACCCAAGCGCTTCGTACGAGTACCTATATGTCCCGACATAGCGCTTTCAAATAAATCAGACACGCGCCAATGTCTTTTAAGGCTTTGAGAACTAACACGTAGTCGATCAAAACCTCCCATTTTTGCAGTTTTAGGGCGACCTAAATCATCACGATTCAGGTTTGATGGTGGGTATGAGGTTAGAATGTGAAGTTGAATGTAATTGCTCATAATACTTTCCTTTTAATCCATTAAGAGTTATTTAGATTTTTGTGCTGCAGCACGGTAATAGTCCATAGCCCATTGTACGGCTAAACGATTCTCCGGTTTTCTCGGATAAACATCATCTTGTTCGCAAAACCAGGTATCGATATCATCTATCAAAGTTTCAGGCGATACCTTGCCATCCAGCTGTTGAAGAATGCGCCGTAGGCGGCGATAAAAATCTTCCGCTGTTTTAGCTGATTGCAACTGCGAAAAACGCAATTCGCTGACGATAGACTTATCGCTGCCATCTTTTTTAGTACCAGCCGACTTTGCTATATTTTCAGATTTACCATCTTTGACATAAACCAATACCCCAGCAATAAGAGCCCAGCATTCGATAACGCTTTTTTTATCGCTTTTTATGATATCGTCAGGTAACGATAACCACAGGCTTCGAAAACCTTCCGTTAGCATAATTCCATCTAACGAATCACAACGTTTTATCGTTGCTTTATAAGCGCTAGGTGCCGGGTATAAACCTTTGGTCTTCAGCTGATCTATTGGCAGTGATATAGCCCGCCACCAATTCATCGCCGCTTTAATGCTTGCATCATCCATTAAACACTCTCCTTTTCAATTTTCTTTTCAGGAATATCGTACTTAGTTTTAAAGCTTTTAATATCTTTGCTACAATACAACCAGCCAGTCAGTGCTCGTCGTGCTTCAATACGCTTGGCCATTGATCGATTATTTCCTAACTCAGTCAGCGCATATTCATCGAACAAACTTAAGGTGATGTTTTGCATCTGCTTTAGCCAAAAACTTGCTGAGTCTGTAAGAGAGCTTGACTCTGCTTGGTTAGTAATGTTTTTAGAAATTTGAGTAACTAACTGAAAAAAGACGGATTCTGTTTTCTGCCAATAGGCTAAGTCGATAAAGGAAGTGTCGCCTTTAACATCTCCAGGTTTTTCAAACCAAGCTGCTTTAACTTGTGTTCGACAATGCCAGAGCATATTTGAGGCTAATTTTTGCACACCATGCACATGATTGAGAATTCGATCTTGATCACGAATATCAATATTAAACAGCGGCATCGACTTGGAGTACCAACCTCTCGCTTTCATATTATCCATGTCATAACCGAAAACCATAAGGTTAGGTATTTGACATGATTCAGCTGGCCTATATCGCTTTTTCAATGTGTAATAGTGCTCAACGACGGCAGCGGCTTTCTGTCCTTCTTCTCCACTACTAAAGGCAAGGGCATCCCAATTCTTATAAGTAATCCCTCCCGGCTGACCTTTTGCCGACAAACTATCATCATCTGGTTTTTTAGGGTCCCACTTGTAAGGCGTAAGCGGGTGATACCAAGTACCTGAATAATTACCACCGTAGTTTTGAGTACGATAACTGGTTACCGAATACTCAGCAGTCTCGCCTGAAATAGCACAAACAACCGGATTTTTTTCAATATCTAAACGAATCCGCCGAGGCATTGCCCAGTACATATGCAAAGGATGCACATCCTTTGCATATATTTCACTGCCTTTTTTATCGCTAATTTTAGTCGGTGCCAACCAAGGAAAAACACTACCATTACTAAAATCAGGTTGGTCGTCTAACTCTCGCCACACATCTTTATTAATTATATTAAGCCATAACTTCTGCCATAAGCTTGGAGCATTATGTGTTGGCATCAATAAGGTTGTCAGAGGGCCACCACCACGCAAGCCTACTCGATGCCCTGCTCCACCAGCGGGGGCGTTAATTTGCAAGGTAAAAAGAGCCAACACAGCCATTTCTACCGACATAACATGACCAATGCCCCGCTTAATAAAATGATCGGTATTTAATTTAATACCGTTTGCACCAGGTGCTTCAATGAGTAAACCAGCAACCGTTGTTGATGCTTGTTCGGCCAGAGGATCAAAATCCTGCATAAACAATGGGCCGTCACCGGTGACATTGAAAGCATGTTCTACTTGAGCCAATGCTCTATTCAAAACATCAAGGGAAGGAGGACTGTTATAATGTTCAGCCCACTCTTCTCCATCCTCTGGTGCAAAGACAGTTTGCAGTAAACCTATCACAAACTGATAGGCTGCCCCCTGAAAATCCTCTCTTGGCAAAGCAAAATCGACGACATCAGGATTGATAATCTCGGTGATAACACATTTTTTTTCTGAACCATCTCTAAAACGAAATGGTAGCCATGGATCTTTAAGTAAATTCACTCTATTGCTCCTTGCTCTGCGATTTCTCGTGAAATCCTAATTTTTCATCATATGCAAATTGCGCATCCAGTTCTGGCATCCAGCATTGCATATACTTTACTTGCGGATAGCGTTTTTCTAAAGCATCTAAACTATTCTGAAATTTCTCAGGTATCGGAACCAGTTTGTTAGCGTACTTATTTTTTTGAACCTTGACCGTACTCAACGCAACTGAGAATTGACCGTCCTCGATCCAAGTTTGAAGCACGCCGCTCGGCCCTTGTTTAAGTAACAACACCTCTACGGTTTCGATCTCGCTATAACGAGTATTTATATCTGAATTATCTTCGTGCCAGCGCTGATGGCTTTGGTCACAGTAACCATATCGCTTCCAGTTTATTATTTGTTCATTCGCCTTATTGGCAACACTGCGCCCTTCTCCAGTTAATTTATCTTCATGTGGCTTAAATATATCTGGCATACGCAGGTAAGCGTCTTCACCATATACCGCTTCAATTAACGTTCTGGCAGTCTCGGGCATTTTGATCTCGCCAAGTTCTTTTAGTATCTGTAGGCCAAGCCACAATCGCCCAGGTGATTGATAAACATACTGACAATTTTGAAAATCGCTCGATAGCCAATCACTGGCAGGAGTTTCAGTAAACTCAGGGGAATGAACGTAAAGCTTTGGCGCTGAGCGGCTATCTTTGATTCCTCGCTCGTAAGCGCCAAGCGTATTGCGCGTATGCCGATGTAGTCGCCCTGCACGCTGAATAAGATCATCAATTGGGCAGACATCAGAAATCATGACATCTGTATCGGCATCCAAACTCTCTTGGAAAACCTGGGTGGCTATTAGTACCTGACCTTGCCTATTCGTCTTATCACCCGGTTTGCCTAGATTATTTAGAACTTTAGTTTCTATCCCTTTTCGGTCATGCAACACAAAACGACTGTGAAATAAGGTCACTCGTTCAGCCTGATACAAGCCCTCAGTTTCTAGTGCGTTTATCACCAAAGAATACGCGTTTTGAGCATCAGCAACTGTGTTGCATACCCAAACGATACAACGCCGTTGTCTTACTGACTCTACAATCAGCTTAATACATGCTTGCTGCGTGTTTAGAAACTCAACTGCAACCGTCCGGCTAACGTCTGCACGGCTGGTTAATTCGTTTTCTATTACTGTATTGTCGTGTGCAGTAACTTTTGTCGCCAGTGGAAACGCCGTATTGGTTAGTCGCTTAGGCTCCGCTTGCCCAGCTTTCAGCCAAATATCGCTAAGCCGCTGCCGCTGTATTTTAGATAAAGTAGCCGTTAGTAAGATAGCGGAACCACCCTGCTGATGATGAAGTGTAAGAAGGCCCTCCAAAATCTCGAACATAAAATTGTCGGCGGCATGTACTTCATCAAAAATAAGTACCTTTCGATATAAGCCAAGCAAGCGCAATGATTGATGACGACGTGCTAAAACAGCCATTAATGCTTGATCTATAGTGCCGACGCCAACAGGGGCAAGTAATGCTTTCTTACGAGAGTCGCCCAGCCATTGATTACACTGAGCCGTGGCCGTGTTGTCGGCAGCAGAGTAGTCTGAGTCTTGACTGCCGGATGCGAGCTTTGCTTCTCTGAAACGATCATCCATATCGCGTGCGCCATGCGCTAAAACGATGCTCGGCTTACGGCCATCACCTCCCGATAACATTTGCAAATAATGATCGGAAACGCGTCTAAACATGGCATTAGACGTTGCCATGGTTGGCAAACCAAAATAAAACCCATCTGCAGCACCAGCCTCCAGCAAGCGATGAGTTAATGCTAAAGCGGCTTCGGTTTTCCCTGAGCCCGTCACATCTTCCAAAATAAATAACTGTGGGCTGGCATCAACTTTTACTGTTTCGGCCCAGTTTTGTAACGGTGTAGGATCGAACCCGAATGTTTGTTTAATAGTGGTATAGGGGTTTACTTGCTGCTCAAGCAATAAGTCAGTTGCAGACGTCGCTTCAATGGCTCTTTTCTGTGCTAACTTCCAATATTCACCTAAAGGTATCGGTGTAGATTTATATTCAAAGTACGTGTTATCCGAACCTATCCAGTCAGCCAATACAGCCAAGCCTGCCAGCGTCCAGCTCATCAACTCTAGTCGCTTAATAGCATCCTTAGATTTGAATTTTTCAAATGGAAAATCAGGCTCTAATATATTAAATGTATATTTAACAAAAGCGTAAGCAGCGCTTAGATTTTCTGGAACCGTGTATTCCTCATAACTTATAGGCTTGTCATGTTTAATTGGCTGACCATGATGGCCAAGCGTACATTCCATTAAAATTTCAAACAGCTTAGAGTCAAAGTCTTCTGGCAATACAGATAAAACATTATCTTCACGATTTTCGTCATGAATAAAGAAATCTCCCAACCTATCGTGCCGGAATTCTCTTCCATCATAAGGTGTACAGCGAGCACGAAACAAATGTCCATCATCATTTGAATATAGATTTTGAAAAGCAGATGTGAACTTACCTAAATCATGTAAGGCTAACGTGAATACAAACATCGACTGTAATTGCTTTGGAGTAATATCAAGATAGACTGCAATATCCTGAGTTATCTGCCTCTCCTCTGCGAGCAGTAGCATGCCAACTGCAGCAACATCCAAAGAATGATAAGCAAGTAGGTGATAGTCATCACCACTATGTTTAGGATCTCTCTTTGCTTTACCCCAATAGCGGTAATAGCTTGCGACTTCAGTTGTGCTCATTACTATCACGTACTCCTAAATATCCAGCGGTTAAGTATGATTCACAACCTTGTAAACTTTGCCATCCCTGGCACCACATTCCTTCGTGCATTCCGCGTTGTCCTTACCCGAACTATTCAACCCATCCTTTGCTCATTAAACAATCACTGTTCATTTACACATGTCGGATTTTCAGGCAGGTTTATCGTAGATAGGGTTCTATTGCTTCCCGCGATTCTGGCGTCAGCATTACTTGTTGCGCTTCACCTTTTTCACGCATGCGATCAAGGCCTAAATGACGCATGGTGTAGATAATAAAGGCAGCTCGAATCTGGTAGCTGCGGGTGTATCGCCCATCTGTCTGGCGTTGCATGCTGTAGTCGTAGGCGACAATTTCTTTTTGGTTTGGCTTCAGTCGCACGTCAGGTTCTATCGTGATGGTAAGTATGCTGTTCCAAACATCATCGCCTTCTGCGGTGTGCTGAGTTTTCCCTTCAAAATCCCATATATCGGTAATTCTCGATAACACGAAATCTAGGTAGTTGGATTTTCTCTCGCACCACCCTCTAATGTGCCACCTAATACCATCATGTATGAGGTGATGTGGGCAGATAATGCGCTCTTTTTGGTCTGGCGAACTCATTGATAAGTACCGTACGTCCATGCGTAGGTTTTGCTGAATGGCTTGTAGCACTTTTCGGACAATATCGGGCTGTGGTTCACGCTCAAATTGCTTCATTGGGAAGTTGTCGGAAAAAGGCAAATGTGCAGCTTTTTCCGATAGGTCTTTTTTTGCAATGGTGCTTAGGTATTCTTCAAGGGTGCCTGTGCTGTGCACTGTGATGAATTCGGCAGTGGGTAAGTAGCCTTTTAAGCTTGCGTCGTATTTTAGGTTTTGTGGGCAACTTTGCTTGTAGCGCTTTATCAGTTTGCTGGCGGAATCGCGGCTGATTTTGAAGTTTTCTACAATATGATTTGCGGTGACCCGACCTTCCCACTGCGCGCGCAGCTCTATGTATCGAAGTATTTGTTGGTGTTGGTACGACAGCGTCTCGCGAACGTCCATTAGTTGTAGGCTCCTAGATGATTCCTTTCTTTTCGTGGGTCTACCTTAAAGGGCTACCTCTGCTCTGTAAATCGAATTAGGCGCCTTATTGACGAGGATCATGAGCATGTTCTATCGCGTAAGGCGCGCTCCTACGGTGGTGTTGTTTTATACAAGGTCGTGAGGGGATAAATGATCGCGGTTAATCACTTCGTGATTGAATCCCTCCTACATGGCTGGTTTATTACAACGTTTGTTCGCGCGTAGGACGCGCTCCTACGGGTGGTGTGGATTGACCGGAGTGTGTTGTTTGAATAATAACTGCGCCAAATAACAGGAGCCTAGGCTCCTGTTACTGTTACGTTTAAATTTATGGGCAACTCCCCGACTCTACTTGGTATCGCACTGAATGCCCAAAAAAGTAGCGATCATCAATATAGTTACTTACCAGCTGCCCGCACCAAGCTGTTGCAAGACTCTGCTCTTCGTAATCACCACCATCCCAACACTGCTGTAGGTCATAAGTTTCATCGCTCTCAAAAAGCGCACCCGATTCGATAATTGTACATTTACTGTACATCAATGGGTTCGGGTTACTCTCTACCAGGTTATTGTCTATCGGGAGGCTATTGCTAATCGATTCACTAGTAAACTCTTCAGTAACAACATCTGCAGCAGTGGTTGATAAACAATTGGTTGAGGCAACGCTATATTCGACTGTGTGACCAAAAATATATTCAGACGATATATATGAACTTACTTGCTGACTACACCATGCCAGTGCAGTGCTTTGCTCTTTGTAATCTACGCCATCCCAGCACTTAGCTAGATCGTTACTTCTATCACTGGCGAGCAGTGCTTCTGAGTTTGAAATTCTGCATGAGCTGTACGTTGTTGCATCTGAGCCATCGGAGTTTTCTCCTCCACAACCGGTGATCGACACCATCAAAAATGCCACTATCGCTATATTTCTCATTACTTGATCTCCTTGTAGTCACCACATTGGAGATAATTGATCTGGGTGTCGATTTGAATTTCTAGCTGCTCTCCTGCGTTACAGGGATGTGTGATACCAGTATTGGCTTTCATTTGCCGATAACTACCGCTTATCCAAATTTCTTTAGGTAGTTCTGTTAAGTTGGTAATTGATACGGAGGTTGCAGGTGTCTGGGGTTCCTCGGCCATAATGCTCTGGCTAAGTAGGATCAAAATAATGCTTATTTTTATATTCATGGTGTTCCTTTTTTATATTTGGAGCAAGCATACAATCGTTGGCCTAAATGTCCTTGAGGCTGATTCTGTAATTAAGTTTGGAGAATACTGACCAATACTAATCACAGTTGAAAAATTAAAAGTGATATACGCTCTCTTTCGATTAAAGGACCTACCTTAAAGAGGGAGGTAATACCTGTAAATGGCTTTAAGCGACTACATGTGGATTAATGGTGGTTTGAAGAATGATCGCGGTTAATCGCTTCGCGATTGAACCCCTCCTACGTGGCTGGGTTATTACAATACAGATTCGCGCGTAGGACGCGCTCCTACGGGTGGTGTGGATTGATCGAGGTGTGTTGTTTGAGGAATAATCGCCAGACATCACGCTTTCCGGTTAATCACACAGCCTGCTTTACGCCCACAAAAAACGGGAGCCGTAGCTCCCGTGTTTCATGCGTTTTTTACAGGTGGTAATTAGTCGGGTACGCAGCCAGCCCCTGTGCTGTGGTTGCAGCCGTCGGTGTTTATGAATAGCTGGGTTGAGTATTCTTCGATGGGCAGTTTTTGTACCTGTTGTCCGTTTTCGGTAAGACCTTCAACGTAGTCGATAAAGCCCTGTGCGTATTCAGTGAAGGTGTCTTCGTAGTCGCCCGCATCGAACGGTACGCTGAAGGTGGTGTAGCCATCTTGCCCTGAGGCGATGAAGTCGTTGGTCACGACGCCATAGGTGGCTGCGGTATCAATGGCGGTCCAGCTGCCACTGACTTGTGAGTTCACTTCAACGTTGGTGACACGGCTGCCCGCCGCCTGTGATGCATCAATGTCATAGCGCAAGCCTGCCGCGTATGGGTATGAACCGCTAGAGCCATCGTTGTCGATGAAGTTGGCCAGCGCATCTTCAAGCACGTCGATGATCTGCTGGCCTGTCATATCCAGAATCACGAGGGTGTTAGAGAAAGGCAGTAGCGTGAAGGCATCAGCAATGGTGACGTCGCCTGCGGCTAAATCAACCCGCACACCACCACCATTTTGGATAGCGATGTCGGCGGTTGGCGTGACAGTCAGGAAGGCTTTAGCAACCACGTTTGAAATATCAGAACCATACTCGTAGGTTGCTGAGGTATCACAAATGGTAGAGCGACCCTGCCCTGGTATGCGCTCAAGACAAAGGTCTTGTGCGTTGGTGCCAATCACGGTCTGTTTGAGTACGTCTACATCCTGGTTGTAGATATCCAAAATCGCTTGGGTGGTTGCGTCTGGCTGGATGGCTACTATTTCGTCTTCTTTGGTGAGCGCAGTGGTCACACGGGTGACGTCTGCGCCGGTAAGAACACGACTTTCTTCTTCGTTGTATTCATATTCGTAAGTTGTGCTGATCGGCATATACGGCTGGCCTGCACAGGCGGTGACATTGCCATCGGTGTCGAAGTCGACACTCAGCTTGCCCATCAGGTGCGCGTATTCCCATGCTTGCACCACACACACTGTGTTGCCACTCGCATCGGTCACGACGGTTGGGTAGTCGCCTTGTGGGTTGAAGCCAAGATCAGAGAAGGTGTTATCGCCCAACAAGGTGTGCGAGTCGCCACCTACAATGACGTCAACGCCATTCAATGCCGCAGCCAGTTCAAGGTCGTTTTCGTACTGGTAGTGTGTCATTAAAACGATTTTATTCACGCCCATGCCTGTCAGCTCGTCGATGTATTGCTGGGCAGTGGTGGTTTCGTCTGAGAAGGTGGTGCCGTCGTCCGGGCTGGATGAGTTTTTGGTTTTACCGGCAATGTCGATACCAATGATGCCGATTTGCTGGCCTTCACGCTCAACGATGGTGTAAGGCTGAATATAGCCTTCGGCAATGGCGGACTCGGGCGCTGGGTTCACGTTGGCAGCCAGTGTTGGGGTCACGCAGGCGGATGAGTTGAGTGAATCCAGGAAATTAGCTAGGCCAGTGTCGCCGTCATCGAACTCGTGGTTACCCAGTGCGAATGCATCAAAGCAGATCTGGTTCATCATGTCGGCGTCAGCACGACCTTTAAACAGTGAGTAATACAAGGTGCCGGTGATGGCGTCACCAGAGTGCAGTTTAACAACGTTGTCTGACTGCATGCTCAGTTGATTAAATAGGCTCACCATCATTGGGAAGCCACCGTACGTGACGTCTACTTCACTAACGGCCGCGCCCACACCGCCTTCTGCGCCTTCAACGGTAGTTTCCATACCGAGTGCAGAGACGTCAAAACCAAAGTCATCCGCATCAAGGTGTGAGTGGTGGTCGTTCATGTGCAGAATGGTTAATGACATCGCGTTATCCGCCGGTGCCACCGGTGCTTGATCCCCGATTGGGCCTTGCTCCCCTTGCGCGCCCTGTGGACCTTGAGGCCCTACAGTGCCCTGTGCTCCATTGCTTCCATCTTCACCACCACATGCAACTAACCCAGCACTCAACATGGCAAATGCTGTTAACTTAAAACCATTCATCGCTTCATACCTTTATTTAATGAGACTAGTTTTCAATCGCATCAGGACAAAAAGGTGTGTTTACGGTTCAGTGACAGCTTGTTGGCAAATTAATGACAATGCCTCATCAAGGCTCTTCTACCAAATAGGTCTTTTAATGCCAACAAGCTGGGTTTTTTGGCCGCTTTGAAGTCCTTTCTTTTGGCGAGCATCTCCGTATTATCTGTCATAACTTTGACGTGGAGTTTTCGGGTGACGGGCTTACACGAACGCAAACTGGCGATTGCCGCTGACCTTCATTGGTCTATTGAGGAAATGCGTACCAAGGAGACGGGTAAGCAGTTTCTTTTGAATCTTGCTCAGTTTCTGCCGGTATATAGCCCCGCACTCAGGCAGGTGTATAGTGATTACGATACTTACTTTACTAAATCTGCGGTGGTGATTTTACCGGATCCCGTTGATTTTACGTCGACCTATTCTCATATTCCTGAACCCGCAGTGAAAGCAACCGGAATTCTGTTGCACCCCACGCCCGAAGGTATTGGGGTAAATATGAAAACTCGCAATAAAAAAACCGTAACTTTACCTTTACCCAAAGCCTTTATGTTAATTAAAAATCAGTTAAACGGTCCGTTTTTACCGGTGATTAAGCGAGGTGACTTACGCGATTTTGATCAACTTACGCCCTGTATTCATTTAAACGCATTGGCATTGGGTAAAGCAGAAACCTTGTCGCGGTTTGAGCGTATGGATATTAACAAGGCCTTAGATAAACAAACGAATGAGCTTCTGATGTCTGCTCATTTATTAGGCGTTTGATAACCCATTATTTGTTTCTCTTAATACAAACCACGTTTCTTTAGTTTCACTACGGCTTCCAAACGATTACGCACGCCCAACTTCTCAAATAAATTAGAAATGTAATTTCGAACCGTACCCGGGCTTAGGCTTTCTTCCTCTGCGATTTCTTTGTTGGTTTTTCCTTCTACCAGTGATCTAGCGATGCAATTCTCACGGTCTGTCATTTTGTTGAGGTTGCTGAGCTGCTTCGCTGAGAATAAGGTTTTACCACTGGCGACTTTGAGTATGGAGTCGATTAGGTCGTTGAGGCCTATATTTTTTAACAACAGACCATTGGCTCCGGCCTCTATCGCTTGATGTTTTAGGTATTCATCATCGAAGGTGGTTAAAAAAATAACAGGGATACTCCATTCTGTTCGTATCTTTTTAAGTACTTCTAGGCCGTTCATTTTTTCCATGTGAACGTCTAGCAACACAACATCTGGTTGCAGGCGCGTTGCTAGATATTCGAAGCAGTCTGCGCCATTATTGAGCTGATCAATTACCTCAATTTTCCCCGATATTTCAAGCAATTTAGCAATGCCTAGTGCTACGATGTTTTGATCATCTACGAGTAATACCTTTTTCATACTAGTGCCTCCCTTGGCAAAGTTAATGATACTTCAAATCCTTGAGTATCCAGTATATCTGTGTGGGCACGGCCACCTATGATTCCCATGCGTTGCTTTATACCTTGAATACCATTCCCTGCAACGATATCAGTGGAGGTATTCCCGTTGTCTTGTAATAGCACACTTAGATTATGGTCGTCATATTCAATGATAATCCATGCTCGTGTGGCACGGCTATGTTTTAGAATATTTGTAATGCCTTCTTGTATGCAGCACAGCAGATTATCGGCAATGACGTCATCTTGTATTTTTAGGGCGAAGTCACATTCAAGCGTTATGGTTAAGCTTGGTACGTTGGCAATCATTTGCTCAAGTTGTTCATAAAACTGTGCATTGGTTTGTTTGCGCAATTCCCCTACTACGTTGCCCAATGTGCTGAATAATCGCTGACACGCTTCTTGCGCTTGCACTAGTGTGTGTTTTTCATCTGCGCCTTTGTCAGGGAATTTATGTTCTAGCAGCTGTAAGTTAATATTCATGGCGGCCAGTTCATGCCCCATTTTATCGTGTAGATCTTGACGAATTTTTCGACGCTCATCGCGGCGGCTTTGTTCTGCTAAGCGCCCTTGCGCCACCTTAAGCTCCCCTGTTTTGTTTTTCAGTTTTTGAGCTTCAAGTAGTTCTCGCAATACCCCTAGTCCTAATCCCCAGAGAACCAGTTCTTGATTGGCAATGAATAACGCAAGGTAAAAACCGGTTTCCCCACCGGCCTGCCAGCCATATAAAACGGCGGGAATTAATAACACCACCACACTTACTGGCATTGAAAAACGTATGGTATGTATAGAGTGGATGACGATCATAAATGAAAGCAAAAATAGGTCGAGGGTGTCCGGTTGCCAAAGTCGTTGAATATAGAGAACAGAGAAGTATGAGCCTATTAGGCTTATCCAGCACAAGGAGTCGAGGTTGTTGGTAAACCACTTCATGTTATTTTTCAACATGGTGCGCAACTGGCCTGCCGTATTAACGAGCATTAGAAACCCATTAAGCAAGCCTAGACCTATCAAGAGTTTGTCGTCGTTATTCCAGCTGTCACCGGCGTGGTTCAGTATACGACTGAAGGCGATTAGCCAAGCCGACATGCCAAGCGTGCCTAGTAATGCTACCCGTATAGGTAAGCTGAATTTCTCGATGAACATATCCTACCTTTAGCTTATGTTATTTCGGATAGTCGATGCATCCGCGAGATTATCATTGTTAACGCCAATCAGGCCACAGTGTAGTGGCACACTAATTCCGGTCGCGTAATAGGAGGTGCTAAAATGCCCTCATA
>OLHL01000545.1_pt1 | contig 17414 bp, 17 predicted proteins | sample 1609441 | NCBI WGS metagenome assembly OLHL01 (sample SAMN05416833, study PRJEB24817) | seawater metagenome | isolation source: Sea water | place: Canada:Atlantic | collected 2013-07 | reverse complement strand
TCATCGCCGTGCGCATCCTTGGCTTCACCTGCGTGGTCGTCATCGCCGTGCGCATCTTTAGCTTCACCGGCGTGGTCATCATCGCCGTGCGCATCCTTGGCTTCACCTGCGTGGTCGTCGTCGCCGTGCGCGTCTTTGGCCTCATCGGCATGATCGTCATCTTGCGGCGCTGCTGCAGCTGCTGCAGTCATTGGCAATGGCGTTTCCGCATTTCCAGGCGCGCCAGTGATCGGGACCAAGGCAAATACGCCCACCGTCAGCGCAGCCATGGTCATCGTTGTCAGTTTCATAATCGTACTCCAGGAATTGAATAGGTCACCGAAAACACGTCCGGGCACCTGTTGGAACTTTGTCTGCCATGATCAAACCAATGAAGTAGCCCTGAAACAGGCTCGCCTCAAACGGTTTGGTCTGCTGTGATATTTATGAGTTTCTACAAAGCCCGTTCCGACACGGGATATGTAAAATACCACTCTGCAATGGGGCAGATCAGCTTCGCGGAGGACGGTAAAAACCTTGGAGCGTGGCAAGGACCACAGAGGCGTCAGCCCAGTGTCGCGATCGGTCTGCTGACGACTGATCGCATGCCAACTGCGCCTGCTTCAGTCCAATGATGTGGATATGGCAATCGCCAAAGCCATGGGATGCCTCACCATTTTCGCTAAATCTTTGATCCTGAGTAGCTAAATCAAGATCACCCGTATCGGTAGCAAAAATAACTTTTTCAAAGACCGCTTCACTTGCCTCAAACACATGGGCATCGGCTTTTGCAATGCTGAAATTCAGAGCAGCCGAAAGCAATATGGCCAACCCAATTTTAGCAACACGAATGGCGGACAAATACTTCATAATGGGACCTTTACAGGACACGTAACCGATGGTCCATTCGCTTTTTGTCGCATGTCGTTCACCATCAGAATCAAAGGCTAGTTTCCGTTCACATTTACGCTACTTGAGTGAAGTCTTGCGCCTCGCAACTCAAAGCCAAGATTTGACTCCCTACTGCGATCTTTTTTCATCTTTTGCTCGCGATGCTCATTGAGCTCGCTAGCGCGCATTAACTTGCCCTGCAATGTCCTCAACCAAACCCGGACAACTCCGCTGTTTTTTCCTGCGGTTTCCAATTTGGTTTTTTGAGTTCAATGACCATTTGCCTGCACACCTTGCATTTCTTTTTCACTCAATGTTTTATAATCCTTCGGCTTACCATTGTCTTTCTTGGCCCGCAGCAGCCGCAAAGCGTTAGCAACGACAAGCAATGAGACACCAACATCAGCGGCGATAGCGCCCCACATACTGGCCATGCCAAATGCAGTAAGCCCAACGAATAGCGCTTTGGTCGCCAGCGATATTCCGATGTCCTGATGGATAATGTTCATTGTCCGGCGCGAATGTCCGATGAGCCATGGCACCTTGCCGATATCGTCCGTCATAAGCGCGATATCGGCGGTTTCGATGGCAGCATCTGAGCCAACTGCGCCCATGGCAATGGCGAAATGAGCCCGCGCCATGGCTGGTGCATCATTCACACCGTCACCGATCATCGCAACGACATCGTATTTTTCAACCAGTTCTTCAATAGCTCGTACCTTGTCTTCGGGGAGCAGTTCGGCGCGCACCTCATCAATACCAACCACTGCCGCCACGGCGCGTGCTGTGCGTTCGTTGTCGCCAGTCAACATGACGATTTTCTGGACACCTTGTGCATGCAGTCGCGCAACGATGCCTTTTGCATCCGGGCGGATGCGGTCGCGCAGTTCGATCAAACCCAAAACTTGGTCTTTGCTACCAACAGCAACAAGTTGGCCAGCCCTGTGCCAAGCAGTGCCACGATTTGCGCGAGGAACAAATGACGATAGGTGCGGTCAGTCAGGACGGAGAGCATGCGTTGTTCCTCACAGATACTTGGTGATCGCCTTGAACTCAGCGGCGACTGGGGAGTCGCTGGAGCCGGTCAGGGCGTTGTCGAGGCAATGGTCGATATGGTCTTGAATCAACGTGCGTTTGGCCTGCGTGATGGCCTTTTCAACAGCATGAAGTTGTTGGGCGATGTCGGTGCAGGGGCGCTCTGCCTCAATCATCCCGATTACACTCAAAAGATGCCCGTTGGCACGTTTCAGCCGCTTGACGATATCGGGGTGGGTTGCATGGTGGGTGTGTTTTGTCATAAACAACGACTATCCCCCCTAGGAGGATAGAACAAGCGGGCCGAAACCTGCGGGAAAGAGTTGCATGAGGCGGCAGATAACATATTTTCTGAGAGCTGTTCTGACCATTGCTTTAGCGGTGGGCATGATTCTGTCGTTCAATTCTCGTATGATCTCTCACGACCTGACCAACCTAACACCGATTGCTGTCGACCATCAGGCTGAGATCGGAGAACACGGCCATGCGCATGATGAAGTTGTCAGTGCGATGGATGCTTATCATGGACACGCTCATGATGTAGCCGACCACGACCATAACACCGCATTCCTGCCACCTCGTGGATCATCGGGTATGGCGCTACCGACACGGACGACCTGGACATTAGCCCACTATGCGATGCCAGATCGCAGGGAGTTCGATCTAGACCGACCTCCGCGCGTGTGATGCTGCGCCCTTTGGGCGCTGTCATCCTACACTTTCACAAAGCGGAAAATCACAATGATACACAACCGATCCTACGGGTCGGGGGCTTGGTCGCATCCAATGCGGCAACCCCTGATCCTCATGGCACTGGTCCTGCTGGCGCTGATCGCGTTCGCGACCACTGCCTTTGCCCATGCCGTCACGGCGGGTGATAAGGGCTATATCCAAGAGGTCAGCGGCATGAAGCTGATCCCTTTCATGTATTTGGGGGCCAAGCATATGGTCACCGGCTACGACCATCTGCTGTTCCTGTTTGGCGTCGTCTTCTTCCTTTACAAGATGAAGCACGTCGGCATCTACGTCAGCTTGTTCGCCATCGGTCACTCCACGACGATGCTGGCTGGCGTCTACTTTGGCTGGAACTTCAGTTCCTATCTCATCGACGCCATCATTGGACTGTCGGTGGTCTACAAAGCGCTCGACAATCTTGGGGCCTATCAGCGCTGGTTTGGGGTCCAACCCGACACCAAGGCTGCGACCCTGATCTTTGGCTTTTTCCACGGATTGGGTTTGGCGACCAAGCTGCTTGAATATGACATCGCACCGAATGGTCTGATTCCCAACCTGCTGGCATTCAACGTCGGCGTCGAGATTGGTCAATTAATAGCTTTGGCGATGATCCTGATCGTCATGGGCTATTGGCGCAAGACAACCAGCTTCTGGAAACATGCCTACACCGCAAACGTCGTGATGATGTCTGCCGGATTCATTCTGGTGGGATACCAGATGACCGGCTACTTCGTCGCCTAACATTTTGGAGAATAAGAAAATGCACAACGGAAACAAACCAAACCCCGACGAACTGCCAACCTCAGCGCAGCTTATCAAGTCTACGATTCTGGCTGCAGTCGCAGCGGTCGCGATCCTCGTCACGGTCGTCTTGCCTTCAGAATACGGGATTGATCCCACTGGCATAGGCAAGGCCGTTGGCTTGGCAGAGATGGGTGATATCAAGGTCCAGCTTGCCGAAGAAGCCGAAGCCGACCGCCTGCTGGAGATTCAGAACACAGGGGCCATCGAAGAACAATCCAGCCTCGGTGGTGGGTTCTTCAGCTTCTTTGTCGGCGCGGCCCATGCCCAAACCGCTGACCCCGAATGGACGGATCAATTTAGCGTCACACTGACCCCTGGCGAAGGGATCGAGGTCAAACTCGTCATGGAAGAAGGTGCAGAGGCCGAATTCCTGTGGGTTGCTGAAAACGGTGTCGTCAACTTTGACCTGCACGGCGATGGAGGTGGCAATAACATCAGCTATGCAAAAGGCCGTGCGGTTGAGGAAGAAGAGGGCGTCCTGACGGCGGCATTCACTGGCAATCATGGCTGGTTCTGGCGGAATCGCGATGGGCAGGACGTTACCGTCACGCTCTATGTCAGGGGCGACTACAGCGAGATGAAGCTGCCATAAAATATGTCGATGGCCCCTGCGTAAGATCGTGGGGGCCACGGCCTTCTGTCGTTCCAGAGCAACTGCAAAACACCGGTGAGCACAGAGGATCTGACAGTCTTAGCAAAGCATTGCATATCACCAGATTGATTGTATTTTGCTTAAATTTAACATAAGTATCCTTATGCGCATAAGAACAAAATAAGAACACGACCTAGTGGCACTCTGGTTATCACATCCCCGACCCCCAAAACGATGTCTTCTTCCCATGAACCGATCTTAAGTCCGCAACAAAAGCCTCATGTGTTTCAAACGGAGCAAACGCATCAATCCTTGCGGCTAGGTTTTTACACTCGCGTAAGTGGCGCGGCATGGGGGTAGCGTTTGACCCGGCCATTCTTAAGCGCAAAGTTGATCAGCCCGCGCTTGAGAAGCGTCGCGGCAAGCGGATACTTCTCTTCCAGCGCTTCGGAGGCTGGTCCGAGAAGCTCGTAGTGGTTCCCGTCAATTTCGGCGGCGCGACTGGTGATCAGGGCTGCCGCCTGTGCAAATGCGGGCCATGTCATCAAGAAATGCAGCGCCGTTGTGAAGCTTTCAAAGCCCTGTGCGTGCTCAAGGGCTTGATCCTCCGCCGCGACGTCTTCAAAATCTGGCAGCCCAGCGAGCCATGCGCGCAGATGCTCAGCGTTCAGACTACGCGCAAAACAGGTCCACATGAACGCCCGCGCCGCATCCGTTTGCCCCATCGCCTGCATCACATTGATCCGGGTCACTTCCCACTCATAAGGGATCCATCCGCGATCATCCTCGTCGGGCGCGTTAATCGCCGCCCACGCCTCTTCAAGCCGTCCCGCACCAAGAAGTCGTTGGGCGATTTCTGCAGCCCCTCTGAATGATTTTCGCGCTAGATCACTTTGCTGGGAGATGTAAGCGTCGGTATCGCCCTCAGCATCCGCAATCTCTTCAAGCGCCATGCGCAGCGCGTAATTCTCGGACACATCTTCGTCCAACGCGGCAATGCCAGCCCGGAGGTGCTGCAGACCCTCCGTCCCCAGCATGGGTGCCAAACCTGAGATTAACGCGGGATAGTGCCCATAGTCATCATCAGGCAAAGCCGTGAGCAAAAGGTCGGCTAGAACAATCGGATCCGGCTCGACCGCTTCAGAAAGATCAATCAGATCCTCGCAGGCCGTGTGAAACACTGATTGCACCCGGCCAGTGCTGTCATCGCACCGCTCATAGACCCCATTGGCAAGGGCGACGAACCGCCAGATCAGTTCAAATGCGGCTTTAGGGTCCGTCGGTCCAACTTGACCAACGATGGCTTGCCGTTGCATATCCAGATCGGCCGCAAAGGCGTTCCGCCCCTGCCAGTCGACAAACGACCGCGACCGCGCAATCGCCGAAAGCCGCTTACGAATTTCCCGTGCCACATCCCCCGTCCCTACTTCGCCCGCCAGCTCAAGCCTGAGCCGTCGCTTCGCACCTGCATTGCCTTTCGTGATCTCAATCAGAAGATCAGCCAGACGCTCAGCGCCAAGTGCCGCAAGGTTATCCGCGTTCAGTGTTGTCTTTGGTGCCATGCGGAAATTCTAGAGCACGCCGCAGGTGAATTTCTAGCCCCTACCGGTTATCAGTGATTTGAAATTACGGCATGAGGCTGTCGCAATGCTTGGTGACGCGGTCACATTTTCAACGCACAAAAAAATATTACCGACCACCCTTGAACCTACAGTTACTGTAGATGTTATGTGCCTAAGATCGGCAGAAGTTGCGCGATAATTGAAACAAGTACGGGTGGTAAGAACCCGGGAATACCACCGTTATTGATAGCGGAATTTGTTAGTCTAGCCTGCCTCACCAGAATGAAAGGAGAACCACAAGATGGTAGTTGAATTGAAGGAACCGGGTCGGAACCCGGAACGAAATACAGGAAGAAGGGGAGCCATGCGCTGCCCGGTTTGCGATGTCGCGTTGAGCATGTCGGACCGACAGGGGATCGAGATCGATTTCTGCCCCGATTGCCGGGGGGTCTGGCTCGACCGCGGCGAACTTGACAAGATCATAGAGCGCAGCATCGGTGAAGCGACACCACCACCGTCAGGCGCACGTGACCGGCGTGACGACGACGATGATCGTGGTTATCGTTCCGGCAAGCACGGCGGTGGACATCATGGTAGCGGATACGGCAAACACGGTTCGCGCCGGAAGTCCTGGCTGCACGAATTGTTCGACTGAGGAAATAGACGGGCATAGGCGTGGGACACGGCGGCAGCGGCGGAGGAACCTCCGCCATTCGCCACAAGGGCAGCCTGAAATGGGACCTGGCATTACCCACACCACGATCCAGGTCGAGGATGCCGATTTGGCCCAGACCAAAGAGTCACTCCATGCATGAGGATGTATAGATATGGGCCATCATCTTTTCAGGCGTACGAAGTACCGGCGGAGCAGTGATCGATACGACGATGGTGCACAATACGAAAACTATGGCCGCTACGATGACAACGCTCCCGCGCGCATCCCACGCATCCCGGGAGCAGTTCTGATAGGCGGGATCGTGATCTGGTCACTGCTGGCGCTCGGTGTCTGGGCGCTGGTCGATCCGCTGCTGGCATGGGCAGCGGGCATGGCAGGTCCCGCAACCGATCTCGGCGTCGGTTTCGCGCGCTGGTTCGGCCTCGGCAACGAGGTGTCAGCGTTACGCGACGCCGCGAATGTGGACGGGTTGGTCGGATGGGCCGTTGGTCCGGTGCATTTGCTCGCCAAGGGCGGACTGATACTCGTGTGGCTTGCTGGTTCTGCCACGCTGATCGCGCTCCCGATTATCCTGCGGCGCAGGTCGCGGTGGTAGCGATTGTAGGCAAGACGGAGGCTCGAGTTTCGCGTGGCTTGGTACTGCGGCTGAAGACACCCACATCCAAGCGAACATTCGGGCGCGGGATGCTTGAAATTCCGTACGATCCGTATTGGACCTGTACCGGTCGGGATCATCGCCCATGACGATATCGCCTCGCATTCCGGGCAGAACGCCATGACCGCTGCCCGTGCGCCCCTGATTGGCCCCATCCTTATCCTCGACAATATCGGCGATGGCACGCTGACGCTTTCGGCGCTGTTCATTGTGGATGGGGGGGAACACCCGCCGCCCGTCGAAACTCCCGGCGGGGTGCATGACGTTGAAGTATTGGCACGGTTCGACAGCGCGACGGTCTGGCGCACGCGGTTCGACCTGCCCGCCGACCGGCCTTCTGAGTATCACTGGAACGGCGAATCCTACCTAGTAGCTGGCGATTTGCACGACGATCTGCGGATCGCGTTTGTGTCGTGCAACGGTGAAGAGATCGGCGACCTGGAGCGTGAAGGGTCGGAGCGCAACGCGATGTGGGCGCGGCTGTGCAAGGCGCACCGCGAGGAACCTTTTGCAATGCTGCTGCATGGCGGCGATCAGGTCTACGCCGACGAAGTCACGCGAGGCCATCCCCTGAGCGAAGACTGGCCATCGCATGTCCCCGACGATCCTTCCCAAGCCGATCTGGCCGATCTGCGTCACCACCTGCGCGAGCGGTTTTTTGATCGCTACGCAGCGCTTTACGCGGCACCCGAATTTGCCTGGATTGCCGCACGTGTGCCATCGCTGATGCAGTGGGACGATCACGATATCTGCGACGGCTGGGGCTCGCTCAGGCGATGGCAGACCCATTCGGTGGTCGGCCAGACGTTGTTCGTGGCAGCACGGGAAAGTTTTCTGATTTTCCAGCAGGCGGCGGCAGAGGGCGATCTTCCCGCACGGTTCCACGACCCGGCGGGGCACCACCTTGGCTGGGGTGTTCGTGCGCCCGGGTTGCGCATTCTGGCACCGGACCTGAGATCGGAGCGCACGCGCAGGAGTGTCATGGGCACGGGTGGATGGTCAATGATGGAAGCTGAAGCTGCAACAGGAGCGTCGGGCCGCACGCTCCTGATGTCGAGCGTGCCATTGCTTGGGCCGCGACTGTCGATCCTCGAGGCGCTGATGGTCGTCATTCCCCGTATGCAGAAATACGAGGACGATCTGCGCGACCAGTGGCAAAGCCGTGCTCATCGCGCGGAGTGGGCGCGGATGTTGCGCCTTGTGCGGGACATGGCGCGCGCCGACGGGCAGAACCTCACGGTGGTTTCCGGGGAGATTCATCTGGCAACGCGGGCCGTGATGGGCCTTGCAGAGGGCCTTCGGATCGACCAGCTTGTGGCGTCCGGCATCGCGCACCCCCCGTAGCTTGGGCCAGGTTTCTCGGCAGTCTTGCACAATTGGGCGAAGCACCGCTGCCTCGGCATAGGGTCCGCATTCTGCCGCTGCCAGGACAGCGCGGACGTTATGTCGCCCAGCGGAACTATCTTGTCCTGGAACGACGATCGGACACGTGGCGGGCCAATTGGGACCTCGAAAACAGCGGGCTGACACCTTCACTGCATCTATGACCGCCTCTGACTTGCTTTCAAAATGGGTTGCTTCGGCCAGTAACACAAAACTGAGAACTTGGAAAAGTTCCACCCGATGAATACTCAGTCAAACTCACCCAACAAGGGACGCTTGTGACCGCGCACGCTATGCCGATTTGACGCGATTGTCCTTGAAAGCCAGCAATCTCAAGGCATTGGCAACAACAACCAGTGTTGATCCTTCGTGGACCAAAACAGCCGGTCCGATCCCCAAACCAAACAACGTCGCCGGAATGAGCAGTGCAACAACGCCAAGACTGAACCACAGGTTCAGGCGGATGATACGGCTGGTCTTGCGACTTAGGCCCACGGCAAACGGCAAGGTCTGTAGATCATCGGCCATCAGCGCGATATCGGCCGTTTCCAGCGCGACGTCCGACCCGGCGGCCCCCATCGCAATGCCCACCGTGGCATTGGCCATCGCGGGGGCGTCGTTCACGCCGTCGCCGACCATCGCCACGCCACCGTCCGCCTTGAGCGCTGCAATTTTGGTTACCTTATCCTCGGGCATCAGATCGCCGAACGCTGTGTCGAGACCGACCTCCTTGGCGACAGCATTCGCGACATTCTGGTTGTCACCAGAGATCATCATCATCCGCTTCAGTCCCAGATCACGCAGCGCGGCGATAACCGAACGCGCGTCTTCTCGGGGGGTATCCATCAGGCCAATTGCGCCAAGATACCTGTCGCCGCTTCTGACGATCATCGTCGTGCGGCCATTTTGCGACATCGCCTCAACCGTGCCCCGCAAGTCGTCGGGCAAAGGCAAGCCTGCGACACTTTCAAACAGGGCGGTCTTGCCGATATGAACGACCTTGCTATCAACCTTCGCAGACACGCCCTGCCCGATGATATTGGCAAAATCCGAGGCTTCGGACGGCAAATCGCCGAGGCGGTCTTTGACATCTCTTACAACGGCCTGTGCCAGCGGGTGATCGCTCAGCATCTCGACGGCGGCACTGACCTGCAACAACTCTGTCTCGGTCGCATCGCCGTAAGGTGTGATTTCGACCAGATGCGGTTCGCCGATGGTCAGCGTGCCGGTCTTGTCAAAGGCAATCGCGTCCAGATGCCCCATGGCTTCCAGCGGCGCGCCACCTTTGATCAACACGCCGCCACGCGCGGCGCGGGCGACCCCCGATAGAACGGCACTGGGCGTCGCGATTGCCAAGGCACAGGGACTGGCCGCGACCAGAACGGCCATCGCACGGTAAAAGCTCTGGGCGGCGGTTTCGTCCAGAATTAGGAACGAAAAGCTGGTCACGAAGGCCAGCGCAATGACGCAGGGCACAAATATCTTTTCGAATTTCTTGGTAAAATTCTGCGTTGGTGACTGGCGTGTCTGTGCCTCGGCGACCAGTGTCACCACCCGCGCCAATGTCGATTCACCCGACAGTTTCGTGACCTGAACATCCAGGCTGCCGCTGCCGTTGAGAGACCCAGCAAAGACGCGGGTTTGCGGTGTCAGCTTGTCCAGATTGGCGGCGGCAAATTCGGGATCATCGACAGGCAGTTTGTCGACCGGCGCACTTTCGCCCGTAATCGGGGCCTGATTTACGGCACTTGATCCCTTGACCACAAAGCCATCCGCCGGAAGACGTTCGTTGGAACGGACAACGACAATGTCACCCACCAGCAGGTTTTCGATCAAGACGGTTTCGGTTTTGTCTCCCCTGCGGACCAAAGCCTCGTCCGGTGTCAGGCCAGCCAAGGCCGCCACGGCGTTTCTGGCCCGGCCCATGGCGTAGTTTTCAAGGGCATGACCAACGCTGAACAGAAACAGCAGGAAGGCCCCTTCGGCCCATTCCCCCAGAATGGCCGCACCCGACGCGGCCACCAGCATCAGAAAATCAATCTGGAACTGACCCTTGGAAATTTTTTCAACGGCCTCGCGCAGGGTGAAATACCCACCGAAGAAGTAAGCCGCCAACAACAGGCCAAATCCGAATTGTTCGGACATTATGCCGTATTTCGGTCCCAGCCACCCAAGCAGCAGGCAAATACCGCACAAGACGGCAAAGATGACTTCGGCGCGTCCACCGAGAATCCGGTTCAGAAAACCGCCGTGCGCGTGGTTGTGACCATCGTCCGGTGTGTGATTTTCGGGCATATTCTCTTCCTCTACAGCGTTAAGATCGGCAACGACTTTCCGCACTCGAACATGCTTCACATCGGAGGCAAGTGCTGTCTTGGAAAGAAATGACTGATTACATGGTTAAATTTCGGCGTCGATAGATCAAGGACAATGTAAGGAGTTAGCACGTCCAAGACGTTATGTATGAGGCAAAGACGGTCTAGCACCAACCTTTCGGGATGAGCTAATGGTACCGGCCAAAAACGGTCGTTTTTGTCACGGTTTCTCAACCCATTAAAAATTGTGACTTTTCACGATAAATGGCACTGATATTTGCACGCTAATTGGCACTCTCTGTGCGTTGGAGGGTGCGGTAGATCGTCGGTCTGGAGACGGCGAAGACATCTGCGAGGTCACTGATTGAGTAGTCCCCGGTGTCGTACATGCGGCGCAGTTCGCGGTGCTGTTTCTCCGACAGCTTGGGTTTCTTGCCCCGCAGCTTGCCCTTGGCGCGGGCTATTTTCATGCCTTCGCGGGTGCGCATCCTTATGAGGTCGGACTCGAACTCGGCGAAGGTGGCGAGGATGTTGAAGAACATCTTTCCCATGGGATCGGTTGGATCATAGACCGAAGCGCCCAGGGCGAGGCGGATGCCGCGTTCCGCCAAGCCGTCTGCAATGGTGCGGGCATCGGGAGCAGACCGCGCCAGCCTATCCAGCTTGGTCACGACCAGAGTGTCGCCTTTTCGGACTGCGGCCAGGGCCTGATCGAGGCCCGGTCGGGCGCGCGTGCGGCCTGTCAGGCCGTGGTCAGTGTAGATGCGATCCGGGGCAACACCGAGGTCGATCAGGGCGTCCCGCTGTGCGGTCAGGTCCTGTTTGTCGGTGGAGCAGCGTGCATAGCCGATTTGGGTCGATGTCATTAACTGATTGTACGTAAGAGCTACCTCTATTGCAAATCAATGCGTACCATTCTTATGGTACATCATGACATCAAAGAAACCTGATCCTGCTAATGGGGTCACTACATAAAAGTGTCATTTTTGTCCGGGCCGTGCGAACGAACGGAGAACTTATGCGGCGTCCTGTATCTCGTGTTTCCGAAGTGGCCTGAGGCGATCTGAGCTGAGTGGTGGGTTCATGTTCCACAGGTAGTCCCCGGTCAATCCTACATGGGCCCAGCCAAGTGGTGCGATATGTTTGGTAATTTCGTTTGGGATGGCTACTCCGTTTTTCCTCAGATCAGTGATTGAGGCTTCCAGGTATTTGGTGTTCCACAGGATGATGGCGGCAACCAGGAAGTTGAGGCCCGACGCTTTGTGGATCTGATGCTCATAGCTGCGATCGCGCATTTCACCGAGTTGGTTGAAGAAGACCCCGCGCGCGAGGGCGTTTCGGGCTTCTCCTCTGGCTAGACTTGCGCTGGTTCTTTTTCGCAACTCAAGGCTGCGCATCCATTCCAGGGAAAAGAGGGTCCGCTCCAATCGCCCCAGTTCGCGCAAGGCAATTGCGAGTCCGTTTTGCCGGGGATATGCGGACAGGCTTTTAAGGATCGCAGAAGCAGTGGTAGTCCCGGCCTTGATGGAGGTCGCCAGCCTGAGGATTTCAGGCCAGTTGTCGACAATGTGACCTGCTTTGATGGTGCCGCCGATGAAGGGTGTCATGATGGCCGGGGGCTTCATTCCGGGCAGGAGATACAATTTGCGATCCTTGAAGTTTCGCAAGCGTGGCGCGAAGCGGAACCCCAGGAGATAGCACAGGGCAAAGACATGATCCGTCGCGCCGCCAGTGTCCACGTGATGCTCTTCGATTGCGACGCCTGATTGGTGGCGAAGCAGACCATCCAAAACGAAAGGCGCTTCGCTTTCGGTGGCGGTGATGACCGTCGAGTGGAACGGACTGAACTGATCTGAGATGTGGGTGTAAAATTTGAGACCTGGGGTGCGTCCGTACTTTGCGTTGATATCTGCAGAGGCCTCACCGCGGCCACCGGCCCGGAAGAACTGCCCATCTGAGGATGATGTCACGCCGTCCCCCCAGAGTTTGGCCAGAGGGAGCTCGCGTTGCATGTCGATCAGACAAGCCAAAGCGTCAGAATAGGTCTCCTCGCGCAAATGCCAATCATGAGCCCACGCGATTTGCCGGGCAGACAGATTGTGGGTTGCCGCGGCCATGCGGGATACACTCAGATTGACCCCATCGGCAAGGACAGCGGCAAACAGCGCCTTTTGATCTGTCGCCGGTTTGCCCGAGCGATAATGGGTGAAGCACTCCGCAAATCCGGTCCAGGCGTTCACTTCTGTCAGCAGGTCGGGGATCTTGATTTGTGGCAATTGCCCATAAGCCAGTCGGCTCATGGCCGTGGCGGCGTCGGGTGTTTCATCTTTGACCGGGGTGATGCTCAGGGTGCCACCCTGAATGGCGGCATCCGGCAGCGTCCCCGCTTCGGCACGGGCCGCGACAATGGCCATGGCCTCCTCGATCTGCTGTTGCCGTTCTGAAAGATAGGTTTCTGCATCCGCCGCGGCGGCGATCGGCAACGACTCCTCGGTACGCAAGATCTCGAAGGTGGCTTTGGGGATGAGCCGATCGTCGAAGTTGCGTCGCTGCCGGCTTCCTGCGACCCAGACATCCCCTGCCCGAAGACGATCACGCAATTCGAAGTAGACGCAGAGCTCGTATGCGCGCCGGTTGACCTCCCCGGGCGCCGGAAAGACAAATGGGCGCCAAACCTTCCGGATGAACCCGGTTGGCGGGTTGTCGGGCAGGCTGCGCTTGTTCGCCTCATACATAACGCGCAAAAGATCTATCGCGCGCAGAAGGCTGGCAGCGCTGGCCGCACCTTTGAAGCTAAAACCCCTTAATATCATGGGCGCAAACTGGCGGGCGGTCTGATATTTTCCGATGAGTTCAGTATATTTGTCGGGCTTTCCGTCTCCGAGGGCGGTTTCAATTGCGGATGTCGCACTCTCGATCTCGTCCCAATTGGCCGTGTCCAATATTCCGTTGAGATCACCGGTCTGCAGGCGGGCAGTCAGAGCCTCACGGCAAAATGCTTTGAGTGACTGTAAAGGGCGGATGATGTCCATCAGGAGCCTGGACGCTTTGTCGGAACTTTGTTGTTCCGCCTTTCGAAAGCTTCGGCCCAGCAATTTGTCGAACATATCCAGTGCAAGATCGGTAAGCTGTTCTTCCAGCCGCAGGCAGGCGGCCGACAAAACTGCCAGCAACCGAGGCAAGGCCATACGCCGCAGATTTTGCACCGTGATCCGCAAGCCTTCGCCTGCCAATCTGTCGAGCGCTGATGTCGAGATATTCTGACGCAAACTGTTGGGCAGGCCGATCGCCCGAACCACCTTCAGGCGATCCAGAACAGCCTTGATGGATTTGGAGGACGCTGATTTGGGTGCTGCTTTCAGCCAGCTCAGCGTCGACACCTCGCCCGATTCAGGTGGCGCAATCAATGCACGCAGGGCGTCGGGGTGATCCGGATACAGATCTCGGGTCCGAGCGGAAATCCTGACATTTTCCGCGCGCCGGATCGCATGCCTGACAATCAGTTCAACGGTACGGCGCGCCGGGATCAGGATACGTCGCCGCCTCAGTTCTTCAATCAACGAAATTGCCAAAGGCTCGGCCCGCGGGTCTTCTCCGGCAGATGGTGTCAGCCAATGAACAAACTCCCGCACAAGGGGTTTTGTGAACGCCTTGTATCCAAACCGAGCTATAATTTGCGCGATATGTTCGCGTCGTGTCTGCGGGCGCTGATCATAGACCGCGAGATCGGAGGCGCTGGCATCAACCTGATCTGCAAGAAAGGCCAGCATCACGTCGTTGGCCTGTTCTCCAACATTACGAACCCGCCCGGGATGGCGTAGATAAGCCAATGATACGGCATAGCCCAGACGCGCAGCAGCTGTTCGCTTTCTGGCGACAACCTCGATCTCATCCGGGGTGAGCGTGCAATACATCGCGACTTCTCGATCCTTCGAGGGTGGTGCCATCAGCCGAGACCAAAAACTTGCCGTCAATATTTGTCGCCGTGCCATAAAATACCCTCTTTTGTCCCAAGTCCGTGAAACGCTCGTTAGGCGGAACGACCCGTTCCGTCCGCCAATATGGCTTGACAACGGGAAGTCGGACAAGTTGATTTATGGACAGGAAAACGGACAAGGCTATCTTCATGGCTCTGATTGGATATGCGCGGATCTCGACCACTGAGCAAAAGCTGGAACCGCAGGTGGATGCGCTCAAAGCTGCGGGCTGCGAAACTGTGTTTGAAGATGTCATCTCCGGCGCCAAAGCCGAACGCCCTGGCCTGAATAATGCCCTGGCCTTTCTGCGCAAGGGCGACACGCTTTTGGTCTGGAAACTCGACCGTCTGGGCCGCTCCATGAAGCACCTGGTGGAAACAGTGACAGACCTCGGCGACCGCGGTGTTGGCTTCAAATCCCTGACCGAAGGCGTGGACACAACAACTACCGGCGGCACTTTGGTGTTCCATCTGTTCGGTGCGCTTGCCGAGTTTGAGCGTGACCTCATTGTCGAGCGCACGCAGGCCGGATTGAAGGCTGCTGCAACGCGCGGCAGAAAAGGAGGGCGCAAGCCTGTCGTCACGCTCAAGAAGCTGGAGCAAGCCAAAGCCCATATCAGCGATGGATTGACCGTCCGAGAGGCCGCAGCGCGCCTCAAAATCAGCAAAACAAGCCTCTACAATGCCCTCAGAGGTCAGAAACCCGACTGAAACCGCGAATGTTCCCGTAAAGTTCGCACGAGCCGGACGATAACGTCACTTTTATGCAGTGACCCCTCATACCCGCGCCAGCCTTTGCGTCTTCCTTGGCCACCCGGAACACTGTGTGCTTGTCGCTGTAAAAGGCGACGGGGCGACCGTGTTCGAGCAGATAGCTTTCTAGTGCTTCGAAATAGCTGAACGTACTCTCTGACCTCACGAACCTCAGTTCCATCAGCGTACTGGTGGCATCGTCGATAAAGACGAGCAGGGTGCAAGGGCCAGCACGATCCTCAAACCAACGATGATCCGAGCCGTCGATCTGGATCAACTCGCCGAAACATTCCCGGCGTAGACGCGGCTGGTGAAACCGACGGCGCTGCTTGCGCGAAAGCCAGATACCATCTTCAACCATCCACTTGCGAAGCGTCTCGCGAGAGACTTTGAAGCCATGATATTCCGCCAGCATCTCAGCGGCAAGCGTCGGCCCAAAATCCGGGTAGTTCTCCTTGATCAGGCTCAGCGCATAGTCCCGTTTGGCCTGATGGATCAGGTTGTTCGGCGACTTCCCACGCGCTTTATGCCGGATCGCAGGTGCACCATCCTGACGATACCGCTTCAGCAATCTGAAAATCTGTCGACGCGTCAGGTCCAGCATGTTGGCCGCGTTGTCGACGCTCAACCGACCATCATCGACCTGCGCCAAAACCTCCACACGGTTCAACTCGCGCTCGCTCATCATCACCCATCCCATATCCGCTCATCCTCACATCGTTTGCGAGGAGAGTGACACTTCTGCTTTGCTCTGGGGTGACATTATCGCTTTGCGCGTACAGTTCCTTTTTGCATAATAAGGTTTATGTTAAATGAGTTCCCGAAAAATACGCTGTTGCGAGGCAAACACCCTGTGTAAGATTGATTATATTCCAAAAGCTGAAGCGCAATCAGTTCAGCGATGATAGCATGCCTAAGCACCATGGATACCTCGGTGCGACTGACTAGATGATGACGGCAGACCGCATTCATCACTGCAGAACCCAACACCCGCAAAAGAGCCCCGAGCGGGGACACTTTGGGTAGCACAGCACAAACCCGCAAACTCTTGCTATGAATGAGGGAGCCTCGGGGGGCAGGTCGGCGGTAGGAAAGAGGACAACTTGGACTCTCGAAGATTAATGCAACAGACACAACATAGATGAGGCTCACGTCGCACCAGAGCTAGAGCCGTCCGGTCAAATCTGCCATGAGTAGAATTGTAAGCCGTTCGCGATCTATGCGATAATGCTTAGCTATCGTAAATTAGCTGATTGAGAGACTTATTTGGACCCGACAATACTTGAGGACTTCGCAAACGCGGCTGCAAATGAAGTTGCCAAGTTTAAGTTTGGTGTGATCCTCTCGCCAACTCGACTGCTCGTGGACGATTATGCCGTCGCCAATTTGAATTGGTCGCACATTCCTTATGGACGTGAAAAGATTGAACAAGTCCCTGACGATCAGCGTGGAATCTATGCCTTCGTCATATGTAACGATAACGGCATCCTGCCGCCTCATAACTATGTGATGTATATTGGCATTGCTGGTCGAAATTCCGATCGATCGCTAAGAACGCGGTACAAAGATTATTTAAACGAGAAGTCCGTTCTCAAAAGAGCCAAGATCGCACGCATGATTGGCACATGGCGAACAGTTCTGCGCTTTTACTTCGCGCCTGTTGGTGCAGAGGTTGACTCAGATGCTCTGGAAGCAATCGAAGAGACACTGAATAACGCGCTAATGCCACCATTCTCACAGGGCGATCTAGCAGTTGACCTAAAAAAGAAAAGGAGTGCTTTCCAATGAGCAAGGCGAAAAAGAGGAACGCAATAGTTCTGCCCGCTCTGCGGGGAGTTATGGGGAATTGGGTTTACTATTCGGCCCTCATGGACATCAGCGAAGTTAGCGCCCGTGTGTCATTCGCGGATGAAATCCATCAAAATGATAAATTGTCTGATATGATACAACGGCGGTTGAAGGCAACGCGAAGCAAAGAAATTGCTGATTATATTCACGACCAACCAGAACCTGTCTCTTATACACATCTCCGAGCCCACGAGACGCTACGCTATCTCG
>OLHL01000528.1_pt1 | contig 17638 bp, 12 predicted proteins | sample 1609441 | NCBI WGS metagenome assembly OLHL01 (sample SAMN05416833, study PRJEB24817) | seawater metagenome | isolation source: Sea water | place: Canada:Atlantic | collected 2013-07 | reverse complement strand
TCGTGGGCTCGGAGATGTGTATAAGAGACAGGGATCGGTCTGGCTGATGATGTCGAACTGCCCGTCGGCTGTGATCTCGCCAATGAGGACGGGCTTGGACAGGTGGTGGTTCACCAGCATCTCGGCGGTGCCGCCTGTCAGGTTCGGGAAGGTCTGCCCGTACATGGCGCTGCGCACGGCATCGACATCGGTGGTCCCGGCTTGTTCAACCGCGTTCACCCACATGTTAAAGCCGATGTAATGCGCCTCCATCGGGTCGTTCGTCACGCGCTTGTCGTCGCCGATAGATGTTTTCCACTGTTGGATAAATTCGGCATTCGCGGGGGTATCTGCGGACATAAAGTAGTTCCACGCTGCCAGATGCCCGACAAGGTTTGACGTATCGAGACCTGACAGCTCTTCTTCGCCGACCGAGAACGCAACAACCGGAATATCGTCAGCCGACACATCCGCCGCGGCGAGTTCCTTGTAAAAGCCGATGTTCGCGTCGCCGTTGATGGTCGATACAACGCCGACCTGCTTGCCGTCCTCGCCCAGTGCCACAACATCGCCCACGATCGTTGCCCAATCGGATTGACCGAATGGTGTGTAGTTCACAAAGATGTCTTCTTCGGCAATGCCCTTGGACATCAGGTAGGATTTGAGGATGTTATTGGTGGTACGCGGGTACACATAGTCGGTGCCGAGCAGTGCGAATTTCTCGACGCCCAGTTCTTCGAGGAAGTAATCCACCGCAGGAATCGCCTGCTGGTTGGGGGCGGCACCGGTGTAGAACACGTTCTTGGACGATTCCTCACCCTCATATTGCACGGGGTAGAACAGCAGACCGTTCAGCTCTTCGATGACGGGCAGCACGGATTTGCGCGACACGGATGTCCAGTTGCCAAAGATCACGTCGACTTCGTTCACGGTCAGCAGCTCGCGTGCTTTCTCAGCAAACAATGGCCAGTCAGAGGCAGGGTCAACCACGACCGCCTCGATCTCGCAGCCCAATACGCCACCCTTTTCGTTCTGCGCGTCGATCAACATCAGCATGGTGTCTTTCAACGTCGTCTCGGAAATCGCCATGGTCCCCGACAGCGAGTGCAGCACGCCGACCTTGACCGGATCGGCACAATCCTGCGCCATCACCAGCGAGGTGGAGCCCATCAATGCAGCGGTCGCGCAGGCGGCGAGTTTGGTGAATGTTGTCATCTTCTATCCCCTGTTGGCGCTGCTACCCCGCGCGTCAGAACGCACTTTTCCGGGGCCCCCAAGCACGTTAGACAGGAGGCGCAGCATATTGTTGTGATCGTCGCATGGCTTGTTACATCTGCCAGGATCGCTTGCCGTGCGACGGTGTTGCCTGTGTCGGCACAAGGCCAAGATGCCTAGGGCAGTGGCGGAGTCGCTAGAAAAAATGGCATGTCACAGGACACGCCCCTAGCCGCGCCTCATTTTTTGGCACCAAAGATCGGGATCGCTTAAAATGTAACCGGCAGGCACACGGCTGCGGGGAAAGGCGCGCGACAAGCGCGCGCCAGCACCTTCGCCTTAGGGGGTGACGCGCGCGGCGGAGGTCGCCTGCCACGCCCGCAACATCGGCAGCGCACAAAGGGCGACCCCGATGAGGAAGGACAGGCTGTAGCCCAAACCGGCCAGATCGTTCTGCGGCATGGCGATCAGCACGCCGCCAAAGAACAGCGCCACCCGCATCGGTAGCGCCCCACGGCCTTCAATCGGGCCGACAAGGCTGATGTAACCCTGCAGCGCCGCCGAAATCAGGGTCACTCCGATCATCGCACAGCTAAGCGCGACGACGACCTCCCACGCGGGGGCCTGACCAATCAACGCAGGGTTCAGCACAAAGAAGAAGGGCGCGATATAGATGACACCGCCAAGGCGCATCGCCTCGAACCCCGTGGCAATCGGGTTGGACACCGCCATGGTAGAGGCCGCAAAAGCGCCAAGCGCGACCGGAGGTGTGATGTAGCTGACCATGCCCCAGTAGAGAATGAACAGATGCACTGCCAGTTGGTTCAGCCCGCCGGCCTCAAGCGCGGGGGCCAGCACCACCGCAAGGAAGATATAGCAGGCGGTCACCGTCATCCCCATGCCAAAGATAAAGGCGGTGATCGCCCCCATCAGCAACAGGATCAACGTGCTGTCGCCGGCAAGAAACACCAGCTCGTTCACCAATGTGCCCGCCAGCCCCGTGGCCGAGAACGACCCCACGATCAGCCCGACGCCCAGCAGGATCGCGGTCAGTTCTGACAGCCCCATGCCGACACCGACGATCATATTGCCAAGGCGGCTCAGGTTCAGACGATGGCTGGCGCGGAACTGGTTCACCACCAACAGCAGCGCCGTCGCATAGAAGGGCGCAGAGGATTCCTGCCGCAGCCCGATCATCATATAGAGCAGCAGCGCGAAGACGAAGATATAGGGCCAGCCTTCGATCATCACCTGACGCAGGCGCGGAAGGTCAGGCTTGGGCAAACCCCGCAGCCCGCGTTTCGCGGAATAGGCGTCGATCTGGGCAAACAGCCCCCAGTAGAACAGAATGCTCGGAATGGCGGCGGCCAGCGCGATTTCGACATAGGGGCGTGACAGGAAGGACGCCATGACAAAGGCCGTCGCCCCCATGATCGGCGGCATCAATACCCCGCCAGTCGAGGCGCAGGCCTCTGTCGCGGCGGCGGTCTTGGCCGAAAATCCGGTCTTGCGCATCGCGGGGATCGACACCGCCCCCGTGGTCAAGACATTTGAGATGACAGAGCCGGACATCGACCCCATAAAGCCGCTGGCAAAGATAGACACTTTCGCCGCGCCCCCGCGGTAGCCGCCCACGAGCCCAAGCGCCAGATCATTGAAAAACTGCCCGCCGCCTGTCCGTTGCAGCACCGCGCCGAACAGGATGAAGCCGATGACAACACCGCCGAACGCCTTCATCGGAATGCCGAAAGAGCTTTCGGCGGAATAGATATGGTAGGACACCGTTTGCAGAAACGTGCTTTGAAAGCCCGAAAACGGGTCCGGCACGTGGCCCGCGAATGTCGGGTAAAAGGCAAAGAGGGTGACGATCAGGAACAGCACCAGCCCCCCTGCCCGCCGCGTTGCCTCCAGGATCAGAAAGAAGAATATGACCGAGACATATTGCGCCGTTTCAGGGGCTGCATATTCCCACCCCTGCGACAGGTTCTGCTGCGCGGTCTGCGCCAGATAGCCCGTGGTCCCGACCGAAGCGGCAAACAGCACCCAGTCCAGCAGTGTCGGCTCCCCCCCCTTGCCGCCGCGGGCCTGAAAGATCAGGAACGTCAACGCCAGGAACATCCCCCCGAGGATATACAGATACCGCCCGTCGATCAGCACAATCCCGAAAAGCTGAAGGTTGAACAGCTGGTTGACCACCAGCACCAGCGACAGCAGCGTGGTGATCACCACGACCCAACGTGCCACCCCCGAGATCCGCTCCGCCGGGGTGGCACCGTCAATCGCCACCTCCTCGAACTTCGGCTGCGGGGCGCGCAATGTATCGGGATCGGTCATAAAAACGCTTTCATATTAGGGGGTACGGGCCGGTGAGCGGCACAGCAGGAACGGGCCGGCACCATGACCAGCCCGCCCCGAACTTTCGAAAGGTTTAGAAAACGACAGAGAACCCGCCGTCTGCCAAGGCCTTGCGGCGCGCCTCGGACCAGGCGGCTTCCCAGTCAGAGGGGTTGGATGCTTTCGTCGCTTCCCATGCCGCGGCCAGCGCTTCTTGGCGTTTCACAAGTTTGTCGTTATGCGCCTGCGCGGTGTCGGACCAAGCGCCCACTTCTTCGAAATAGCGGATCGCCCCTTCGTGGTAGGGCACCACCCATTCCATGTTCTGCTTGTCCAGCGCCCAGCCACCGATGCCGGGGGAATTGCCGTCATATTTCGGGAACAGCTCTACCATCGCCTTGGTCATATTATAGACCAACGCTTCGTCCGTGGCAGCAATCGAGGTCAGCACCGGATAGGCATAGCCCGCGCCCTGATAGCCGTCGGTCCCGTCGATGGTGGCCCCGACCTTGGCTTTGTTCAGCGTGAAGAAGGGGGCAATTTCCTGCATGCGGGCGAAACCCTCGGTGTCGTCGGGATCAATCGGCGGCCAGAACAGCCCGCGCGGCCCCGCTTCGGCCTCATATGCCTTGCCCGAGTTGGTCGACGCAAAAGCCGCATCGACCTGCCCTTCGATCAGGCCGGTCCAGCTGGCCCCGAACCCCCCGAAATCAACCCGCTCCACATCGTCCCATGTCAAGCCGCCATAGGCCAGATAGGCTTCGGTGTTCACGTTCAACGCAGGGGCACCCACGATATAGGACACGCGCTTCCCCTTGAGGTCGGCATAGGTCTCGATCCCCAGATCGCCCGCGACACCGACCGCAAGGTTGATCGCGCCGCCGTTGTTCGCCAGCAGCACGCGGATCGGCTGCGGGCCCCAGTTTTCGGCCCCGAAATCAAACACACCTTCCTGCGCCATAAAACTACCGCCCACACCCGTGGCCGAGAATTCAACCCGCCCCTGGCGCAATGGCTCTGTGCGCGACACGTCGTTCTTGCCCGGCAGCACGCGCAAGTTCACCCCCGCCGCATCTTGCAACGCAGCACCGATTGCCACGGCCTGATTATAGCCCGCCGACCCGGTGTCATAGGCTGTCCAGCTCAGTTGACGCGGCAGGTCCAGATCCTGCGCGAACCCCATGGAAGCCGTGAACCCAAATGCCACGACCGTCGTCTTCAATACGTTCATATCTTTCCTCCCAGAAATTCCTGCGGCGCAAAACATTCGCGTTTGCGGCAGGGTTAGCGGCCCGTTTTCTTGTGAAACGTGGTTCCGCCCTGTGGAAAAGGATAAGAGCGCGCCTTTCCTTGAGTCAACAAAAGACCGCGAGAGGCGCGATTGCGCAGGGTGACGTCAATCAGAGGTAGAGCAGAGATGTTCTGACGCGGGAACACCCGCCTTGCGCGCCGCCTCCGACAGTTGCACCAATGTGCCTGGATCCAGCGGAATACCCTTGGCCGATCGCTCTGCCGTACTGCGCCTTTCGGGGTCGCCGGGGAATTGCACCCCCGGCGATCCGGGCGCTGCGGGGGATGCCTTGACCCAATCTGTATAGCTGTCCACATCCACACCAAAGCTTTGCGCAAGACCAAAGACATTCGGATCGATCAAGATCGCCATCATGTTGTTCACGATCCGGTCGGGCACCTCGCGCTCGGGCGCATAGGCCCCGCCCCCGCTGAACGATCCACCTAAGATATCCCCCAGCAAGGCAAGCCCGAACCCTTTATGCTGCCCGAAGGCCGTCAACGCCCCGCCAGCACCGTCAAATACCACCGACGGATCACGCGTGGCATTGCCCTGTGCATCAATCAACGCCCCTTCGGGCGCAGGATTGCCGCTAAGCTGAGCGACACGCGCCTTGCCCATGGCGATGGTACTGGTCGCCATATCCAGCACAAACATCGGATGCTTTTCGGTCGCCGGTATCGCCGTGCAATAAGGGTTGGTGACAAAGCGCGCATCACTGCCGCCGAAGGGTGCCACGAGGGGGCGCGCGGACTGAACATTCGCGTAAAGGATGCAGATAAACCCCGCCTCCGCCGCCATGATGCCCCAGTCGCCCAACCGCCCAAGGTGAAAGCTGTTGCGCAGGGACAGCATCGCGAAATGGTGGGTCTGCGCACGATCAATCGCTAGCGTCATCGCCTGCTCTGCCACGATATGGCCAAAGCCACGGTGGCCATCGACTAAGAGGAACGGCCCCTTGTCCTGCACCAGCTCGATATCGGCCGCAGCGTCCAACTGCCCTGCAAGAATACCGTCCACATAGGCGGGTATCATCCCCACCCCGTGGCTGTCATGCCCCGCCAGATTAGCCCCCACCAACCGCGCCGCAACCTTCGCCGCCCGGCCTGCATCCTTCCCTGCATGCGCCAAAATAGCCGTCGCAAAATCCGTCAACCGCCCCGCATCAACCGCCATCGGTCTGTCCTCCCCCAAATATGCTGTCCACGCCGCCTCTCCCAAAGCGAACGCCCCCGATCGCAGCCTCGCGCCAAGAAGCGGAAACTGCAAGCCGGAGGGTCATCGGAAGCGGAAAGAGCCAACGTCGGCCTCTACGGCGGGGAAGTTTTCAACGGAGGGTTTAAACGGCGCCCAGGGGCGGGGAATACTAACGCTTTTTGAACAAGTAGTTAGGCATAAGTGGGACACACAATCCTTCCATTGTTTTACTAGATTTTTCGGAATAATTGTCCCACTAAAACGCGCAGAGACGAAGTGTGCTACCCGAGGAGCCGATCGCTACCTTGGACCGATCATATCCATCCCTGGCAAAATGTTTGGCGAGACAGAGATCACGAGTTTCAGCCTGACCGGTTTGACGCCTTTCGCAATGTTCTGGATGCACCCGCCCCCGGTCGGCATGAACGTTTTAAGGAGCATTGCCCAGCGGCTCTACGCGGCGGCCTGTCTCGTATCGCTGACCCTATTCGGGTCGTGCCGGCGAAAGCGCGCCTGAACGCTACTAGCAAAGCTGGGCACAGCCCGACCTTTCAAAAGCTACTGCATGACTTAGTCAACAACTGAAGCAGTAGAGGCCAACTGCCTGAAGCCCTGAACATAAACTCGCTGATAATCGGCGATGCCTATGCCCGTGTTGTGCGGCTTCTTTCGGTATTTGACACACCTTGAGGATCTGAGCTGATTAGCAAGCCTGGCATCGCGAAAAAGGTGCGCTGGTCTGGCAGACATATGTATTGGTCATTGTTAGGAAAGTGCAGAAATTCCTGCCCACCAAAACAAAGCCCACTCAAGAATACTAAGGACTGAGAGCACAATTTATGGTTGTTATCTGCAAAGCGGATATGCTCTACATGCTTAACAAAGCGTGAGAATTTTCATTAAGGTTATACTAAATGTCATATGCATCCACCAATATTGCCCGTGTCGTTGATCAGATAAACAGTTCACTTTTCCTACCTGCCATTCAGCACCCCTATGTCTGGGAAACGTCCCAGATTACCGCCCTCTTCTGGACCTGTCACGGTTTGATGCCGCTCCTTTGATAGCATTTACTGCACCAAAGGAGACTGACTATGGGACTGAAACGGACGGATGAATTTCGCAAGGATGCGGTGCGCATCGCACTGACCAGTGGGTTGAAGCGCCAGCAAGTTGCTGATGATCTGGGTGTCGGAATGTCGACGCTGAATAAATGGATCACGGCGCACCGGGACACAGATGTGGTCTCGAAAGAGGATTTGGGACTGGCTCAAGAGAATGACCGGCTTCGTCGCGAGGTCCGCATCCTCAAGGAGGAGCGGGACATCTTAAAAAAAGCCACCCAATTCTTCGCGGGTCTAAAGCAATGAGATTTAGATTCATCGAAGAACACATAGATTGCTTTCCAGCGAACCGTTTGTGCAAAGTCGTAGGTGTCAGCTCTCGGGGCTTGCGGGCCTTCCGCAGCCGCCCTGCCAGCCGCAGGCAGCGATCTGATATGGTGACGTTGGCGCACATCAAAGAGCAATCCCGTCTCAGCTTGGGCAGTTATGCACTGCACGGCAGGGTATTGCGCAGCAATGTCCCGAGAGTGGTAGGCCACGGATGACAGAAGAGCTGAAAGAGATCGGTTTGGACATCGGTCACCGCCGTGTTGGCCGATTGATGCGTCGGAACGGCATATCAGTTGTCAGGACACGCAAACACAAGGTCACGACAGACAGTGACCACAAGTTCAATATCGCGCCAAACCTGTTGGATCGCGACTTCAACGCTGATGCCCCAAACCAAAAGTGGGCTGGTGACATCAGTTACATTTGGACGCGTGAGGGATGGTTGTTTCTGGCTGTCATCCTCGACCTGTATTCAAGGCGGGTCATTGGTTGGGCCGTCAGTAACCGCATGAAGCGCGATCTGGCGATCAGAGCCTTGCAGATGGCCATTGCATTCCGGTCACCGCCGAAAGACTGCATCCACCACACGGATCGAGGCAGCCAATATTGTTCTCATGATTATCAGAAGATCCTGCGCCAGCACGGCTTCAAAGTATCGATGAGCGGGAGGGGCAATTGTTACGACTGTGAGTATGGTATTGCGGCTTGATGGCCTGACCCATGTTACGATTGACTGCGTGTCATTGCGTTGACGTGTCGACCATCAAGTCGCCCCGGCAACGGGCGAGATGTGACCTTATAGGAGCCTGACGGGTACGCCCCATCACAGTCCTGTCCCCTCGGATCGGTGCCTGGGCATTCTTAGCAAAGAGGGCATCATGAAGACCACACACCCAGTTATTATCGGCATCGACACGCACAAGGCCAGCCACGTCGCTGTGGCGATTGATACGCAAGGCACCCGCTTAGCGACGCTCTCCATTCCAACCAATCCGAAGGGGTATTTAGAATTGGAGCGTTGGTCTCAGTCTCTTGGGAAAGTTCAGGCATTCGGGATTGAAGGCACCGGTTCTTACGGCGCAGGTCTTTCGCGATCGTTGCTCGCCCACGGCCACAATGTCATTGAGGTCACGCGTCCAAATCGGCAACTGCGATACACGCAGGGCAAGACAGATAGTTTGGACGCGGAAGGTGCCGCACGTTCCGTTCTTTCTGGGCAAGCTACGGCACGACCGAAGACACAGACGGGGTCATCAGAAATGATTCGCCATCTAAAGATTGCACGTGATACCGCAGTTAAATCGCGCTCGCAGGCAATGGTCACCCTGAAAACACTGATCATAAATGCACCCGCCGATTTGCGCGACGCACTGAATCATATCCGTGGGAAAATCGCACTAATCCGGCACATCGCCGCCTTTCGACCTGGTGATATCGACAATCCATTGGCCTCTGCTAAAGCCGCCATGCGTGCATTGGCGCGTCGTTGGCTGTGGCTGCACGAAGAGATTATTGCGCACGATAAGGAACTGGAACGGCTTGTCACAGAACGCGCACCAGAGTTAATGGCATCCCACGGCATTGCCACTTTGACGGTCGCACAGATGCTGATCCTCGTTGGCGATGATCCAACACGCATTCGATCAGAGGCTGCCTTCGCTAAGCTTTGCGGGGTTTGTCCCATTCCGGCATCGAGTGGGAAAACACATCGGTTCCGACTGAACCGGGGCGGCAATCGCCAGGCCAATGCTGCCCTCTATCGTGTTGCCATTGTCAGGATGCGAAGCCACGAACCGACACTGGCTTATGTCAAGAAACGCACAAAAGACGGGAAGAGCAAGAGCGAGATTATTCGTTGCCTAAAACGCTACATCGTGCGCGAAATTTATAGCCAGCTTTGCGTCCCAAAATCGTCCCAGATCAAGGCTTGACGAATATAGGAGCTTCAACGCTGCCGTTGAGACGTTCTTCAAAACCATCAAGGCTGAACTGATTTGGCGGCACCCTTGGAAGACGCGGCGGAAGGCTGAGATGGCCGTCTTCGAATACATCAATGGCTTCTACAATCCGCGTCGCCGCCACTCAGCACTGGGCTGGAAAAGCCCCGTCGCTTTCCAAAGGAAAGTGGCTTAAACGAGCACTTGGGGCGGCACAAAACCGTGACAGGTCCACATAGTAGGTTTTTGACAATATAGCGCCGATTAAGTTCCGGCCGGAAATCGGCCGCCCTGGTGCAGAGTGGTTGGGGCAGTGCAGTTGTAGTTCTATATCCCATGGATGTGTGCCTTCTGGGTTTGGGGGGCGGCATCATCGCTACCCCTTCTCAGAGAACATTGTTCCGATTGGGCCCGGACAAAAATTAAAACGAAAAAAAGAGTTATCCCGGACGGACGGACAGGCCCCAAGCCCCTTGGGGGGTCTTGGGGCCTGTCCGTCCGTCCTTGGCAATCCGCCAATGACTTGGCCAGTCGTCCAGACCCCAAATACTGTGGGCGTATTTGTGGGGTGAACTGTTGATCATGTCCAAAAAGTATTGATATAATAATAATATGGGATGGATGTTGAACGGACACCTCGTCCGCCATTATCCCACCTATCCATCACGCCTCTCCCCAATTCCGCGCCTGTCGTGGAACCGTCACCTTTGCGTTACGCGGCTGTTACCAGAATCGCGCATCAGGGGCCGTCTTTAACGGAGAGCCCTTATGAAACACCCTATTCTTCCTCTTGCCTTGTCCCTTCTGGCCGTCCCCGCTGCCGCGCAAGAGACGTTTGATGCCACGCTTGCGGGCCATGCCTACCTGCCTGCGCTGAGCCTTGTCGCGCCGCCTGCGGATGCGCCGAAGGATGCGTGGATCAGTGGTAAATTCACTGGTGGCGCGCGCAATGGCGTGCCGATGTCGGTGCCGGGCAATACGGGCGGGCTGCATGGCAAACGGCTGACGGGGCTGAACCTGCCCTTCATTGGCCAGCCGTTGCAGGGGTTTTCCGGTTTCGCGATGAACCGTGCCGAGGATGGGTCGGTCTATGTGCTGACGGACAACGGCTTTGGCTCCAAGGCGAACAGCCCCGATACGCTGTTGTTCTTCAGCCGGATGGACGCTGATTTCGACACAGGTGAGGTCGAGATCAAGGAAACGGTTTTTCTGCATGATCCCGATTTCAAAGTGCCCTTCCGCATTTCCTATGGCGGGACAGACAGCCGCTATCTGACCGGCGCGGATTTCGATCTGGAGAGCATCCAGCGCGTCGGCGACAGCATCTGGATCGGCGAGGAGTTCGGCCCCTATCTGATCGAGGCCACATTGGACGGGCGGATCAAGGGCGTCTATCCGACGATGGTGGATGGTGTTCAACTGAAAGGGCCGGACACGCCCGGTATCTCGGCCACATCGGTGAAGGGCACGGATTGGACCGTGCTACGCTCGGGCGGGTACGAGGGCATGGCGCTGCAGCCTGAAACGGGTTTGCTGTGGGCCATGCTCGAGAAACCTCTGCTGGCTGCGAGCGGCGAGAACGAAGGTGATTTCCTGCGCGTCATGGCCTTTGACCCCGAGGCACGCGACTGGACGGGCGAGGGCTTCAAGTTCAAGCTGGCCGAAGGCGCCACGGCGATCGGTGACTTCAACTTCATCGACGAGACCCGCGCGCTGGTGATCGAACGTGACAATGGCGAGGGCGAGCCTTCGTTGAAATGCGCCGGTGATCCGCGGGCAGATTGTTTCCCGAACCCCGCGATGGTCAAGCATGTGGTCCTGATCGATACCGCCGATGTGGATGCAGAGGGCTATGTGCGCCGCATCGGCCAGATCGACCTGATGAACATCGCCGACCCCGAGGGTAAGGCCCGCATCGAAACCGATGGCGGCGAGGCAGGGCGGTTCAGCCTGCCGTTCTTCACCATCGAGGACGTGATGCGGGTGGACGAGACGCATATCATGGTCGCCGTGGACAACAACCTGCCGTTCTCATCCGGGCGCAAGCTGGATGCCGCTGCAGATAACGAAGTGGTGCTGCTGAGCGTGCCCGAACTGCTGGCCGCGCAGTAACCCGACGCGCCCCTGTCGCAAAGGATGCCGAGGGGGCGTTTCACACCCTAGACACACCCCAGGCCCCGCCATTGCCCGCGCATCCCAACCTTTGGGAGGATGCCGGTTGATGTGCGGGGCTTTGCCGTGTCAGAAAAAGCGAGCGCCCGCCGGATGGCATCGCCGTTCCCTGACACCCGCGCCTTGGGACAGGGCACAGGGATGGTACGGTGGGCCTTGGTAAAAGGATCTCCCCCATGACGTTTCAGATCGGCATTGGCCCGAATAATCGCAAATCCGCCTATTTCGACGCGACCGTCGCAGAGGGTGTGGCTTGTTTCTCGGTCTATAATCACATGTTCATACCAGCGCATTACGGCGACCCCGAGGGGGAATATGACGCGCTGATGAACGGTGTGGCCATGTGGGATGTCGCGGCGCAACGGCAGGTCGAACTGTCCGGGCCGGATGCGGCGCGGCTGATCCAGTATCTGACCACGCGCGATATGTCGAAAACCCGGATCGGGCAGGGGCGCTATGTGCCCATGTGCGACCATCAGGGGCGGCTTATCAACGACCCCGTGCTGCTCATGCTGGCGCAGGATCGCTATTGGCTTTCGATTGCGGACAGTGACATCGCCCTATGGGCCAGCGCCATCGCGGCAGAGCGCGGGTGGGACGTGACTGTGGCTGAGCCAGACGTATCCCCGCTGGCGGTTCAGGGCCCCAAGGCCGAGGCGGTGATCACCGCGTTGTTCGGCGACTGGGTGCGCGATCTGAGGTATTTCGGCTTCAAGCAAACGCAGCTGGGGGATATCCCGCTGGTGCTGGCGCGGTCGGGCTGGTCGAAACAGGGCGGCTTCGAGATGTATCTCCAGGACAGCAGCCGCGGGGGGGAGCTATGGGCAAAGGTAAAGGCCGCAGGCGCGCCCTTTGGTATCCGCCCCGGTGCGCCCAATGACCTTGAACGGATCGAAAGCGGACTGGTGTCCTATGGTGCGGATGGTCGTCTTCAGACCAACCCTTGCACCCCGTATGACATCGGCCTGGGCAAGCTGGTCGATCTTGAGACCCCCGAGGATTTTATCGGCAAAGAGGCGCTGCGCCGTATTGCCGATGAAGGCGCACAACGGGAAAGGTCAGGCTTTGTCATCGCGGGCGCGCCACTGACGGGGGCGGCACATTCGATTCCCGTGCTGGACGATAAAGGCCAGCCGCGCGGCGTGCTTAGCGACTACGTCTATTCCAAACGTTTCGAGGTTAATATCGGCGTCGGGATGATCGCATCGGATGCAAAGCAAGCGTCGCTCCACGTCGTCATTGGGGGCGAGGCCCGCAACGCAACCCTGCGCAGCCTGCCATTTGAAAGCTGACCTTAGGCGGTGATCCCGCCGTTATGGCAGGATCACCCGCACGCCGGGAATTTCCTGAATGCGCGCAACGTCTTCGTCGTAAACCTCTGTCATCTCTTCGACCAGCTCTTCGGTCCAGCTGGGCATGTCCAGCTCTTCCTCAAGCGCGTCGTCGATCACGTATTTGTCCAGAAACGCCGCGATCACTCGCGGGTGCTCTGCCGTTGTCATCTCGGGATGCGAGGCGAGATAGGATTTGAACCGTTTCATACCTTCGGGGCGCATGATCGTTTCCAGCAGGTCGAATTCCCCGTCCAACGGCGCCATCGTGGGCAGGCCCGCCATCTCGCGCATGATCTGCCCCCAGATCAGGGGGGCGTCTTCGTTGCACCATACGGTCACGGGAATCTCGGGCGCAGAATCACGTAGCAGCGCCAGCGTGTCGGACCAGCGCACATCCAGCGGATCCTTGTCGCCCCAGAACTGCGGCGGAGATTTATCGGCCGACACACCATACAGCACCGGCAGCAGGGTCGCGGGATTGCGGATGCCCATGAAAATCTGCAGTTCATCCTCGGGGAAAAGCTGCGCCATGCGCATCATCCGCACAGGGGCGGCGGGATAAAGCATCCCTTCAACAACCGCCGTTGCAGGGGTGCGAAAGAAGTTCGCGTCGGAAAAGATCACCCGATCCGCGTCAGAATCCCCCATGACCGCGTCCAGCAAGACATCCCGCGCCCCGTCCGAGGCGGATGTTTTATACATCGCATTCAACGTATCGCGAAACAGACCACGATAGGTTGCGGGGCTCGGCACATGGGTGCCCGCCTGCGCCAAAAGATCGTGGTTCGACTGGAGGCTTTTCAGCAGCCTGTCTTCTTCGGTGTAATGGGCACCTGTGTGCAAAATCAACTGCATGAACGTCTTCTCACCCTTACTGATACCGGCTTTCCAATAGCCTTTCCTGCGACTTGTGTAAAACTGCAAAAAATTGACATTTCCCCTCTTGCACGGCCCGCAGCAATCTCTTAAACGCTCCCTCAGTGCCCCTATAGCTCAGCTGGTAGAGCAACTGATTTGTAATCAGTAGGTCCGCGGTTCGAGTCCGTGTGGGGGCACCACTTCTTCCCTGATTTCAATACATTGACAGCGTTACGCCTCGCCGCATCCGCGATGCATTTCCCACATTTGTGCGTGCCTCACTGCTTGGCCAGCGGTAGGGGGATGATGTTTGATTTTCGTTTCATCCGCGCAAACTCCACCTGGGCGGCGTCTTTGCAGGTGGGGCAGATGGAATAGCTTTTGGCGAAGTTATCCGCATCTGGCGGGGTGCGCAGATCGATCCATTTGTCGCCGATCTGGAATGCGCAGCAGACCGAACATCGCGTGGTATCGTAGTATTCCTCGAAGGCGCTGACCGTAGGGTGAGGGGGGCTGGTGATCGCGTGGACAAGCATACTGCCGATGGTCAGGCTATCGTCGGGGGAGGGCCAGATCGTCAGCCGGTACAACCGCCGCACATCCGGCCCGTCACAGCGGTAAAGGATACTGAACAGTTGCTGTTCGATCCGGCAGGCCTGAAACACGCCGAACAGATAGGTACGGGTGTTGGCCCCTTCGACGAAATCCCAAATCTCCCGCCCCAGCACATGGGTAGAGGTCGCCCCCGGCGCGTCATTCTCTATGGCGAAGGAGTCCCATTCGGACCCGACAGAGATGATCCGATCCTTGCTGTCCACGACATAGCTGTTTGTCTTGAGGTCCAATGAAAATGCCCTTGGAAAAATTTCAGGTCATAAACAGGATCATCGTTACGCTAGGTCATCATAAGCGCGAAACCGGCGCTTGCCCAAATATTTATCGTTAGAATTTAAAGTACCGCGCCCCTCTGCGCCTCAAGCCGTCTTCTGCATATCGGTCGCGCCGGTGCAGGGCAGCGTCAGACTGAAGGTGCTGCCAACGCCCAGTTTGCTTTCCAGTGACAGCGATCCGCCGTGCAGCTCTGCCAGCTGCTCGGAGATGGCCAGCCCCAGCCCCAAACCGCCGTTTTGCCGTGTCATGGACCCGTCAACCTGTTGGAAACGCTGGAACACGCGGCTGGCGTCCTCCTCAGCGATGCCGTTGCCGGTGTCGGTGACGCTGAACACGATCTCGTCGGCGGAATGTAGCATCGAGAGGTGGATTTTGCCTTCGCTGGTGAATTTGATCGCATTTGTAATCAGATTGTACAGGATTTGTTTGACGCGCACCTTATCCGCTACGGTAGCAGCAGGGCCGTCGCCGGCATAGGTGAGGGTCAGCCCCTTTGCCTCTGCAGCGGGTTGCAGTTCTTGCGTGACCGTACGGGCGATCTCGTCCAGCTGGGTGGGGGCCATGTCCAGCTCTAGCTGGCCGCGGGACACTTTGGTCCAGTCCAGCAGATCTTCGACAAGGCGGATCATATGCTGCGATGATTCCGCGATTCCGGCACCCTGATCGGTGATGAACTTCTGATACTCTATCGCGGCGGCAGCCGATTTCGGACAGCCGCTGCCATCGGCGGTCAGCGCCGACATTAATCGCTGCGCCTGAGGCATCTTATCACTGTGCCGCATGAACGACGCACGGCCAAAGATCACGGTCAGCGGGGTGCGCAGCTCGTGGGATACGTTGTTCAGGAACTCGGTCTTCTCGCGGTCGGCGGCTTCAGCGGCTTCTTGCGCGCGCTTCTCGGCGGTCACATCCGTCCAGATGCCGACGGTATAGCCGTGGGGGGTCTTTGCCTCTGTCACCTTGAGCCAATTGTCGTTGCCGATGTCTTGCAAGAACGCCTGACCCGGATTGCGGAAACGTTGCAGCCGCTCGCGTACCCAGGCCTGTTTGCTTTTCGAGCCGCTGAGGCTTTCGGTGCGGTTGGCCCAGTTGACCACAAGCTCTCCCATGGTGGCACCGGGGACGATCAGATCGGCGATCTGGGGATGATAGTCACGGTACTTCTGGTTCACCACCATCACCCGTTCCTTGTCGTCAAACGCGATAAAGCCTTCGTCGATCGCGTCGATGGCCTCGGCCAGCAGGGCGTGGGCGTTGGTCTGGTTCAGCGCCAACCGGCGGAAGGCCAACAGCACACCCAGCAGGAATATGGCGGAAATGAGGGCGAAACCCACCAGGTTCCGGCTTTGTGGTGAATAGGCGGGCCATCCCGCGGCGGGGCGCACGGCGGCTTCCCATGTGGTGCCCAGAACGTTGAACGTGGTCACGACGGGCTTGTCTTTCAGCGCGCTCAACCGGTGATCGGGCAGGGCCTCTACCAGACCGGAGGCTTTGAGCGGGTGCAGCTCGAAACTATATTGCGCGGGGTCCGAGAAATCATGTTGCGGGGCTTGCAGCAGACCTTCCTGATCCATCACGACAGAGATGACGCCCCAGAATTGATCGGTGTTCAGTTCGGCGTTCGGCAGGAACACAGGGTAGTGCATGATATAGCCGGTGCCGCCCTGCACAAGGTTTACGCGGTCATCCACAACAGGCGCGCGGGTGCGGTAAGCTTGGGCCACGCTCGCCATCTGGGCGGGCAGTTGCCAGTATTTGACGCCGATCGTCTCGCGGTTATCGGTTTGCGGGAAACTGTGTGTAATCGACAGGTTAGGGGCCAAAGCGACGGCAATCACGTCAGGGTTGTGGCGTTGCAGGTCGCTCACGGTACGCGCGATCTGACGCTCGTTGATCTCACCCGCCACAGCAAGCGTATTCTCGATGTTCTTGGCCACCAGCACGGCTTCGAAAAAACGCAGCTGGATCTGGTCGGCCACCGAATGCAGGGCCTGTTCCACCTCAAGGCGCAGCGCGGCGAGGTGATTGTCGCGGTCGAGCTTCACAATAGAATAGGCAATCCCGCCGATACTTGCGAGCAGGACAATCGTCAAAACGACGAATACCTTAGAGGCTAAATACCCCGTGAACTTATTGAGCAAAGTGCCACCCTCTTCCGTCCAGCCAGGCCGCCGCACGACTTTCTGTCGTTGCTGGTTTGCCTGCCTTTGTCCCCTTTATTGACTGCATCATTGTTTATCGAACGGACAAAATACGGGCGCAATCGAGGCATTTTGTAGACTTTTGCCCAAAGCGGTCATGCCGGTTACTTTCAGGCGTTTTCGGGGGTGATCACGGGGGTGCGATGCTGTCGAAGCGCTAGGGCAAGCCCGTCCTTGGGGGCTGCATCGGTGATCAGTTGGCCTAGATGCTTTAGCGGGGTAACCTGCGTCAGGTGACGTTTGCCGAACTTGCTGGCGTCGATCAGGAAATGCGCGGCGCGGCTTTGGTCCAGCATGGCGCGTTTCACCTCCGCAAAGCCCGCGATGGCCTCGCTCACGCCGGTTTCATCCAGCGCGGAGGCTCCAAGAAAACATGCGTCGACATTGAAACCGCGCAGAAAGTCGCAGGTGGCAGTGCCGGTCAGCGCGGCCTCTGCATTCATATAGTCGCCGGGGGTCATGACCACCCGCACCCTGTCGGAGGCCCCCAAGATCATCGCGACCTGCAGGCTGTTGGTTAATACCGTCGCCGTCACGCCGGAAAGGGTCAGCGCCCGCGCGAATTCCATCATCGTGGCGCCTGCGTCGATCATCAGGGTTTGCCCGTCTGTCACCCGTTTTGCGGCAAGCTGCGCCATCTGGCGACGTTCATCCACATGTTCGCGTTGACGTTCATCCAGCACGCTTTGCGCCCCCGGCGCGCGGGGGGAGGCCCCGCCGTAGGATTTCTGCAAAAGCCCCTGCGCGCTGAGCTCGGCAATATCGCGGCGGACGGTTTCGGTGGTCACATCAAAGCTGGCCGCAAGGTCCGACACCCGCACATGCGGGGCAAGGC
>OLHL01000523.1_pt1 | contig 17722 bp, 16 predicted proteins | sample 1609441 | NCBI WGS metagenome assembly OLHL01 (sample SAMN05416833, study PRJEB24817) | seawater metagenome | isolation source: Sea water | place: Canada:Atlantic | collected 2013-07 | reverse complement strand
TGGGCTCGGAGATGTGTATAAGAGACAGGGAGGACTCCCTGTGAGAGAAGCAGCGGTTTATCCGCCACGGGTTTGGTGTCAGTTTCGTGAATAACACAAGAATAACCATATCAAAGCGTGTAATTCTTGCCATTACATTTAGTATATCTTATCTTGAGGTATGGATACACGTCAGCTTGAGACTTTATTGGCCATTAGCCAGCACGGCGGCTTTGCCGCGGCGGCGCAGGCCGTGAACCTGACCGCCTCTGCCGTCAGCCAGCAGATCGCGGCGCTAGAGGCAGAGATTGGCACACAGTTGTTCGACCGCACCCGCCGTCCGCCCGCCTTGACCACAAAGGGCGCAGAGATGGTCCGCTCGGCCCAGTCGATCCTGCAGATCGTGTCGGACACGAAAGCCTCCGTCGCGGGGGAGCAGATGCGCGGCACCGTGGCGCTCGGGTCGTTGCGGACCGGGGCAAATTCACTGATGCCGCAGGCGCTTGCGACGCTGCGCGCCAGCTTTCCCTACCTGAACTTTCGGCTGCGCGTCGGTGTGTCCGAGGAGCTGATGAGCGAGGTCGTCTCGGGCCAGCTGGATGCGGCGGTTGTGGCGGATCACGTGGCGGTGCCCAGCAGTCTGCGCTGGACCCCTGTGCTGACCGAGCCGCTGATCGTTCTCACCCCGCCCGGCACCGGAACGATCACGCTGGATGATCTGATCCGCGACGTGCCCTATATCCGCTATCGCACGCAGGTGCCGCTGGCGCGTCAGATCGACACCGAAATCGCCCGCCTTGGCGCCGCGCCGCGCCAGATCGTGTCGGTGAATACGATGCCTGCCGTGGTGGGCTGTGTGCGCGCGGGTCTGGGCTTTGCCATTATCCCGCAGATCGCGCTGCACGATGCCGAGACCGCCTCGCTTGACTGGTTCCCTTTCGGGGCGCCGCCGATCCATCGCCGTCTGGGGCTGGTGCAGCGGGTCACCTCGCGCCGCGCCGAGGTGCTGGCGGCTTTGGTCACCGCGCTGATCCAGCAGGGGCTGTCGGCAGAGGTCTACGACTAGGCCCGCGCGCGCCAGCCCTTACGCCAGATCGCAAGGCCGATCACCGTGCCATAGACCACCATCGCGCCGCCGATGGCGATGAAGATGCCGCGCAGGCCCAAGCCGCCGGTTTGCATCAGGATCAACGCGCCGATCAGCGCCACCGCCATCCGGCTGAGGCTGCTGATCACCGGCCAGACCATATGCCCCGCCCCCTGCGACGCGAAATAGAGCGCGAGACCGAGGGCGAAGAAGGCGTAGAACGGTGCCACGAGGCGGAAATAGCTGCGCCCTGCGTCCAGCGCGCCGGTGTTGGACGGGTCAAGGAACATGCCAAGCCAAAGGTCGGGAAACACGGCGAGCAGCAGCCCGATACCGCCGACGATCACCGCCGCCGCGCAAGACCCGGTCCAGGCCACGCGCAGGGCGCGGTCCACCTGACCGGCACCCATATTCGCCCCGACCATCGCCGTCATCGCGGCACCGATGCCAAAGATCACGGGGATCATCAGAAATTCGAGCCGCGCGCCAAGCCCGTAACCGGCCAGCGCCTCTTCGCCGAACCGGCCCACGAGCCCTGTCATCATGATGATGGTGATCGTGGTCAGCAGGGTATTCACCGCCGCCAGCGCCCCGACGCTGAGGATATCGCGGAACATGCTGATATCGATCCGGCCCAAGGCACCGCCAAAGCTAAGCCCCGTGCGCCCCGACAGGATATGCGCCATCGCCAGCACAGCCCCGATCGCAAAGGCGAGCACGACTCCGATGGGCAGCCCCGCCATGCCAAGTGCGGGCAGCGGGCCCCACCCCAGGGCGAAGCCGCCCGACAAGGGGATCGAGATGACGGACACCAGCAGCAAGAGCACGGCAGGGGTTTGCATGTCGCCCGTGCCACGAATAATGCTGAGTGAGGCATTGCACAGCCAGATCGCCATGCAGCCGGGAAAGAAGATCAGCGCATAGGTCGCGGCGGCAGAGACGGCATCGGCACCGCCCCCCAGCAGGGTAAAAAACGCCACGCCAAACAGCCCGACCAGAACGGCCATGATCACGGCAAAGGCACCCGCGATCATCCACGCGACTACTGCTAATGTGGCCGCCCGCGCGCTGTCTTGTGCGCCAAGTGCGCGCGCCACCGCGGCGGAGATCGCCCCGCCGATGGCCCCCGCCGACAGCATTTGCGTCAGCATGACCAGCGGGAACACCAGCGCCAGACCGGCCAGCGCTGTCACCCCAAGGAGGCTGGCGAAATACGCCTCGGATATGCTTTGCACGGTTTGTACGAACATCGCCAGGACATTGGGCGCGGCAAGCTTGGCCAACGTCGGCGCGATTGGCGCCTCTAGCAGGGCGCGGGTCCGGGTGGCGCGAGCCTGAGTCGCGGCGGCGGAAAGGGCAGGGGCGGCGTTGGGGGTGACGCGGGCCATCAGCTGGCCTTGCCGAGCTGCGATGTGGCGACCTGATGTGGCATGGTTTCCCCCGTTCGAATGCTTGGAGTGGCGAGCTTTCGCCTCTCGGTTCCTTTTTGGAATGCACTACGGGTAAGTTCTCTTTCGGAACCTGTCAATACCTGCTAGGATCGAGGCATGAAATGGAACGAGCTACAGAATGAAGCCTGCCCCGTCGCGCGGGGGCTGTCCGTGGTGGGCGACCGCTGGACCATGCTGGTGCTGCGCGATTGCTTTCTGGGCATTCGCCGGTTCGAGCAGATGCAGGACCGGCTGGGGATCACGCGGCATGTGCTGGCGGACCGGTTGCGCAAGCTGGAGGGGGCCGGCGTGCTGCGCCGCGAGGCTTATCAGGACCGCCCCCTGCGCCACGAATACCGGCTGACCGAACGGGGCAAGGCGCTGTATCCGATGCTGGTGTCGCTGATCGACTGGGCCAACGCCCATGTCCCGATTGAAGGCAGCCCGTCGGTCACGTTGGTCTCGCGCAGCGCGGGCACGCCGATCGCGCCCATGCTGGTGGACCGTGTCACCGGAGAGGAGATTACCCACCGCAGTGTCAGTGCTATCTCGAACGCCGGTGCCAAAAAAGCATAGCGGCTTTCCGCCGCCCACCGGGTAAAAAACTTCGAAACCTTCCAGCGCAGGACCGATTGACAGGAAGGGGCAGGTGCATCAACTGTCTCCTATGGCTTTTGAGCGCACCATATCTTTCTGGCTGAACGCAGTGGCATGTCTTGCCTTTGCTGCGGCGCTGGTGCTGTTTCCGCCGTCCGCGTCCCACGCGGCGTCGGGGATGCATGACGGGCATTATGCCGCGGTCATGGACGATGTGGCCGATATAAACGCGCAAGACGCCCTGCATGATCATAGCACTATGGATCGTGCCGCTGTCGACAATCACAGTGACAAAGCCCCTTCGAACACACCTGACGACAGTGCAGGCAATTGCTGTAACGGGATGTGCCTGTCCGTCGTGCTGATGGACCACGCGCATCCGCAAGACGATGCCGTCACTGCGGGCACCTACAAGATCGGCCATGCGCAGGCGCGTTCGCTTGAGGCGCAAGGCTTTCTGCGTCCTCCTCAATCCTGATCTGATTTAGACCCGCTTTGGGGTCTTTGCGTCGCGCCAGCGTTTCTGGCGCGATCCCTAGAAGATCAATCAGGTACATCACATGAAATTCCATTTCGTTTTGGGGGCTTGCACCCTGACCCTTGGCGCCTGCACGCAGGATGTCAGACCCTTGCCCTACACGCCGACACCGCTGCCTGCCGTGGCCACGCAAGAAGCCACGCTCAGCACGACCGTCGTCTCTCCCATCAGCCACCCGAACCCGCTGGCCGGCTATACCTATCGTGGGCCCACCGGTCCGCGTGACTGGCGCACCGTGAACCAAGAACAATCGGAGGGGAACTGATGTACGTCCGTAAACTGCCGCTGATCATCGGCTTTCCCCTTGTGCTCGGGGCCTGCGCCACGGCGATCCCGAGCGCTTATACCGACCCCAAAGCCGGCTTTGCCAATGTCGCCAGCCAGATCACGCCCGCGCTTGGTAAACGCACCGTCTTTGCCGAGACCCAAGCCGAAAACGAAGCGGTGAAACGCGAAGTGCGCGCGATGGTGCAGGGCAAGACAATCTCGGCCGATACGGCGGTTCAGGTCGCCTTGCTCAACAACAAGGGGCTTCAGGCGTCCTATGCGAATGTCGGATTGTCCGCCGCCGAAGCATGGCAGCAATCGACGCCGGAAAACCCGATCGTGTCCATCGGCGTGCTCGGGATCGGGGCGCCGGAACTGGGGGCCTACCGTGCGATCGAAGGGTTGATCCGCGCCAATCTTCTGGATGCCACCACGCGTAAACAACGCCGCGCAATCGCTGACGCGAGCTTTCGTCAAGCGCAGCTGACGGCGGTGAACGATACGCTGACATTGGCCAACCAGACCCGTCAGGCCTGGGTCAATGCCGTGTCCGCCTTTGAGGTGGTGGGGTATTTGAAACGCGCCAAGGCGACCTCGGACGCCGGATCGGAGCTGGCCCGTAAGCTGGGGGAAACCGGCGCGCTCAATAAAGCCGCCCAAGCCCGCGAGCAGGCGTTCAACGCGGAGCTGGCCGGACAGCTTGCCAAGGCACGGCTGGACGCGACCACCGCGAAGGAAGAGCTGACGCGCCTCATGGGGCTTTGGGGGGCTGACGTGAACTATTACGTGCCTGACGCCTTGCCGGGGCTGCCGCGGTCCGTGGGCGGCGTTGCCAATGTCGAAGCCAAGGCGCTGCGCAACCGTGTCGATCTGCGCGTCGCAAAGCTGGGTCTTGAAGCGCAGGCAAAAGCCTTTGGCCTGACGGATCAGACCCGCATCGTCAGCGATCTTGAGATCGTCGCAGGGGCCGAGCTTGAGCGTGAAGCCGAGGGGGACGATATCGAGAAAGAGATCACGCCTCAGGTAGAGCTGGAGTTCGCGATCCCGATCTATGACAGCGGCAAGGCGCGGATGCGTAAGGCAGAGCTGTCGTATCTGCAGGCGGCGAATGTGCTGGCGGAACGGGCGGTCAATGTACGTTCAGAAGCGCGGGGGGCCGAACGGGCCTACCATGCCTCTTACAAGATCGCGCGCCACTACCGCGATGTTCTTGTTCCGCTACGCAAGACCGTCGAGAACGAAGCCCTGCTGTCTTACAACGGCATGATCACCAACACCTTCGAACTGCTGACCGATGTGCGTGAAAAGCTCGGTGCCGAGCTGGAAGCCGCGGATGCGAAGCGGGCGTTCTTTATGGCGCAGGCGGATCTGACCGCGGCCATCTACGGCGGCGGTTCAGGCAGCGGCGGAGGAGCCTCCGAAGGCGCCACGTTGGCCGCTGGTGGCGGCGCAGGACACTGAAAGGAAACGATATGATGAACAGACGTCAACTACTCGGTGCCGGTGCGGCGGGGGCGACACTTGTGTCCTCTCAGGCGTGGGGCAAAACTCTGAACATGGGGCTGCCGGAAGTTGCGCATATGGACAGCGCCGCGACTGCGGTCACGGCGCGCCCCTCGACGGGGGTGGACTACACGCCCGTGGTCACGCTGAACGGCTGGACGCTGCCCTACCGCATGAACAACGGCGTCAAGGAATTCCACCTAGTCGCGGAGCCCGTAGAACGCGAACTGGCCGATGGCATGATCGCGCATCTGTGGGGGTATAACGGCCAGTCCACCGGCCCCACGATCGAAGCGGTCGAAGGCGACCGTGTGCGGATTTATGTCACCAACAAGCTGCCAGAAAACACATCCGTCCACTGGCACGGGCTGATCCTGCCCTCGGGCATGGATGGCGTGGTCGGGCTGAGCCATCCGGGGATCAAACCGGGCAAGACCTTTGTCTACGAGTTCGACCTGACCAAATCCGGCACCTTCATGTACCACCCCCATGCGGATGAGATGGTCCAGATGGCGATGGGGATGATGGGCATGTTTGTCGTCCACCCCAAAGACCCGACGTTCATGCCGGTGGACCGTGACTTCCTGATCATGCTCAACGCGTTCGACATTGACCCCGGTACCTATGTGCCGCGCGTCATGACGATGAACGACTTTAACCTATGGACATGGAACAGCCGGATTTTCCCCGATATTGACCCGCTGGTCGTGAACAAGGGCGACAGGGTACGGGTGCGCGTCGGCAACCTGACGATGACAAACCACCCGATCCACATGCACGGCTATGATTTCAAGGTCACCTGCACCGACGGCGGCTGGGTGCCGGAAAGCGCGCAATGGCCCGAGGTCAGCATCGACATTCCTGTCGGCGCGATGCGCGCCTATGAGTTCACGGCGGACCATCTGGGCGATTGGGCGATCCACTGCCACAAGTCGCACCACACGATGAATGCCATGGGCCACGACGTGCCGACGTTTATCGGTGTCGATAAATCCCAGCTTACCCCCAAGATGCGCAGCTTCAAGCCGGGCTACATGCCGATGGGCACGGCGGGCATGGGGGACATGGGCAAGATGTCGATGGAACTGCCCGAGAACACGATCCCCATGATGAACGGCTGGGGTAAACACGGGCCGATCGAAATGGGCGGCATGTTCTCTGTTGTGAAGGTACGCGACGGCATTGCGCCGGACGATTATTCCGACCCCGGATGGTACGATAACCCCCCCGGCGAGGAAGCCTATGAGTGGACCGGAGAACTACCGGAATTCGCCACGAACAACAGCCCCAAAACCATCCTGACCCCGAAACCAACGCAAAAGGGATAACCCCTTTTGCATCCACATAAAACATTGAAAACAATACAGGAAAACACGATGAAAAACCTTCTGATGACCACCGCCTTCGCCATTGCTTTGACCGGCCCTGCCTTTGCGGCGGGTTCCCACTCTGGCGGGCATGATGACGACCACGCCGACAAGCATGCCGAAATGATGGCAGTGGGCAAACCCGGTACGGCGGCTGACGTCACCCGCACCATTGCCGTCACCATGCGCGAGACCGACGACGGCGATATGATCTTTGAACCCGACAGTTTCGCGTTCGAGCAGGGGGAAACCATCCGCTTTGAGGTCACCAACAAGGGCGAGCTTGAGCATGAGTTCGTGATCGATAACGCTGAAGGCAACGCCAAGCACAAGGAAATGATGGCGAAGATGGATATGGAACATGACGACCCCAATTCGGTCCGTCTTGAGGGCGGCCAGTCGGGCGAGGTCATCTGGACCTTTGCCAATGCTGGCTCGTTTGAATTCGCTTGCCTGATCCCCGGTCACTATGAATCCGGCATGTACGGCCCCATCGAAGTCAGCGCCAAAGCCGAGGCAGAAACCGAAGCGGCAGAGGTCGTCTATACCAAGGGCACCGTCAAGAAAGTTGACACCAAAGGCGGGAAGGTCACCATCGATCACGGACCATTGGTCAACCTTGATATGCCCGCGATGACCATGGTGTTTCGCGCCGATGAAACCATGATCGGCAAGCTCTCTGCAGGTCAGAGCATCGAATTCGTCGCAGAGCCCGTCAAAGGCAAGCTGACCGTCGTCGAGTTGAAGTAATCCACACGCGGGCTCCGGTCATGCATCGGTGCCCGCCCCATAAGAGGCGAAGACATGAAAACATCGCGTGTATTGCTGTGGGTTGTCCCCTTTGCGCTGCTGACGGCAGCGGCGGGCGGGTGGTATTTCTCGCATCATGATCAACCCGAGACCAGCCCGACCGAGCTTGCGGAAGGTGCCTTGGCAACCGTGAAGGTGCCGGACAGTTTCACCGATCAGGAGCAGCTGGGAAAGCGCGCCTATGATGCGGTTTGCGCGGCCTGCCACGGGGCCAATGGTCAGGGGCAGGACGGCGTCGCACCGCCTTTGGTGCATGTGATCTACGAGCCCAGCCACCACGGCGACCGGGCGTTCCTGCTGGCCGCGCAAAACGGGGTGCGGGGGCATCACTGGCCGTTCGGAAACATGCCTCCCGTCGAAGGGATCACGCAGGCCGATGTGATGGACATTGTGGCCTATATCCGCCGCCTTCAGCGCGAGAACGGGATCGACTAAGCCAAAGGGCAAGGCCCCGAGGTGCGTTACACCCGGGGGCCCGTGCCGTTTCAGAACATCCGCGAGATCGAGAATTTCACGTTCCGACCCGGTGCCGTGCGGGTCGACAGATGCGGCGTATAGGTTTTGTCAAAAGCGTTCTCTAGCCCGACGCGGAACTGCGTATCCTTGAGGATACCGTTTTGCGGGACATAGGTGGCGCGCAGATTATGGACGCCAAAGCCTGCCGAGGTCTCGCCGTCGTCTGTTACGGATGTGTTGCCCACGACCTCCCAGCTCAGGTCAAGCTCTTTGCCGAATTTCTTGCCCACGGTGACCCGCAGACTGTCCGCGGGCAGCAACCGCCAGTCACCGGAAGAGCCGCCCGGTTCATACTCCGTCCCGCGCACCACATTGGCATTCACGTCAAAGTAAAGACCGGTGTCCAACGCGTAAGAGGCTTCAAGCTCCAGCCCCGAGGTTTCGACCCGGTCCAGCGCCGGTGCAGGCGGGCGTACCCCCGAAACCGAATAGCTGCTGACATCGGTCAAGGTGGTCTCGTAGTAGACACCCTTGATCGCGAATTGGTCCCCGCTGCGGAACAGATCATGGCGGTCAAACGAGGCGCCGATCTCGTATGTCTCTGCCTTTTCGGAAGAGGTGATCGCGGCATCGGTGCCCAGATGGTCGATCATGGGCAGCCCTTCGGTATAGGCGGCACTGGTGAACAGGGCCAAACCATTCCCGAAGGCATAGCGCACCGACAGCCCGCCCATCAGCGCGTTGTTATCATAGGTGCCATCATTCGGGGCCGCTGATCCGGTGATCTTCGACGTCTCGTAGCGCAGCGCCGGTGTCACGGTCCATGCATCGCCAATGCGCATATCGTCCACCGCATAGACAGCGACGCGGCGGTCCTTGCCGCCGGGGGCGTTGCTGGCATCAAGGCGTTCTTTGTGGATCAGTTCAAGCCCGGTCCGCAGATCATGGGAGACAGCGCCTGTGGTGAACAGGCTTTGGTTTTTGAGCGCCAGTTTCGTTGTTTGATACCGATGATCCGCATTCGCCAAGGCAAGAACACCGGCCCCTTGCGGGGTGCCTTCAAGGGGTGAGCTGCCCGAGACATAGCTTTGGTCGATCTGTTGGTCGGCGTAGGACAGCACGACATCAAGGTTCACCAGATCATTGTCAGCCGGGTTGAAGTTGTACTTGAGCACCGCGGTCGTGGACTCCGTATCGCGGTCAACGGTGCCAAAGGAATCCGCCGTGGTGGTAAAGCTGTCAAAGGGCACGTCGCGGTCGCTTGCGGTGGTGTGCGACAGGCTGAAGGTCAGCGATTGATCGCGGTTCTGGCCAAAGCTGTATTTCGCCTTGATCAGACCCGACGGCAGGGTGAAGGCGCTGTTACCGATAGTCGCCCCGTCCCCATCCACCTGATCGTTCTGGTCGCGCCACGTGTAGTTCAGCAGAAACTCCATATCTTCGGTCGGTTGCCACGCCAGCACGCTGGAAGACGTGATGCCGTCGCCATTCGTGCTGAACTCCAGCGTTTGACCCAGAACATAGCCAAGCTCACCATTCGTCAGGTCCGACGCGTCTTTCGTCTCAAGCCGGACGACGCCGCCCACGATCCCGGACCCGTATTCAAAGCTGCCGACGGACCCGCGGATCACATCGACCGACTTGTAAAGGAACGGGTCGGTGAACAGCTGGGTGCCGATCCGGTAAAGCCGCTCTGCCCCGGTGGTGGCCCCGTCGATCTGCACGGCGACTTTGGAATCCGCACCGTAGATATCGTTCGCGCCGAAGCCGCGGATGTTGATGCCGGACCCTTGCGGGGTGGACCCGTTCACAAGGCTCACGCCGGGAACTGAATCGATCAGCTCTGCCACGGTGCCCGCCTGACGGTCGTCGATCTCCTCTTGGTCGACTGTGGTGATGGATACTGCCGTATCGGTCTGCACCTCGCGTTTGCTCTCGCCCAGAACGAGCGTGCCTAGAAAGCCCTCCTGCGCGGCGAGGGGGAGCGGGGTTAGGGAAAGAAGTATCAGGCTTGTCGTACCCCTCAATAGGGCACGGGTTCCAGCGGCTTTGGTCATCGAAGACATCCTTGCAAGCAATAGGTTTGACGGAATGCTTGCGAGGGGCTGGCGGTGAAAAAAGGGGCGTAGACGGGTTGCGCTCTTGCGGGTTCTAAAAAGACCGACTAAAAGTGTCAACATTAAAGGACAGGTTCTGATCTGCGCCTTTGCCAGCGGATGCCCGACGCGCGTCGCCAGCCCCCTCTCTTTCAATCTATATGGCGAAGGTGCTGCATGACCCATTCCGTTCCCCCGACCCCCGAGGATATCCGCGCCTTCCGCGCCGACCACGCAAAGCTGCGCGAACGTGATGTGGCCGACAAGCTCAGGATCAGCGAGGCGCAGTTGCTGGCGGCCTATACCGGCGATGGCGTGCGGCGTATCAATCCGCACCCCGACCAAATCATGCGCGCCGCCCAGACCCTGGGCGAGGTTATGGCGCTGACCCGCAACCCGTCCTGCGTGAACGAAAAGGTCGGCACCTATGATAACTATCACCCCGGTCCCCATGCATCGATGATCCTCACCGATGACATCGACCTGCGCCTCTTTCCCAGCCGGTGGCATCATGCCTTTGCCGTAGAGAAGGAGACGGACGCCGGTACGCGCCGCAGCCTGCAGGTGTTCGATGCTGCGGGGGATGCGGTACATAAGATCTTTCTGCGCGACGGGTCCGATGTGGCGGCCTTTGATCGCGCCAAAGCAGGGCTGACGCTGGAAGATCAATCCCCCACCCTTGACGTGGTACCGCGCGACCCTGACGAGGTGCCGAAATCCGATCTGTCGAAGCTGGACATCCTGCGAAAGGAATGGGCGCGGCTGACCGACACGCATCAGTTCTTGCGCCTGACCTCCAAGCTCAAGATGAACCGCTTAGGGGCCTACCGCATCGCGGGCGAGCCCTTTGCACGCGCTTTGCAGCCTTCTGCTGTCGATGCCATGCTGCATCAGGTGGTCGCGCAAGAGCTTGAGATCATGGTCTTTACCGGCAATCGCGGGTGTATCCAGATCCATTCGGGCCCGATCACCACGCTGAAATCCATGGGCCCGTGGCAAAACGTGCTGGACCCCCGCTTTAACCTGCACCTGCGGCTTGATCACATCGCCGAGGTCTGGGCCGTCGACAAGCCCACGCAACGCGGCCCCGCTGTTTCGGTCGAGGCCTTCAACAAGGACGGGGGGCTTATCCTTCAGGTCTTTGGCGTCGGCAAGGAAGGGCGCGATTGTCGTCCCGCATGGGGCAAGCTTGTCGCGGGGCTGGAGAGCCTGAATGTCGAGGTGCCCGCATGATCCGCGCTTTCACGACCGCTATCAGCGTCGCGGCGCTTGGCCTGATTACAGCACTGCCCGCCACGGCACAGGAACCCACAGGGGGCGTCGTCTCCATCGGCGGCGCGGTGACAGAGATCGTCTTTGCCCTCGGCGCGCAGGACCAGCTGGTTGCGCGGGATACGACCTCTAGCTATCCGCCTGAAGCCGCTGCCTTGCCGGACGTGGGCTATATGCGCGCGCTCTCGCCCGAAGGGGTGCTGGCCACAGGCCCCAAGCTGATCATCGCCGAGGAAGGTGCCGGACCGCCCGAAACAATCGAGGTGCTAGCGCAGGCGGATATCCCCTTTGTCACCGTCCCTGACGACTATACCGCCGAAGGGGTCAGCACCAAGATACGCGCCGTCGGGCAGGCGCTTGGGAAAGGGCCGCAGGCCGAAGCGCTGGCTGCTGAAGTGCAGCAAAAGCTGGCAGAAGTGTCCCGCGCGACGCAAGACCGGCCCGCGGCAGAGCGCAAACGCGTGATGTTCATCCTTAGCACACAAGGCGGGCGGATCATGGCGTCGGGCACGGATACGGCAGCGGCTTCGATGATAGAGCTGGCTGGCGCGGTGAATGCGGTCACGGGGTTTGCGGGCTACAAACCCATCACGGACGAAGCCGTGCTGGCCGCAGCGCCCGATGTGCTGGTGATGATGGCGCGTGAAGGCGATCACAACAGCACCGAGGCAGAGCTTTTCGCGATGCCTGCCATATCCGTCACCCCTGCGGCGAACAGCCGATCGGTGGTGCGGATGGACGGGCTTTATCTGCTGGGGTTCGGGCCGCGCACGGCAGATGCGGTCACCGATCTGCACGCCGCGCTTTACGCCGACTGATCCGATGACCGCGCTTGCAGATTTCGCCCCGCCCCGCGACCGCCGTCGTGCCGCGCGCAAGGCGCATGTGTGGTTGGCGATCGTTCTGGCGGTCGCCGCCATCGGCAGCCTTGCGATCGGGGCGTCGGGCACATCGCTGTGGCATGCCCTGGCCAAGATCGTGACCGGTGCGCCGCTGACGCAGCTTGAACGGGTAGTGCTTTGGGATATCCGTTTGCCGCGGCTGATCATGGGCATCTGTGTCGGGGCCGCGCTGGCTGTGTCAGGCGCGGTGATGCAGGGGCTGTTTCGCAACCCGCTCGCGGATCCGGGTCTGCTTGGGGTAAGTGCGGGTGCCGGATTGGGCGCGATCGTGGCAATCGTTCTGGGCGGGCTGTTGCCGGTGGCTGTGCTCACCTTGGCGGGCTTTTGGCTGATCCCGCTGGCGGCCTTTCTGGGCGGATGGGCGGCAACCTTGCTGCTATATCGCGTGTCGACGCGGCGCGGGCGCACCTCTGTCGCGACGATGCTGCTGGCGGGCATTGCCTTGGGCGCGCTGACAGGGGCCTTGGGCGGGCTGCTGATCTATTTCGCCGATGACACGCAGTTGCGCGATCTGACGTTCTGGGGGCTCGGCTCGCTTGCCGGTGCCACATGGACCAAAGTCGCCATCGCGGGGCCGTTGATCCTTCTGGCGACGGGTGTGGCTATGCGCTTGGGCGGCGGGCTGAATGCGCTCGCTTTCGGGGAGGCAACAGCCGCGCATATGGGGGTGCCGGTGCAGCGGGTGAAGCATACCGCCATCCTCACGGTCGCCGCCGCCACCGGTGCCGCGGTCGCCATGTCCGGCGGGATCGGTTTCGTCGGGATCGTTGTGCCCCATCTGTTGCGTCTTGCCACGGGACCGGATCACGAACCCCTGCTGGTGAACGCTGCCTTGCTGGGGGCCACGCTGTTGCTGACCGCCGACATCATCAGCCGCGTCATCATCGCGCCGGCGGAACTGCCCATCGGGTTGATCACCGCCATTCTGGGCGCACCAGTGTTTTTCTGGATCCTACTGCGGCGCCGTGGGTTGGTGGATCTGTAATGCTGCGCGCCTGCGATATTGTTGCCCGTATCGGCAAAAAAGACATCCTGCATGGGGTCGATTTCACCGCCAATGCCGGCGCGCTTACGGCGATTGTCGGGCCCAACGGCTCGGGCAAATCGACGCTGCTCAAGGCGATCACGGCCGAGGTCGATTTCACCGGCCGCATTCTGCTGAACGGCGAAAACGTCGCCGATCTGCACCCGTGGGAACTGGCAGCGATACGCGCGGTGCTGCCGCAGTCAGCCACCCTTGCGTTCCCCTTTACCGTGGCCGAGGTCGTGCGCATGGGGCTACGCCGTGGCATATCGGGACACCGCGACGATATCCCCGCCCGCGCCCTGCATGCCGTGGGGCTAGAGGGCTACGCAGACAAGCTTTATCAAGAGCTTTCGGGCGGAGAGCAGCAACGCACGCAGCTGGCACGCGTGCTCTGTCAGGTTTGGCATCCGGTGCGGAACGGCTTGCCCCGTTGGTTGCTGCTGGACGAACCTGTTGCCAGTCTGGATATCGGCCATCAGCTTATGGTGATGCGGCTTCTCAAGGAATTCGCCAATCGCGGCGGCGGCGTGGTCGCGGTCATGCATGATCTGAACCTGTCGGCCATGTTCGCCGATCACATGGCGATGATCAAAGACGGCCAGATCCTGAAACACGGCGCGCCCGCCGACGTGATGCAAAACGCCATACTGTCCCAAGCCTATGGTTGCACCCTGACCGTCAATACGCCCGCCGCAGCCGGTCAAAGCTATATCCTGCCACACGTCGCGCAGGAGCGTATGGGGTAGGGCCGGGCACCACGCCAACGCGCTGACATATATATCGGTTGACGTATGAGCTTCGACAGACTGACGTAAATGTGACACTACACCTAGACACCAGCGTCTGACGGTCTATGTCAAACGACACACCACACCAATCACCCAGGACAAACCATGCCGACACAGCCCACCGATAAGATGGCGACAGAGCTTTTGCATGTGCAAGAGGAGCTGGCGGCAAAGAATGTTGACGCGGATGCGCCGAAGAAACAGGCGCAGCGGGCGTCGCATCGGTTGAACTTCCTCGAAGCGATGATGGAGACGGTGCCCGTCGGGGTCGTCATGGCCGATGCCGAAGGCAAGATTATCTACGGCAACAGCCACGTCGAAAAGATGGTGCGCCACCCTGTGTTGCATTCTGACGACGTGGACGCCTATGGTGAATGGGTATCGTACCATGCTGATGGGTCCCGTGTACAAAGCCACGAGTACCCTCTGGCGCGGGTGATCCAGAACCGCGAGGACCATGTCGAGATCGACGTGGATTATCAGCGCGGCGACGGCACCCGCTTTTGGATGCGGATCATCGGCGAGCCAGTGCTCGACGGGGAGGGGGAGCGGATCGGCGCGACCGTCGCCCTGATCGACATCGACGAAGAACGCCGCTTGCGCGAGGCGCAGAACATCCTGATTGCCGAGTTGAACCACCGTGTGAAGAACGCATTTAGCGTGGTGAAATCCATCGTCAGCCAGTCGCTGCGCAAGATGAGCATTCAACGCGGTATCCGTGAAACGATTGACCAACGGCTTAACGCCTATGCGACGGCCCACTCCAAACTGGTGGGCACTTCATGGGACCGTGCTGCGATTGGCACCGTGGCTGCCGATGTGCTCGACCCTATAGGCGGCGGTCGGATCACGTTGAAAGGGCCGGAGGTAGAGGTGCCATCGCGCCAGGCGCTGTCCTTGTCGATGGCATTTTATGAACTGGCGACAAACGCGATGAAATACGGCGCCCTGTCGGTTCCTGACGGTGTTGTGAATTTATCTTGGGAACAAGGAAGTGCCGCCGAGGGTTCCCCCCTTGAACTCCACTGGGTGGAACAAGGCGGCCCTGCCGCCGAGAAACCCAGCGAGACAGGTTTTGGTAGCTTCATCACAGGGCGTGCCCTCGAGGCGGAAACGGGCGGGAAAATCGATACGGTTTTCGGGCCAGATGGATATGAATGGCATTTGAAGATGCCGCAACAGACGGAAGAGCAGGCAGTAGAATGACAAATCAACCTCAGAATATTTTCATCGTCGAAGATGAGGTCGTGGTCGCATTCGAGATGTCCGACCTGCTGGAAGACATCGGCTTTAACGTCGTAGGCCCCAGTATCCATCTGGAAGACGCCAAGGAAAAAGCGCGCGACGGGGATATTGATATCGCCTTTCTTGACGTGAACCTTGGACGCAACAAGACATCGAAACCCGTGGCGGATATCCTGCGCGAACGGGGTATCCCTTTCGTGTTCATCACCGCATATGACGCCGACCAGATCAGCTTTCTCGGGCCGGACGACCGCGTCGTGAAAAAGCCCGTGAGCAGCCAGAAGCTGATCGAGACGCTGCGCCGCGTCTACCCAAGCCTAGAGACCGAGTAAGGCCTCCCAAAAAGGACCCGCAGGCAAAAAACCGCGCGCCGCGACACTGCGGCGCAGGGCCGGGCTGCTTTGACGCCGTGACATCGGTCATATGTGAACATATAGTGAACATATGGCTAAGCAATCTGTAGAGCAAAAACTGGCAATCCTGAGCGACGCGGCGAAATATGACGCGTCTTGCGCCTCTTCGGGGTCGACGAAACGCGACTCGCGCGATGGCAAGGGCGTCGGGTCGAACGAGGGGTCGGGCATCTGTCATGCCTATGCGCCGGACGGGCGCTGTATTTCGCTTCTGAAAATCCTGATGACGAATTTCTGCATCTATGATTGCAGCTATTGCATCAACCGTGCCTCGTCTAACGTGACGCGGGCGCGGTTTAGTGTCGATGAAGTGGTGAAGCTGACCATCGAATTCTATCGCCGCAATTATATCGAAGGGCTGTTCCTGTCCTCGGGCGTGATCAAGTCGCCGGATGCGACGATGTCGGACATGGTGCAGATCGCGCGCAAGCTACGCCACGAAGATAATTTTCGCGGCTATATTCACCTGAAAACCATCCCCGACGCCGCGCCAGAGTTGATCGCCGAAGCAGGGCTGCTGGCAGACCGACTATCTATCAACGTCGAGCTGCCCACCGATGCCGCCGTTCAGCAATATGCGCCCGAAAAGAAGCCCGATCAGATCCGCAAAGCGATGGCCGATTTCCGGCTGCGTAAAGAGGTGTCGAAAGACAAATCCCACACCGGCAAGCTCCCACCACGCTTTGCGCCTGCGGGGCAGTCGACGCAGATGATCATCGGGGCGGACGGGTCGAATGATGCGGCCATTCTGGGCCAGTCCACGCGGCTCTATTCCAGCTACAAGCTCAAGCGCGTGTATTATTCTGCCTTCTCGCCGATCCCTGACAGCTCGGCCAAGCTGCCGCTGATCCGGCCGCCTTTGCAACGCGAACACAGGCTTTATCAGGCGGACTGGCTGCTGCGGTTCTATGACTTCCAGCTGGACGAGATTACATCCGTCACCGCGGACGGGAACCTTGATCTTGAGGTCGACCCGAAACTCGCATGGGCGCTGGTGCACCGCGAGGTTTTCCCGCTGGATGTGAACCGCGCCAGCCGCGAGATGCTGTTGCGTGTGCCGGGGTTCGGGGTGAAGACGGTGAACCGCATCCTGTCCACCCGCCGCCACCGCACCCTGCGCTACGAGGATCTGATCCGCATGGGCGCATCTATGAAAAAGGCGCGCAGCTTTGTGACCGCGGGGGGCTGGTCCCCCGGCGGGCTGACCGACAGTATCGACCTGCGCGCGCGGTTTGCGCCGCCGCCTGAACAGTTGACCCTGTTCTGATGCACCGCGCGGTCATGCCCAAGATCGGCACGGCGCAGGCGTGGCGTGATGCGGCGCGGCAGTTTCTGGCCGCCGGCATCCCGCCCGAGGCGATCCTGTGGGGCGATACCAGCACGGCGCCCGATCTTTTTGGCGACACTGCCCCGATGCAGACGGGCGGGCAGGTGACCGTGCCGCGGAGCTTCGTCAGCATGGCGAGCAGTGTCGTCTGGCACAGCGACCCCGAACGGTTTGCGCGGCTTTATGCGTTTCTCTGGCGATTGAAGGACGCGCCGCAGTTGATGACGGATCGCGGTGACGCTGATCTGTCGCGTCTGCGCCGGATGGAGAAGAACGTGCATCGCTGCCAGCACAAGATGAAAGCCTTCGTCCGTTTCCGTGAGATTGGCGCGCCCGATGCCCCCCGCCGGTCCTTTGCCGCGTGGTTCGAGCCGACGTATCACACGGTAGAACCCACCGCCGATTTCTTTCTGCGTCGGTTCAGCGATATGGATTGGCGCATTCTCACGCCGGATGTCTGCGCGATTTTCGAAGGGGGCAAACTGACCTTCCGCGAGGGGCAGGAAAAGCCCGCGCTGCCCGAAGACGCGAGCGAACAGCTGTGGATCACCTATTTCCAGAACATCTTTAACCTGTCTCTTATACACATCTCCGAGCCCACGAGACGCTACGCTATCT